>WBZQ01000010.1_pt1 | contig 304250 bp, 259 predicted proteins | sample 5204251 | NCBI WGS metagenome assembly WBZQ01 (sample SAMN12412402, study PRJNA552823) | activated sludge metagenome | isolation source: activated sludge from nitrification reactor of wastewater treatment plant... | place: USA: Virginia | collected 2017-09 | reverse complement strand
AAATCACTGGCGGGTTGTCTTCGGCGGCGACAATGAGGAGAGCCCTCGACTGAACAGCCGGCGGCATGCACGAAGTGCGGTTTGGAGGCGCCGGGCGGGTTCGAACCGCCGCATCGCAGTTTTGCAGACTGCTCCCTTAGCCACTTGGGTACGGCGCCACGGGTCGGATTATAGAAGGGGGAGCGTCAGGAACTCAACCGCGAAGAGCGGAGAAACAGAGGAATCTTCAACAATACAGCTGATGGTCTACTGCCGTAGATTACGACTTGCTTGGGAGCACGGGAATGTCACGGACGATGGTGGACTGCTCATCCGGCGTGTGGCCCATCAATTCCCAGCCCGCCTCTGCCTGCTCGTTCGACGACCCGTTGTGCGGGGCGCCGGCAGCTTCGGCTTCTTTTTCCTTGGCCAGCAACTCGACTTCCTGAATAAGCGTGTCCATGAGCTCCTCCATGGGCACCTTGCGCATGAGCTTTCCCTTCTTGAAGAGAATACCTTTGCCTTCGCCGCCGGCAATGCCGATATCGGCTTCTTTGCCTTCTCCGATGCCGTTGACGACGCAGCCCAGGACGGAGACATTCAACGGGGTCTTGATATGGCCCAGTTTCTTCTCCAATTCATTCGCCATGCGCACCACGTCGATTTCGACCCGCCCGCAGGTCGGACAGGCAATGACGTTGATGCCGCGATGCCGCAACTCCAGTGACTTCAAGATTTCAAAGCCGACTTTGACTTCCTCCACCGGATCGGCGGCGAGTGAGACACGCAGCGTGTCGCCGATGCCGTGCGAGAGCAGCCACCCGAGGCCGATCGCGGATTTAACCGCACCCGTCATGGCGGTGCCGGCTTCGGTAATGCCGATATGCAGGGGATAATTGGACTGGGTCGAGAACAGATAGTAGGCGTCAATCGCGTGATGGACATCGGACGCCTTGAGCGACACCTTCATGTTGGTGAAGCCTTCGTCTTCGAGCGCATGCACGGCGTTTAAGGCCGATTCGGACAGGGCTTCGGGGGAAGGCCAGCCATACTTATCGAGCAGCGGCCGTTCGAGCGAGCCGCCGTTCACCCCCACGCGCAGGGGGATGCCCCGCTCGTTGACGGCCTTGATCACTTCCTGCACTTTCCACCAGGCCCCGATGTTCCCGGGATTGATACGGACGCAATCGACGACTTCGGCCGCTTTGAGGGCGAGGCGATGATCGAAGTGAATGTCGGCGATCAGCGGCACCGTCATCGCCGCCTTGATCTTCGGCAGCGCAGCGGCTGCGGCTTCGTCCGGAACAGCGACACGAATGATCTCGCAGCCGGCGGTTTCCAACTGCTGAATCTGCTCCACCGTCGCCTTCACGTCTCGCGTATCGGTGGAACACATCGACTGGACCGAAATCGGCGCATCACCGCCGATCTTGACCGACCCTGCCTGAATTTGTCGCGTTTTTTTCCTGGTGATATGCATCAGCGTCTCAGCCTGTCGCGTTGACCTTCGATCTATCTCAAGTACTCGACCCTAGCTGCCCTGTTCATCACCGTGCGGCAAGCTGCCGACGAGCGACGCCAAACGAGCGGCGTCGTCCGCCACCACACCGGCGCCGAACAACGCCTTGACGCTGTTGTAGATACCGTCGGCTGTCAGGCCATACCGTTCGCGCAACAGATCCTGCGGCCCCTGCTCGATGTACCAATCAGGCAACCCGAGCACCTTGGTGCGCAACATGAGTCCGGCGTCAGACAGGGTTTCCAAGACGGCGGAACCGAATCCGCCCATCTTGCAACCTTCTTCCACCGTGACCAGACAACGGACGTTCTTCGCAGTCTTCAGGATGAGCTCTGTATCCAGCGGCTTGGCAAAACGAGCATTGACCACAGCGGCTGAAATGCCGTCTTGAGCCAACCGTTCGGCCGCCTTCATGGCCGGCCAGACCGTCACGCCGATCGCCACGATCGCCACATCCGTCCCTTCCCGCAGCAACTCACCCTTGCCGATCGGCAATGCGGTGGGCTCAGGATCCATCGGCACACCGAGGCTGACGCCGCGCGCGTACCGCACGGAGGCTGGACCATCAAAACCCACACAGGTCTTGATCATATGCTGCAATTCGTTCTCGTCCTTGGGCGCGGCGACAACCATGTTCGGCACATGCCGCAGGAACGCGAAATCGAAGGCACCGTGGTGCGTCGTCCCGTCCTCAGCGACGAGTCCACCGCGGTCGATGCAGAAGGTCACCGGCAAGTTCTGGGTCGCCACATCATGCACCACCTGGTCGTAGGCCCGCTGCAAGAAGGTGGAGTAGAGCGCCACCACCGGCTTCATGCCCTGTGCCGCCATACCGGCAGCAAAGGTCACGGCATGTTGCTCGGCGATGCCGACGTCATAGATCCGATCCGGGAATTCTTTTTCAAACGCATTCAACCCGGTCCCCTCGCACATCGCGGCGGTGATCGCGACGACGCGCTTGTCTTGATGCGCGACCTTGATCAAGGCATCCACCGCCATGCTGGTGTAGCTGGGGCGGACGGCTTTTTTCGCCGGCACGCCCGTTTCGCGCACAAAGGGCGGGCAGGCATGGAACCAGACGGGATTATCCATCGCGGCTTGGTACCCCAAGCCTTTTTTCGTGATGACGTGCAGCAGCACCGGGCCCTTCATCTTCAGGGCATTTTCCAGGGTCGGCAGCAGGTGCTCAAAGTTGTGGCCGTCGATCGGCCCGGCATATTGAAAGCCCAGCTCCTCGAACAGGAGACCGGGCAGGATCGCGCCTTTGGCCAACTCTTCGGCCCGGCGAGCGATTTTTTGCATTTCGGCACCGATGTGCGGAATCTTTCGCAACAGTTGTCCGGTTTCTTCACGCATCCGCGCGTAGAACTCACCGGTAAAGGTCCGGTTCAGGTAGGCGGAAATGGCGCCGACGTTGCGGGAGATGGACATCTGGTTGTCGTTCAGCACAACGAGGAAATCCTTGTTTGTGCCACCGGCATGGTGTAGGCCTTCCAGGGTCATACCCGCCGTCATCGCACCATCGCCCACCACACACACAACCTTATGCTTCTCACCCCGCTGCTCCCGTGCTTCCACCATGCCGAAGGCGGCAGAGACGCCGGTGCCGGCATGTCCGGCATTGAACGTGTCGTAGGCGCTTTCTTCGCGCTTGCAGAACCCGCTCAATCCGCCGTACTGGCGCAGGGTGTGGAACTGTTCCCGGCGCCCGGTGAGCAGCTTGTGGGTATAGGCCTGATTGCTGGTATCCCAGACGATTTTGTCTTCCGGCGTATTCAGGAGATACTGCAAGGCCACCGTCAACTCCACGACACCGAGATTGGAGGCCAAGTGCCCCCCGACGTTCGAAACCACCGCGAGGATTTGCTCACGAATCTCCTGGCATAGTTCCGGAAACTGTTCAGGGGACAGGCGCTTCAAATCAGCGGGACTGTGGATATTTTTTAGCAGAGACATTGCACAATCTCCTTGTCAAAGCATGACAATTGGACGCAAGTATTCATATCGATGGAGAATAGTCGTGTTGAGAAGGTCTGGCGAAGCAGCGAAAGAAGTTGTGTACAAATCGCCTCATCCTCACATATGGCAGTACACATGTCAAGATTCCGCCGTGCTCCGTTCACACCTTTGGCTCACGATCAGGAACGCATCCGGTAGGTGAGGAGGGTCGACAGCGTGAAGTCGGCGGCGCTCCCGGTGATGAAGTCCAGGTTCTCGACCCCATAGAGCTGCCAGAGCAAGCCCGGCAGGACGCGATAGCTGATGCCGATGGCCGATTCGGTGACACCCTTGTCCAAGACCCGGGTCCCGGTGCCATGAAACGGTGGCGAGTAGTAGTCGAACTGCGCAGTGATGGAGAAATTGTCCGTCCAGAGATATTCCACAGCCACCAACCCGCTCATCACCGGCTGGAGGTCGAGTCCGGCGATCTGCCCCGTGGGAAACACCCCGTTCAAGTTGGCGTACAGTATCCACCCGGTGGCGAAGGTCTTATCCAAGGCCAGGCCGATGCCGGCATCCGGATGCCCACTGCCGAAGACTTGGTCGGTATCGCCGGTCGGGGCTTTGACGCCCACGCGAAACGACAGGGCCGGAAGCGTCGAGGTTTCTTTCAGCAGTTGATATTTTCCGTAGAACGAAATATCGCCCAGTCCTGTCGCACCCTTCGTGCCGTGAAACAGCGTGCGACCACCGTTGGCAATATTGAACGCATAGGCCGTTTCCCGCAGGGCCTTCCGTGCCGGTGAGATCCCAGTCGTCCCCCGCTCCACCCCGATGATCGGCTCTTCCATAAACCCGCGATACCGGTGATACCCCGGGACCTCCGCACCGATCTCCAGCCGATCGGTCAGACCATACCGCAGGAAGAGACCGGTTCTCACCGTCTCAAACTTCATCGTCACGTCGGCTTGTTCTTCTTGGTCGCGGGCAATCGACGCGGTATTGGCGACTTCAAGCCGGACGTCGAGATCCCCTTTTTTCAATACCGCCGCCCGGTCACCGGGCATTGCCAGGACCAGTTGATCCAGCGCCTGAAAATTTCTGACCGGAAATGGACCAAACCCCTCCGCACCGACGGTCAGCGGCAGACCAACACACACGGTGAGCAACCAAACCAGATAGCTGATGTGCCGCATGAGCAACCCCGGCCGTTCACTCACTGCGTTGAATGCGTCTAATAGGGGAAGTCCAAACCCGCAAAAATTGCCCCGCCTTCGCGGCTATACCCGTAATCCAACCGACCGACCACATTTGGCCGCACAATCGCTCGAAAGCCGACGCCCGGCGTCATCCGGTAATCCTGGAAGCTGACGTCCTTAAATGAATTAAACACCTGCCCCGTGTCCAGAAAAGGCGCCAGTTCGAAATCCGCGGTCACTCCCGCCAGTTTTGTCCGCAGGACGTGAATCCGCTCCTCAATACTGAACGCAATCAAATGTTTGTCGATATACCGATCCATCCCGAATCCGCGCAGATTGTTCTGTCCGCCGAGCGACGACTGCTCGAAAAACGGCACTTGGGACCCGATCGTGGCCTGAAGATCAGCTCTCACGACCAAAATGGCACGCTTGGATTCGCTGGGAAACAGCTTCTTAATTTCTAATTCGTACCGTGAATAGACGGGATGATCTCCGTTCTTCACATTTTGATTCAGTTCCGCATAGGCCATCACCGACATCCCATCCGTCGGCGTGACCAGACTGTCGCGGGTGTCGTAATAAAATGACGCGCGATGCCCGACAATGATGGACTCGCCCTGAATGCCGTCCACCGTGGGAAATTGCTCGACGGAAAAGGGCAGCTCGGTAGCTCCACGCTGAAGCTGCACCTGCCGCACCCGCTGCCCAATGGAAACCTGCGTCACTTCATTCGCATAGAGGCCGAGCCGCCAATAGGCACGCGCCTCTCTGGCCGTGTAATTGGATTCATCCGCCTGCACCGTCGACTGGCCCAACCCGAAGAATCGTGAAGTGGCGTTCTTGAAGAAGGTGCCGCCGAAGTTCAGAAAGTACTGCCCGTTCCCGAACGCCGGATCGACATAGTCGAACAGCACCTTCCGTTCGATTTTCTCGGTCAGCGACGCGATCAGCCTCATCTGGCGTCCGCCTGGATCGTACTTGAAGAGATTGAACACCGCCCGGCTGCCGACGATCGAATTCTGAATCAGCATCGGCGCCATGAGGTACTTCAACTCGCCGTCGGGATCGGAAATCAGAATCGGCGCGATCAAGCCGGCATCGTTCCCATCGTTCTTGCTGGTGGAGACCGACGGAACGGGGAAAATTTGCGTATCGGCCCGCACAGAATCCGGCGGGCTGAAGGTGAGGAGTCCGGCCAGCGCCAGCAACACACCGATCGACGAAAAATAATGACGCTGCATGGCGCTCGCCGGAACGATCGTCCCCTACGGGAACTACGGAGCTTTGATCTTTTCGGATTTCTTGCGGAGTTGGTCGACGAGGTCGGAATACGAGGACGTGTGAAGGATCTTCGAAAATTGTCCGCGGTAATTATTCACCAGACTGACACCATCGACCACGACGTCATACACGTGCCAATCGTTGCTCTTGTTCATCAACCGGTAGTCCATGGGAATTTCCGTCTTCCCGGACAAGACCTTGGTGCGCACCTCGGCATATTCCTTTTCCGTCCGCTCGTTGAGGTATTGCACACCCTCGCCGGAATAGGTTTCCACCCGATCGGCATAGGTGTTGGTCAACAGCGTACGGAACAGATCCACAAACTCCTGCTTTTCCTTATCGGATAACTGATTCCACTGCGCGCCCAACGAACGTCGGGACATTTCGGAGTAGTCAAAGCGCGCCGCGACGACCTTCTCCAGCCGCTGCCGACGATCTTCCTGCTTGGCAGGCGTCTTGAGTTCCTTATCGTTCAGAATCTTCAGCACTTCATCGATCGTCACCCGGACCGACTCGGTCGCCTGACCGGCCATGGCAGGCGACACCCCGCCCAGGCAGAGCAACCATGTCAACACACCCGCCATGATCATCCATCGCCGTCCCTGCATTCCAACACCTCTCCTGTGAGTGGTGATCCCTTCGCCTCACCGGCCCGGTTCGCGCATCACCGCGCGTCACTCGTGAGCCGGTCAGACTAGTTGACCTTGCCGTGTACATACTGGCTAACCAATTCCTCGAGATCAAGCCCGGCCTCGGTATCGCGAATCTTGTCGCCTGGCTTCAAGACATCGCCACCCCCGCCGACCGAGAGCGAGAGATATTTGTCGCCGATGATCCCGCGCGTCTTAATCGAAGCGATCGTGTCCGAATACAGCTTTACGCCGTCTTGAATCGCCAGCGCCACCAGCGCGCGGTCGCTGTTGAGGCCGATGTGCCGCACACGCCCGACTTCGACGCCGGCAATTTCCACCGACGCACCGGGCTTGAGTCCCGACGCAGACGTAAACTCGGCCTCGACCGGATAATTGTGCCCGCCGATCACTTCCAGCTTCCCCAACTTGATCGACAAATACCCCAGGCAGGCAATCCCCACGAGCACGAAGACGCCGACCATCAATTCGAGCTTTGCACGTTCCATATCGTCTCCTATCAACCCTTGCCCGGCTTCAGGCCGACAGCTGCGTGTGGGGCACCCTCGACAACCGGTTCAGGAACGGGATGCCGTTGGCAACTCTTTCGCCGTGACAGTGCCTCCGACAAAAATAAACTCGCGAATCTCTTCGTCCGTCGTCTTCACAAATTCGCTCGAGGGCGCCATCTCGGCAATGCGCCCGTTCTTCAACATGGCGACGTAATCGGAAATGCCGAAGATCTCCGGAATTTCATGGCTGACCATGACCGCCGTGAAGCCGAACTGCTGCTGCATGGCCACGATCAGGTCATGGATGGCCTTCGCCATCAGCGGATCGAGCCCTGTCGTCGGCTCATCGAACAAAATGATTTCCGGTTCCATGACCAGGGCGCGGGCCAACCCGGCCCGTTTGCGCATCCCTCCGCTCAGCTCCGCGGGAAATTTGTGCCCCATGCCTTTCAGCCCCACCTGCTCAAGCTTTTCCTCCACTCGCCTGGTGACGGTGTCGCCTTTCAATCTCAGCTTTTCTCGCAGCGGGAAGGCAACGTTTTCGAAGACCGATAGGGAATCGAAGAGTGCCGCGCCTTGGAACAGCATAGCAAATTTCTTCCGGACCTCATTGAGCGCTTGCCCCTTCATGTGAGCAATGTCCGTTCCGTCGATCCAGACCTCGCCGCGATCAGGCTGCATCAGGCCGATGATGTGTTTCAGCAACACACTCTTGCCTTCGCCGCTCCGTCCGATAATCGTCGTCAGCTTGCCTGAAGGAATGGTCAGATCCACTCCACGCAACACTGGTTGCTGCCCTAACGTTTTTTCGACGCCGACCAGTTTAATCATGCCTGTTCTCAGTGCGACGATTCACGCGCGACCGCCTTACAACAACACCGAGGTGAGGAAGTAATCCCACACCAGAACCAGGACGGCCGACAGCACCACGGCTTCCGTGGTCGCTGTGCCCAGCCCTTCGGCACTATGCTTGGTATGAAACCCCTTATAGCAGCAGACCCAACTGATCAACAGCCCGAAGCTGATGGATTTGAGGATCCCGCCGTAGACATCCTTCCATTCCACCGCCGATTCGATCGAACTCCAATACGCGCCCTCATTGCCGTTCAGCAATTGCACCCCGACGACGTACCCGCCGTAAATGCCCACCACATCGAACAGCGCGACCAACAACGGCACGGCGATCAGACTTGCCACGAGTTTTGGGGCGATCAGATATTGCAACGGATTCACGGCCATCGTATCCAAGGCGTCGATCTGTTCGGTGATTCGCATGATCCCGATCTCGGCCGTCATAGCGGACCCGGCGCGAGCGGTCACCATCAGCGCCGCGAGCACAGGACCCAGCTCCCGAATGATGCTGAGCGCCACGGCCGAGCCAAGCACGGCCTCCGACCCGAATTTTCGCAAGGTGTAATACCCCTGAAGCGCGAGGACCATGCCGGTGAAGACAGCGGTGAGCACGACCACGAAGGTGGACTTGTACCCGATAAAATTCAGTTGTTTGACGACTTGGTAGAACCGGAACGGCGGGCGGGTCAACCAGGCAAAGGACGACAGGACGAACAGCATCATCCGTCCCATGTGCTCCGTCAGATCGATGGTGAATCGTCCGATACGCGCAATGCCTTCCACGTCACGCCCTCCTCTCATCCCTGGCCCGGAACTTCGGCCCCTCCGCAGTCAGGCGACCCCTTCCCGCGATGCCTGGGCGGCACAGGCTCGAAACAGAGCGGTCAGTTGCTGCCCTGCGATCCGACTCTGCACCCGCAGACGATTGAGGCCGATCAGACTTGAGGGATGTGCCAGACAAGCGGCGACACCCTTCGCCCACCCAGATGGCCTGAGAAACAGATTGAAGTCAAGCGGAAGACTTTCATCAACCAAATCCGACACGGTGCGCACGATGGTGAACGAGAGGCCCCGCTCAGCCGCCACCTGCCCGAGCGCCGCACTCTCCATGTCGAGCCCGATCCCTCCCAGCCGGTCGACAATCTTCCGCTTCTCTTCGGCGCAGCAGAGGACCCGTGGAACGGTGACAAATCCGCCGCGTTGCGCCTCCAGCCCCTTGGCCTGCACGGCCCGACACACCCACTCCAGCATCGATGGCTCACAGACGATCGGTTGACCTGTGGCCACACCATCGTCCCTGATCACTCCGGTTCCGATCAAGACATCCCCGACGCCGGCCGGCTGCAAGGCGCAGGCAAACCCCGTTGACCAGATCGCATCCAACCGCTTCGCCGCGAGCACCGTGCCGGCCGTGGCCGTGGCTCGTTCCGGCCCGACCCCCATCGGTATCATCCACCACTCGGTCTGCGCCTGTCGCGCGACCTCGCACCGAAGGCCGCCGAGGACCTGTGCCTCGGTCGTCGTGAACGCCCGGCGCACCGCGCTCAACTCCCATCGGGTCGCCACGAAGACTCCGATTGCGGTCACAACTGCTCCCGAGGGACGATGACAAGAAGAAGTGGATTCGATGAACACCCACGGTCAGCGGGGCGACCGGAATTGTCCTGATTGATAGGCCAGTTGACGCAACTCATCGGCCCTCGTTGTGCCACGAGTCTTGAGGTTGCGGTACATAGCCAGTGCCCAGAGGGGGAAGTATTGGCAATACCAATGGTAACGAAGATAGAACACGCGCGGGAAACCGGTGCCGGTATGGCGTACCTCCTCCCATGACCCGTCCTTCCGCTGATTCCGAATGAGGTAATGGATCCCCCTGGCCAAACTGAAGGAGTCGGTGACGCCACCTGCCATGAGAGCCAGCAACGCCCAGGCGGTTTGTGATGGAGTACTCTCGCCACGCCCGCTTTCCTCGACATCCGCATACGACAGGCACGATTCGCCCCATCCGCCGTCAGGGTTCTGCTTCGACTCGACCCAATTGACCGCCCGCCGAATATATGGCGAGGACAGATCTTCGCCGATGGCGCGCAGGCCGGACAACACGGACCAAGTTCCATAAATATAGTTCACTCCCCAGCGGCCATACCAACTACCGTCCTGCTCCTGATCGTTTTTCACGAATGTGAGCGCCGACGCCACCGAGGGATGGGTCCAGTCGTAGCCCAAGGTCGCAAGCATTTCGAGACAGCGACCGGCCAGGTCGGCGGTGCTGGGATCCAGCAGCGCACGATGGTCGGCGAAGGGAATGTAGTTGAAGACGATCCGGTTGTTATCGACGTCGTACGCGCCCCATCCCCCATCAGACCCCTGCATCGCAGTCACCCAGCGGCATCCACGGCGAATCGCCAACCGCTGCGGCTCTTCATCGGGCAAGCGCACCTTGGACAGGGCCATCAGGACGACCGCCGAGTCGTCGACGTCCGGAAACAGCTCGTTCTCGAATTGGAAATACCAGCCGCCCGGTTCTGCACCAGGGGCGGAGATGATCCAGTCACCCACGGTGGTCGTTTGTTTCGACAACAGCCAGGTCGAGGCTTTTTGCAACGCCGGATGGTCTTGCGGCATTCCCGCTTCGATCAATGCATTGATGAGCAACGCGGTATCCCAGATCGGAGAATGGCAGGGCTGCAGGTGCATGGCATCCACACATTGCCCGTTGTCCATCACGGTATCGTGAATTTCGAGTTCTTCGATCTCCCGCATCGCCTTCACCACCAGCGGGTCGTCATGCTTGTACCCGAGACAATGCAAGGCCATCACGGAATTGGCCATGGCGGGATAAATGGCACCCAGGCCGCCGCTCCCCTTCATGTGATCCAGCATCCAGTCTGCGGCGAACTTCAGCGACTTCTGGCGGACCCACTCGACCGGCGACCGGTCGTAGACCTTGAGGAGCGCGTCGAGGTTGATGAAAAAGTTTCTGGCGGTAAACCAGGTCCGGTCCTTCTTGAAGGGCGGCACCGTGCTGTAGTCGATCTCTGCCGGAGGCTGTGTGTACAGTTCGTCGATGCCCTGCTCGGGCGGCACATGGCACTGCGGCCGTTTCGCGAAGATGATCAAGAGCGGGATGAGCACCGCGCGCGACCAATAGGAAATCGCGTAGATGCTGAAGTAAAACCGCTTCGGCAAGAGCATGATTTCCGGCGGCATGCTCGGCACGCCGCGCCAATCGTACTGACCGAACAGGGCAAGAGCAATTTTGGTGAAGACATTGGCCGCAACTACGCCACCCTTGTCCAGAATGCACGTTCTGGCTTGCATCATGAAGGGCTCATCCGCCGAGACGCCTGCGAGCTTCAAGGCGAAATAGGCCTTCACCGATGCACTGATCTCAGCCGGTCCGCCATGATAGATGGGCCACCCGCCGCACGGCAGCTGTGCAGACTTCAAGTAGCGAACGGCTTTGCGCTCGCGATCAGGATCCACACAGTCCATGAAGCGACGCAGCATCACGTATTCGGAAGTGAGCGTCGTATCCGCTTCCAGCTCAGCAACCCAGTAGCCTTCGCCCGCATGTTGCCTTGAGAGAAACCAGGCCTGACTTTTCCGGAGCGCTTCTTCCAGCGCTTCCAATTGACCAGTCGAATGTGACGGAGCCCGCTTGGCAGCGCTGTCGCCGACCGTCATATCGGGCTTATTGGAAACCAGTCGCAATACCGGGGCAGAAGCGAAATCACGCGCCGCCCTGATACGGCTTGGAACCGACACCAGCAGGCTATCAGACAGACGATTGAACAAGTTTTTCAGAAGTTGCATAGCGTGATGCCGTGAATCAGAAAAGGACGGCGGGATCGATAGTCGAGACGGTTCCATCGATCAGGCTGAGATCACATGAAACCGCATAATACCAGCTGTAACCATTAGCAGGACTGTATAACAAACTGTTTTCAGCCAGTCAAGGGAAGTGCCTACGAAAACGGGCACCTATGGGGTCAGACGCCGATGTTGGCAGCCCCACCGATCCACTCGACTGCGCGGCTACGCCGGCTGAAGATCACCAAGCTTGACCGAGATCAAGGTTGAGACACCGGGCTCTTCCATCGTCACACCGAACAGCGAATCCGCCATCGCCATCGTTCGCTTGTTGTGTGTGATGACCAGAAACTGCGCGGTCGCCGACAGGCTGCGCAGCACGGCCGTAAATCGTCCGATGTTCTCTTCGTCCAAGGGCGCGTCGATTTCGTCCAGGATGCAAAACGGAGTCGGACGGATGAGGAAGCTGGCAATCAGCAGCGCCATCGCCGTCAGCGTTTTTTCTCCGCCGGACAACATGGTGATGCTCTTCAACCGTTTCCCCGGCGGTTGCGCCACAATTTCTACACCCGGCTCACGAGCCCCGTTGTCCTCCACCCCTTCTTCCAGCGGCTCTTCGACTAATTGCAACTCCGCGCGCCCGCCCGGGAAGAACTGCGCAAAGACGTCTCGGAATTTTTGCTGCAGCTCGTTGAAGGTCTCGACGAACATGTCCTTGGTCGTCCGATTGATGCGCTGAATGATTTCCTTCAACGAAGCAATGGAGGTCGACAAATCCTGTTCTTGGGTCGTGAGGAATTGGTACCGCTCTTCCAATTCACGATGCTCGTCGATCGCCGCCAGATTGATCGCGCCCATCCGATCCAAGCGTTCCCGAATCTTCTGAATCTGTTCCCGTAACTGAGGGGTTTCCAGCAGAGAAACCGGCGCGGCCGGCACTTCCCCTTCAGATGCCGCCTGCCCTTCCACCGGTATCAGCAGGGTGGCTGGGTCGATTTGATACGTACCGGCCAACGTGCTTTCAATCGTCGACAGGTGCGCCTTCACCTCTGCCTTGCGTATTTCCGCAGTCATACGGCGTTCGTGCAAGGCCGACAACTCTTGTCGGACCGAGGTCAGCGCTTCCTCCACCGCATGCAAGCCACTCATCTCCTGAGCCTGCTGCTCCTGCGCAGCAACCAGTTCTGCTTTGATCCCGTCCACTTCGGCGCCCAACTCGCGACAGAGCGCTTCCTGCCTGGTCTGCTCTTCACGACTGTTCTCCGTCGCCTCCGCCAGCCCGGCCAATTGCTCTTCCAGATCGGTCACGCGGCGCTGTGCGGCATCGAGTCGTTGCGTGAACCGTGCGACATCGTTGGTGGCGCGCTCTCGTTGCCCGCGCATGCTTTCCACTGAGAGCCGAACCTCCGTCAATCGCTGCTGGATCGCCAGGCTTTGACCTTCGATCACCACCAACCTTTCCCGCACCTGCAGCAAACCGGTTTCCTGGCCGGCCTTTTCGGCAGCCCACTGGCCCAATTGCGACTGGTTCGACAGGAATTCCTCTTGAAGCCGCGCCTGCTCGGCTACCCCCCGTTGCAGCTCGTCGGCCAATACTTCCATGCGCCGATCCAGTTCGCCGCGCTGACGCTCCACACCCGCGTCGTCTTTCTGGAGCGACAACTCCAACATTTCCGCTTCCCGAATGGCCCGCCCCAAGCGCTGCTCATCTTCGCGCCCCAGGCCCAATGCTGCGGCAGCCTCTTCACGGGCAACCCGGGCGAGCTCCAGCGCCTGCGCCGCTTCGGTTCGTCTCGCCTCAAGCCCCATGACCTCGCGTCGTCGCTGGAGCAACCCGGCACCCGCGCTGCTGCCGCCGCCGGTCATCACTCCCGCCGCATCGAGCGTCTCGCCGGACAGCGCAACATAGGTGGGCCCGGCAGGAGCCGGCCACTGGTGCAGATTCCACAGCTCCAGCGCCACCGCGACGGACTCCACGATCACGATGCCGTCAAACAGATAACTCAGGGTGGATGAGGCGGAGCCTTGCGCGCGAATCAGATCCACGGCCCGGCCGACCACACCCGGCTGCCCGTTCAGCGTCGGCCACCAGGCTGCCGAGGGATCTCCGGCCGCCGGCTCATGCGCCCATCGAATCTGCTGCGGGATAAAGGCCCCGCGACCAAGTTCTTTGCCTTTCAGGAATTCCACGGCACGACTCGCGGCGACGGGCTCATCCACCAACCAGCCCCGAACCCGCTCTCCGAGAATCGTCTCGACCGCGCGATCTAAACCAGGCGGAATCACCAACCACTCGGCCAACGCCTCCCGCACGCCGTCGATGGTCTTCAGCGCCGTACCTTCCTCTTCTCCTTGCCGGCCATATCCCATCTCTTCCCGCACGACGCCTTGGAGGGCGCCGAGACGCGACTCCACTCCGGCCACATCTTCGGACAGCCGCACGATATCGCGATCCAATCCGGAGATTTGTCCTCCCAACCCCTCGATGCGTTCGATGGCCGCCTGGCGCTCCGCCATGAGGCCCTCGATTCGCTGCGCGGCCTCTTCCCGCTGCGCCGCGAGCAATTCGCGTTGTTCGTCGAGTCCGGCCACCTGGGCCACCAGTTGTTCCCGTTCGCGCGAGACACGTTCGGCTCGAGCGGCGGTTTCCTGCTGACGGGCCGTCACCTGCGTGAGACTCTGCTCGGTGTTGGCCACAAGAACGGCCAGGTTCAGGACATCTTTTCGCGCACGCTCCTCTTCGGCCACGGCTGCGGCACGATGGCCGGCCAAGGCCTTGGCCTCGCCGTCGGCCTGCTGGAACTGCGCCTCCTGCGCGACGATGTCCCCTTCCAGTTGCAGAAGCGTCGCCCGCAGTTCTTCAATTTCCGCCTGCGCCTGCTCCTGATCTGCCGCTAAACGCTGCATTTCCTGCGCAGCCTGAACCCGTTGCCGCTCGAAGAGCTCCGTCCGGTTGCGCTCGACCTCCGCGGCCGTCAAGGCCTGTGACTGGCGCTGTTCGGTGCCGGCGAGAGTATCCCGCACGCGTGCGATGGCTTCCGCCGCATCGTTCATCCGAAGCCGGATGGCCTCCTGCTCCGAATCCAGACGGGCCTGCTCCGCCACCTGCTCCGCCTCCAGCGTTTCCACTTCGCGGGCTTCGTGATCTACGGCCTCCAAATCGGCGTGCATGGTGCGATAGTCACGGGACAGCAGTTCGATCTCCAGCCCCTTGGCTTCCTGCTGTAACGTCTGATAGGTCCGAGCCTGGCGAGCCTGACGCTCCAACGAGTTCAGCTGCTTCTTCACTTCCGCCACAATATCGCGAACTCGCAGAAGATTCTGTTGCGTCGATTCCAATTTACGGAGCGCTTCGGCTTTTTGCTTTTTGTATCGCACGATGCCGGCTGTTTCTTCGATCAACTCCCGCCGGTCCTGCGGCGAGGCCTGCAGAATCTGTTCGATCCGTCCTTGCTCGATGACCGTATGCCCCTTGGACCCGGCCCTGGTTTCGATCAACACATTGCGAATGTCCTTCAACCGGCACGGCGTTTTGTTGATGAGATATTCACTGTCACCGTTTCGATAGAGACGTCGCGTAATCATGAGTTCCTGGTATTCACTCAACTCACTCGGCAGACCGGATATCGCATCCAGGCGCAACTCGCCGAGACCGCCGATCACCAACGATACCTCCACCAACCCCAACGGCTTGCGCAGTTCCGTGCCGTTGAAGATGACGTCTTCCATCTTCTCGCTCCGGAGCGTTTTGGTGCTTTGTTCACCCAAGACCCAGAGGATGGAATCCACGACGTTGCTCTTGCCGCTCCCGTTCGGGCCCACGATGGCCGTGATGCCTTTCGGAAATTGGATTTTCGCCTCCGCGAATGACTTGAAGCCGAGCATTTCCAAGGTCTTCAGATACACCGGCGACCTCCAGAGCAAGAAGGTTGAGATGGGATACAGTGTGAGGAATAAACGCGAAAACCTTCTATCACAGCGATGGAATCAATGCAAAGAAAAAGCCCCTGATATGGGGGAATAAAGAAGCCACTCCCCCAACATATGGAAGAGTGGCCGGTTTCGCGTGTAGGAAAATCGGATGGCGAACGGCCGACTAGTTCACCGACGCCGGTTTGCGCGAGGCAGACTCGATCGTGACCAACTCCTTAGGCAGGAGGAATTCCACATCCTCTTCGATGACGGTTAATTCCTCGACCTCCTCGGAAGACCCCAGGCGCTTCAGATAGGCCACCACTTCCGTGACCAGCACTTCCGGAGCGGAAGCGCCGGCCGACAAACCGACACTCTTCGCATCTTTCAACCACTCGGGATTGATGTCCGACGCGGCGTCGATGAGATAGGAGGGAATGCCGCAGTGCTCGCCCAACTCGCGCAGACGGTTGGAGTTCGAACTGTTCGGCGACCCGATGACGAGAATCACGTCGACCAGCTTCGACAAGGACTTGACCGCATTCTGACGATTTTGCGTGGCGTAACAGATGTCTTCCTGATGCGGCCCCTTGATGTTGGGGAACCGATGATGCAACGCCTCGACGATATCGCGGCATTCATCCACACTCAGGGTGGTCTGGGTCACGTAGGACAGGTTCTGCGTCTTTTCCACCTGCAGCGTTTCAACATCCTGCACTGAAGAAACCAGGTGGAATTTATCCGGAATCTGACCTAGGGTTCCAATGACTTCCGGGTGGCCGGCATGGCCGATCAGAATCAGTTCATACCCTTGCGTGTAGTCGCGATTGACTTCGTTATGGACCTTGATCACCAACGGGCAGGTGGCATCAATGACATGCAGGCGGCGGCTCTGCGCCTCTTCCCACACCGACTTTGCCACCCCGTGGGCGCTGAAAATCACGACCGATCCTTCGGGGACCTCGTTCAACTCCTCCACAAACACGGCGCCCTTCTGCCGGAGCGAGTTCACCACGTGGCGGCTGTGCACGATCTCGTGCCGCACATAAATCGGCGCGCCGTACTTTTTCAGCGACAGATCGACAATGTCGATCGCGCGGTCGACACCCGCACAAAATCCGCGAGGATTGGCCAAATATATCTTCATATGCTGCATCCCCTTCACACTCACGATGGCGCGCTCGGCACTCTAGCACAACGGGCGGCACACAACTGAAGTCACCTTACGTCAGACCCGCCCCTGTCGTCAACCAACAGGCCCTCCCAGCGCGCGGAAGATCCTGTTGAGGCGACCGCAGGATTGTGGGAGAATCCCGCGCATGCCTTCCCCCACCACAACGCACAGAAAAATTCTGATCGTCGAAGACGAAAAAGACATTCTCCAGCTCGTTAAACTGTACTTGGAGAAAGACGGTTTCCGGACGGTTTCCGCCATGACCGGGACGGAGGGGCTGCGCCAGGTGAAAGCCGAACATCCCGACTTGGTCATTCTAGATCTCATGCTCCCCGAGCTGGACGGACTGGAAGTGTGCAAACGAATCCGCCTGAATCAGGAAACGGCACTCCTGCCCATCCTCATGCTGACGGCCAAGGCGGAGGAGTCCGACACGGTGATCGGCCTGGAGTTGGGGGCCGACGACTATGTCACCAAACCGTTCAGCCCCAAGGCATTGGTGGCGCGGGTGAAAGCCCTGCTCCGGCGCCTGGACCGCCATGCGAATAGCCCTCAGACGCAATACCAATACGGGCCGCTCACGGTGGATCTTTCCCGACACGAAGTCCGACTGAAGGGCGCAGAAGTCGCCCTCACGGCGAAAGAGTTCGGCTTGCTGGAGCACCTGTTGCGGAATGTGGGACGGGTATTGACCCGCGACGTGCTGCTCAGCGCCGTCTGGGGGTACGACTATTACGGAACGACCCGCACGGTGGACGTGCACGTACGGCGGCTGAAACAGAAACTTCCGATCCTGGACGACGCCATCGTGTCGATCAAATCACTCGGCTATAAATTACGCGAGGCCAACCAGCCTGCATGAACCTTGGCATTCGGTGGAAAGTCGCCCTGGGCACCCTCGCCGCCGTTCTCGTCGGCCTCGTGGTCGCGGGATGGCTGGTCATCCGCTCCGTCGAACAGACCGAACTCGGGCGCATGGCCGAAATGCTGGAGACGCGAAGCGGCTTGGCCGCGATGACACTCCGGCCGCTGTTCGATCAGTCCGGCCCAACCGTGCCGTCCCCTCAGCTCCATGCCACCATCCGTGAATTGAGCCAACAGGCCCATCTCCGCATTTCAATCATTCGACAGGATGGCGCCGTGTTGTCCGATAGCGCCGTTCCCGCCGAGGGCCTGGCTCACGTCGACAATCACCTCTCCCGCCCTGAAGTGGCGCAGGCACTAGCCTCCGGGCGCGGCATGGATATCAGGGCCAGCCAGACGACCGGCGAGCGCACCTATTACGTGGCCCGCCTGCTGACCGACCTCACGCAACGACAGCCCGGCACTCCGGTGATCCGACTCGGCCTGCCGTTGACCTCAATCGACGAGCGTGTGCGACATATCCAGCAGGACTTGGTGGCGGCCTTCGGCGCGGCCTTTCTTCTGGCCATGATGCTCAGCCTCTGGGTCTCCCGAAACCTCACCAAACCTCTCTCGGAAATGGCCGCGGCCGCCCGGCAACTAGCGGAGGGAGCCCCCGGAATCCGCCTGGTGGTCGCCTCGACCGATGAGGTGGGCTTGTTGGCCCACACCCTGAACCAGATGACCGACCAGTTGGAGACAAAGATCAAGGAAGTCTCCGACGATCGCGCGCAACTGCTGGCCATGCTCATCGCCATGGTCGAAGGCGTCATGGTGCTGGACTATCGGGGGACCGTCGTCCAGGTGAATCCAGCACTGGAGCGCATGTTCGCGCTGGAATTGACGGAGTCACGCGGCCGTCACTATGCCGAAGTGATTCGTCACGAGGGGCTGACCGCACTCGTGTCCGCCGTGCTTGAAACCCGCTCCGGGCAGGGAGGGGAAATTACCCTGTCCCCCAGCAGCCGCTGCCTGCGCGTGGAGGCCTCGATCGCAGGCGGCAATCGCGAGCAGGAAGCCTGTGCGGTCTTCGTGTTTCACGACATCACGGAATTGCGTCGGCTGGAAAAAATCCGCAAAGACTTCGTCGCCAACGTGTCGCACGAGCTCCGTACGCCACTGACCTCGATCAAGGGCTATGTGGAAGCGCTACTGGACGGTGGCAAGGATGACCCCGGCACGGCGACGGCCTTCCTCGAAATTATTATGCGGCAAAGCAATCGCCTCAATCTGATTCTGGATGACCTGCTGCAGTTGTCACAGATCGAGTCAGGACAGGTCTTGTTCCGCCGGGAGCCCGTTGAACTGCGCGCCCTGCTGGAACGCACAGTGGCAGTGATCAAACCGCTGGCCGACAAAAAGCAGCACACCATCGAACTGACACTGCCCGACGACTATATGGTGGTGGAGGGCGACGAGGAGCGCCTGGTGCAGGTGTTCATCAATTTGTTGGAAAACGCCGTGAAGTACACCCCGGATCACGGCCGGATTTCGATGACCCTACGCCGAGCCCAAGGCCGGTCAAGCCCGTCACGTGCCATGATCGAGGTCGTTGTGGCCGATTCAGGAATTGGCATTCCCGAGGCGGATCGCCCACGGGTATTCGAGCGATTTTACCGGGTCGACAAGGCCCGCTCTCGCGAACTCGGGGGAACCGGCTTGGGACTGGCGATTGTCAAACACATTGTGGAGGCCCATAGCGGGCTGGTGTGGGTAGAAGGCAACCTCCCCAGAGGCAGCCGGTTTGTCGTGCACCTCCCCGTGGCCGAGGAGCTGCCTATGCCAGCTTCGACAGGAGCAGATAACAAATAGTTGAAAGCAGGGCCGCCCCCGGCAGCGTAAAGAGCCAGGCGGATAAGATCCGTCTCGTCACGCCCCATCGAACTGCTGAGAGGCGCTTCACTGCCCCGACACCCATCACCGTCGACGTAATGGTGTGCGTCGTACTGACCGGAAGGCCAATATGGGCCGTTGCCATCAGGACAATCGCCGCACCTGTCTCTGCTGCAAACCCATGGACGGGCTCCAACTTGACGATCCGCATGCCGAGGGTCCGCACGATCCGCCATCCCCCCACTGCCGTACCAAGCCCCATCGCCACGGCACAGGAGCCGATGACCCAGGTCGGCACCTCGGCAGTCGGAATCGCTCCGGCCGACACCAACGCCAGCGTGATGATCCCCATGGCCTTCTGCGCATCGTTCGCCCCATGGCTGAACGCCATGAAGCTCGCGGAGATCAGCTGCATACGCGAAAACAACCGAAGCGCGACGGCCCGCTGGACTCGAAAAAAGACCCAGCTTAAGATGACCATCAGCAGCAGCCCAATGGCAAACCCGAAAAATGGCGACAGGATCATCGCTTCCAGCACCGACCGCAATCCTGAAAACTTGACGGCGGCCATGCCGCCATGCGTCAACGCCGCCCCGACCAATCCGCCGATGAGCGCATGCGAAGAGCTCGTCGGCAAGCCTAGCAACAAGGTCAGAAAATTCCACACAATGGCGCCGGCCAGCGCCGATGCCACCACGGTCTGCGTCACCGACTGTGGATCAACGATACCTGTGCCGACCATCTTGGCCACGGCCGTCGACATGAAGGCACCGGCCACATTGAGCCCACCGGCCACGAGGACGGCCGTCGAGGGACTCACGACACGGGTCGAGACCACGGTCGCAATGGCATTGGCGCTGTCGTGCCATCCGTTGGAAAAATCGAAGAGCAAGGCCAAGACCACAACCACCAACAAGAGTCCGCTCAGTTCAGCCATGACTGCCGCTTTCTACCTTGCATATTGATCAGGTACGTACCGAAGAGGGCGTGGAAGGCGCTCACGTGTGCTTTAATGCGATGCGCTCCAGAATGTTGGCGACATCTTCACAGCGATCGGTTCCCGCTTCGAAGTTTTCGTAGATCTCTTTCCATTTAATGACGGCAATCGGATCCGTTTCTTTTTCGAAGAGTGCGGAGATGGCATCGCGCGAGATTCGGTCGGCTTCATTTTCCAAACTGTTGACCCGCACACTACATTCCGTGACTGCCTGATGCGACTTGCCAAGCAAATCGACCGTGGCACCGACTTCGACCGCCGCCTGATACAGCACATTGGCCAATCGAATCGCCGCCTCCGTGGGCACGACCACCTTGTATAAGACGAATCGATCGGCGATTGCTTCGACCACATCCAGAATATCGTCCAGCGCGCTCGCTAAATCATGGATGTCCTCGCGGTCGATCGGGGTGATGAACGTCTGGTTGAGTTTCCGGGCAATTTCGTGCGTGATGCCGTCCCCAACGTGTTCGACATCCTTGATCCGCTTCGCCTTCTCCACCGGATTCCGGAAGTCTTCCGTCATGTCCTTCAGCAGGCGACTGCCTTCGATCATGTTGTGGGCGGCATTCTTAAACAAATCGAAAAACGCTTCTTCCCGAGGTATGAGCCCAAACATAAGGTCCCTTTCTACCAGGCCGTCGCACAAGGCTTCCGGACCTGCTCCCGCGGCACGTACAAGACTTTCGGCATCACAACAGGACTCGATGATACGGCGGACACGGGCGCACCGGAAGGCTTCTTCAGCCCACGTGCAGGCATCGCGGTTACTGGCGTGCCCCGCTCGATCGCAACGGTGTCTCGCTTGTGCCCGCCTGTACGAACCACCTAGCCGCCGCCAGGGTCACCACCGGACCAGCCCTGTGGCCCAGGTGACCCCTCCGCCGAAGGCCCCGAATAGCACCAGGTCACCCGAGGCCACCTGCTGCGTCCGCACGGCCTGATCCAAGGCGATCGGGAGAGAAGCCGAGGAGGTGTTGCCGTACCGTTCAATCACCGAATACATCACGTCCTGCGATAACCCGAGGCGGCGGCGAAGCTGCTCCAAAATGCGGGCATTCGCCTGATGCGCAATGACGCGGGTGACGTCTCTGGCCGTCAGTCCGAATTCCTTGAACAGATCCATCACCGCCCGTTCGAGGTGACGCACCGCGGCGCGAAACACAGCACTACCCCGCATGTGCAGAAAATGCTCCTTCGCACGAACGGATTCAATTCCCCCCGGATGCCGTGAGCCCCCGGCCGGAATGGTGATGAGTCCGTGCCCGGCACCTTCGGCATAGAGCCGCAGGCCTAGGATTCCAGCCGCGTCGGGTTGGGTTGATTCTTCCCCCACCACCACAACAGCCCCGGCCCCGTCTCCGAACAACATGGCCGTCTCTCGATCCGTCACATCCAGCGAACTCGACTTCACCTCGGCAGCCACCACCAAGCAGGAACGGATCTGCCCGCTGCGAATCAACACATCAGCCATCGACAGCCCATACAGAAAACCCGAGCAGGACGCCGACAAATCAACGGCCATGAGCGGGCCAGCCCCCAGGGCACGCTGAACATGACAGGCCGTCGAGGGAAACGCGCTGTCCGGGGAAGTGGTGGACACCAATATGGCATCCAACGACTTGGGCGCGAGCCCGGCTGCCTCGCAGGCACGTTGCCCCGCAGCCACCGCCAAATCTGAGGAGGCCTGACCTTGCTCCGCCCAATGTCTCGTCCGGATTCCGGTCAGAGCGAGGATCTTCCCGGGGTCCAACCCGAGCGGCCTCCCCACCTCCTCGTTGTCGACAACCCGAGGAGGTACGAACGAACCGGTTCCGACAATGCGGCTGCGCTTCACGGAGTTCCTAACGAAGTGTCCTTGGGGATCGTCGACGAAGCTCATCGACCACAACCTGCCGCCCCTCTCGAGGCGCGGCGCGATTATAGGTCCCGGCTCGGGGAGGGTCAACCTCCGTACCGAGAATTCGTTGCTTTTCCCCCCATGATCTGCTAGAAAAATTGTGTAGTTACGTTTGATTCGTCCTTTGTGTTCTCAGCCGTAAGGAGTCGCTGAATGCCCTGGCATTCAAGGGGTTGGTCTGCACATGTGATGGTGATGATCGGCGTGCTCTGCCTGGCAGTCGGCTGTTCCAGCAAACCGAAGCCCACGGCCGATGCCAAGTCCGTCAGCGGCACCGACGAGCAGATCTTCCTCGGCGATACCATCGAGAAGAACTACGACCCCAATGTCATCATGAAACGCGGCGAGGCCTTCTTCGACAAGGAGGAATTTGCCGAGGCCATCGTCGAATACCAGCATTTCCTGGAACTCCATCGCGCCCACCCACTCGCCGTCTATGCGCAGTACCGTCTGGCGGAGAGCCATCTCCGGATGGGCAAATCGATCGACCGGGACCCGGATCCTATACAGAAAGCGATTACCGCCTTCGAAAAGTTGCGGAAGGATTTCCCCGGCAGTAAGTATGAAGCCCAGGCCCTCCAGCGCTTAGCGGATTGCCACGATTGGCTCGCACAAACGCACTTGTTCGTAGGCCAGTTTTACTACCGCCGTTCATCCTATCTCGCCGCGGCACATCGCTTTGACATGATCATGAAGGACTACCCAGACAAGAAAGTGGCCCCGGAAGCCCTTTACTATCTCGCGATGACGTATCAAGAACTCGGCGCAAATGACTGGGCTACAGAAAAACTCCAGCTTCTCGCCGAAAAATATCCGAATAGTGAAGTGGCGGACAGTGGCCGGCGATTATTGGCGAAGTTGGAGAAGAAGGGCTCCTCGCCGACCCCGGTGATCACCGCGAGCACAGAGCCTCAGCCTGCACAGGATCAGCCAACGAAGGCTCTACTTGCCACCTCGTTACCGGCGGCAGGCCTTGCCGCGCCGACGTCACCGGCCATTCCTGACCTGAAAACTCCGCCGAGCATTTCTCTCCGCCAGCCGTTCGTGGCCTGCCGGCTCGGCGCCTGGTGCTGAAGCGCGCAGCCCTTCCCACGCACTCACCGCATCTGTAAGGCTTCAAGCAGAAGGTCGTTCACGGACGCCTTCAACCGCTGCTTCGCCTCGGGCAGAAACTGTGCGGCGGTCGTGTGCCCCTGCAACACTCTGAAATACGCCTGAACCACCTCTTGATACCGACGCAGAAGCTTGAACGCGAGGCGTGGAAATGCATACACGACCCGCGCAATACGGCCGGTCGCACGAAAGTCGGGAAGAATCTCGCGTTCCAGCGCTGTCTCATAGGCAACCAGTGATTCCGCACGAAGCTGGTTGCCTGCCAAGATCGCCCGAGCCACCATGTGCCCGGACAGGACCGCGTAGTAGATGCCTTCCCCGAACAATGGGTCCACTAAATGCCCGGCATCACCGATGAGCGCGGCACGCCCCCTGACAAACTGAAAGCCCCCTTCCGCTCGGTGTCGGCCCTCAAGCTCCAAGTACGCAGGAATCGGATGTCCGACCGGGCGCGGAACATCCCATCCACTGAGGCCCGGCTCCTCTTTCACGAACCGATCGAAGGTCGCCCGCAGGCTGGTCGCTTTCCGGCGAAACTCTCCGACTCCAATTGAAAGACAATCCCGTTTCGGGAAAATCCACCCATACCCCTGTCGAGCCGCCCCCACATCCACGAGGATCGTCGTCGCTCCTGGGAAATGGTGTCCTGCGCCGATCTGTACCTCGCTTTCAAGCGCAGGCGCTCGATAATGAGAACGGTGTGGAAACAATTGCCGCGCCACGAGGCTATTGGCACCATCGGCACCGATGATCACCTGCGCGCGAAATCGACCCCGCCCTGTGGTCACGTCCACACCATCCGCATCCTGCGTGAGCCGCTCCACACCGTCACCGGTGCGGATGTCGGCTCCCGCTTGAACCGCCTGTTGTACCAGGTAGTGATCGAACCGATCCCGCATCACCATGTAGGCGATGGGCTCGGACGAGTGAATGACCAGTGGATCCCGACCTCGGTGAACGAACTGCACACCCGTGATGGTCTGCTCGATGACGGACCGAAATCCAGGGTCCAACAGCGGTTCGATTCGCGCCGACAGGCCGCCACCGCAGACCTTGTAACGGGGGTGGGAGTCCTTGTCCAAGCCGAGCACGGCCAGCCCGCCACGGCTCAGAGCCGCCGCGGCGGTCGATCCGGCGGGCCCCATCCCGACGATCACCACATCATAGGTTGTGCGAGCTTGCGCAGCAGCCATGTACGGTCTACCGATTGAGAGCGCTTCCCCGCCAGCCTTGCCTGACCAAAGAGACGTCCATGATGCGGCGGGAATATTCGGAGAGAGACAGACGGGGAAAACCAGCAATCCGCGCTACTGCCCGAGATACCAGCCGATCCCGTATCGCTCGAGAAAGCTCGTGATCATCGTCAGCGAATTGGCATAGATCATCACGCCCACGACGATCAGCAACACCCCGCTGACGGTTGAAACGCCCCAGAGATAGGCGCGCACTTCCTTAAAGTAGCTGAGAAATCGATCGACGCCCAACGCAGTGAGAAACAACGGCAGCGCCAACCCCAGCGAATAACAGGTGAGCAGGATGATCCCGCTGAACATCGATTCCGTCGTACTGGCATAGAGGAGAATGGTTCCCAACACAGGGCCCACACAAGGGGTCCATCCCGCCGCAAATGCAACCCCGATCAGGAACGACCCCAGGAAACCGGCCGGCCGATTTCGAAACTGATACCGATGCTCCATTTTCAGGAAATTGAGATTCAACACTCCCAGCAGATAGAGACCAAATACGATCACCACGATTCCCCCGAATCGTCGTAGATGCTCCTGGTAAGTGATCAATGCCTGCCCCAACAGGCTGGCCGAAGCCCCGAAGGCTACAAACACAGCCGAAAACCCCGCGATGAAGAGCAGAGAATTGAGGACGATGGCCTTGCGAAATCGGCTTCGTTCCGACACGTCAGTCAACTGCTCAATGGACAACCCGGTAATGTAGGAAATGTACGATGGCACGAGAGGCAACACGCAGGGGGACACGAACGACAACAAGCCTGCAGAAAATGCAGCCACGAGTGAGATCGACTGCACCGAGTCACTCATGCGAAGGCTCCTGCAACAGGGCTTCGACCAACCGCTTTCCTGCCGGCGCGCTCCAGTCTCGGGCACCGGGTATCCGGTTGCGGATGATACCTTTGCGATCAATGAGAAACGTCATGGGCAACTGGCGCGCACCATACTGCAGGCCGATCCTGAAATCGGCATCGTGCAACACAGGAAAGGTAAACCCAACCTCTTGCTGAAACGGACGAGTGACCACCGTCCCCTGGGCATCGGTTGACACGGCCAGGATCTCGAATTCCTTGCGGCTGAACGATCGATACAATCGCTCCATCGCCGGCATCTCAATTTTACAAGGGCCGCACCAGGTCGCCCAAAAGTTCAGGAGGACGACTTTGCCGCGAAACTGATCGAGGGTGACATTAAATCCCTGGGAATCCTTGAGCAGAAAATTCGGCGCCTCCTCATCAACCTGAGGAGCACGGTTGGCCACCGGAATGGGAGACAAGCTTGCAGGAGCCGACGCGTCACGAGCATCGGCAAGGATGGCTCCGCCGATCACTAACCCCACACCGATCATGGAGAATACAGACCAGCGATGTATCATCACACTTACGACGCCGGTGCCAGCTGAGGAGCAGCAGGCACGGCTGCCGCCTTTTCGGCAGGCTTTAACAGTTGCGTGAGCACCTTGAGATTATCCAGACGCGTCCAATCCCGAGGCCCGATCACTTTTTCACGCAACACACCTTGCTGATCGATAATGTACGTCTCGGGAACGCCCATTAACTTGTAGCGTTTGTCCGTCTGCCCCCAAGAATCGACCAGCACGGGGAACGTGAGATTCAGACCTTTGACAAAGGGCGGGATCTCCTTCTTCGTCGTCACTCGATCGATGCTGACGGCAAGGATCACCAATCCGTCTTTTTCAAAGTTCTTGTACAGCACTTCCATGGAGGGCATTTCTTCGCGACAGGGCTTGCACCAGGTCGCCCAGAAATTCAAGAAGACCACCTTGCCCCGGTAGTCGGACAGCCGCAACTGCTTCTCGTTCAAGTCGGGGAGTTGAAAGTCCGGCGCCTGCTTGCCGACGACGAGTGGTTCGTACTTCGAACTCTGCAGCCACACGACCAGAAACATCACGCCCAGGATGGTCGCGGCAACAAGCACGACGAGCATTCGACCGGGGCCGCTTCGCCCCACAGTGCCGGCTGACGTCTGATTGGCTTGGTCAGTCATGGTCTACGCATACGCATGGAGACCGGAGAGCAAGAAATTCACTCCCCAGAAACAGAAAATCACCATCAGGAATCCGAAGATCGCATAGATGGCGGCCTTGTGCCCTTCCCACCCTCGCGTCATACGGGCATGAATATAGGCCCCGTAGATCAGCCACACGATCAGCGACCAGGTTTCCTTCGGATCCCAACTCCAGTAACCACCCCAGGCATAGTTCGCCCACATCGCTCCCAGGATGATCCCGAACGCCAGCAGCGGAAACCCGAGCATGATCGCCTTATATCCAAGCTCATCGATGGTTTCGAGATCGGGAAAGGCCGCGTAGAATCTGGACTGCAGTCCCCGATTCACCGCTCGCTCCTTGAACAGGTACATCAGACCCAGTCCACCAGCCATGGCGAACGCAGCATAGCTGGTCAAGGTGACGGAGACATGGATATAGATCCAATAGCTGTTTAACGCCGGGACGAGCGGCTCTGCCGTCTGGTACCGGTAGGGCAAGAGCGACGCCGCCCCCATGGCGATGAACCCAATACCCACCACGAAAGCCCCGACCGCCTTGATCCTGTACCGAATCTCCAGGAGGACATATCCCAGAATGATGGCCCAGGAGACATAGGCCATCGCCTCGAACTGATTCGACCACGGAGCAAATGTGCCGGAATGCTCCATTCGCTCGAACGCCCTGGTGGTCAACGCCAGCGTATTCAGCACCCATCCGAACACCGTGACCAACGTGGCCACCTGCCCTAATTGAGTAGCCCAGGCACCATCACGGTCTTCAAGATTGTCGATGGGATGTCCTGCCGGAGCCATCTGCATGGCGGGGCGTTTCGCGAAGAGATACGCCACATAGAGGCCCAGTGCGGCCAGGTACAGCCAGAAGGTCATATCGAAGAGAAACAACGATCGCATCATAACAGGCCTCCGTCTCTCATATCGTCGTGTGCAGCACGCCTCCAAAGGAGGGCTCATTCGAGCGGTGCCGCATCGGTCATCAGGATGAGGTCTTAGCTTGAATCTTGTCCGTCAGTTTCTTGAACTCTTTTTGAAAATCAATTTGGCTCTTATGCGTCGTGCCCCCCAGGTGAAGCGTCACCCCGAACTCGCCAGGAATAATCTTCGCCCACAGCCGCCGATGGTAGATCAGCGACGACAGCGTCATACCTACCACCAACATCGTACACCCAATCCAGACCATGTTGATGCCGGGATTCCTGGCAATCTGCAACCCGGTGAACTTCTTGGGCTGATACCCGATGAATTCAAACTGATACGCGGAGTCTTTGATCTCAAAGAGATCCGGATAATGATAAAACACCCACGGTGTGGATTGCACGGCACTGCGCTCATCCACCGCCAACCGGATCGCGGGATTGGCGTGTTCGGCCGTCTTGGAGAAGACTTTTTTCTCCGTCGAGTTGAACGCAAAATCGGCCACGAAATCCGTCATCTTCATCTTGAGGGGCAGCCCATCGACGGCTTTTTCTTTGTTCCACTCCAGGTCGACCGTCGCTAGGATTTTATCGTTCGCCTTGTCCTTAATATTGATGCGAGCGGCCTCGATCTGATCCCAGGCATCCCCATAACTGGACTGGTAAAACCAGATGCCCTTGTACACCAGCGGATCATTGACGGTAATGGTCTTCGTCATCGTCGGCGTCCCCTGATCGATGACCGTCAAGGTACTGTTGTAGGACTTCACCGAACCGTTTTCATGGTAGTCGATCCAGAACTTATCGACACGGAGATCAAAGTTGCCTCGCGGGATGTGATACGTCTGCCCCTCTAAGCACACCCCGAACTCTTGGAATCCATAGTAGCTCCCGAGCAGGCCACCCAACACGATCACCGTCGCGCTCAAATGGGCTACGTGCGCACCGACTCGGCCCATGATGCCTTTGGTCGCATAGACGGTGACTTCCCCAGGCTCACTCTTCGCAAGCACTCTGTAGCCTTTTTCCGCAAAGAGCCTCACAAGGCCTTCGGCAACGGTTTCTTTGGGCTGATTGAGCGCGAGGGTCGTCTGTTGCTTCATCCCCTGGATAAAGGACAATGAGACACTGACCTTGTCCTGACGCATCGAGCGCCACACACTGGGAAACCGTTTATAGAAACAGGTGAGTGAATTGACGCAGAGCAGTCCGAGCAGTCCGGTGAACCACCAGGTGTGATACACATCGGTGAACCCGAGGCGAAGAAACCAGCGGTAGGCCTCTTCCCCATACTCCTGCACATAGGTTTCCGGACGCTCACCCTGCTGAATCACAGTCCCGATGGTGGCGGTCATGGCGAGGACAATGAATAAGAACATCGCCAACTTAATAGAGGCGAAAAAGTCGACGACCTCGCGTGAAAACTCTTCCCATCCCAGGCCGGAAGTGGAAGGACGGGTTGCGCTCACATCGGATGCTGCATCAGATTTATCGTTCATGAATCAACACGCCTCGTTGCTTCGACCTGGCCGTCATGCAGACCATCATCATACCTAATGACGAGCTGCGTGTGGGATTCTGCGGCCAATGCAGGCCGGTACCACGAGGTTGGAAGTGCCGGGGCAGAGCGTCTATAGTGAAAAGGTTCCAAATGCGCGAAAAGTAAGCCATCTTACAAGTCGTCTCGAAGGGCTGTCAAGCAAGCCGCGCGGACGGAGCAGCACCGCACCTAATCCATTAAGAACGGTAGACAAAAATCATCCGGTCAGCTACTATTGCTTTAGTTTTTTGCGGAGTTGCCATATCAGTGTAGGTGCCGAATCTTCCACCTTCGTTCGGCGTGCCACCGAATTCTAACCGCCGCATCCTCGAATCACTTCACTTCCAGGGGGAACAATGAGACATAACTATTTGTTTACGTCTGAATCGGTCACGGAAGGACACCCGGACAAGATCGCCGATCAAATTTCCGATGGAATCCTTGATGCCATTATTGCTCAAGACAAGCTTTCCCGGGTCGCCTGCGAGACGATCCTGACGACTGGTATCGCCTTCGTGGCCGGCGAAATTTCCACCAAAGCCTACGTCGAGATCCCCGATATCATCCGTGATGTGATCAAGGATGTCGGCTATACCGATGCCTCATGGGGCTTCGACTCCAATACTTGCTCTGTCCTGACCTCCATCCACCAGCAATCCGGCGATATCGCCATGGGAGTGGATTCCGGCGGCGCAGGAGACCAGGGGCTTATGTTCGGTTACGCGACCAACGAAACGACGGAGCTCATGCCGATGCCGATCGTGCTGGCGCATCGGCTCACCAAGCGCCTGGCGGAAGTGCGGAAGAAGAAGATTCTGAAGTGGGTTCGCCCCGACGGGAAATCCCAAGTCACGGTTGAATACAAGGACGGCAAACCGTTCCGCGTGGATACCATTGTGGTGTCCACCCAGCATAGCCCTGAGGTAACCAATAAGCAGATTGAGAAGGATTTGATGGAGCATGTGATTCGCCCGGTCATGCCGAAAGGCCTCTATGACCCAACCAGCGTGAAACATCACATCAATCCCACCGGACGCTTCGTGGTCGGCGGTCCGATGGGCGATACGGGGCTGACCGGCCGCAAGATTATCGTCGACACTTACGGCGGCCACGGCAGCCATGGCGGTGGCGCGTTCTCAGGGAAAGATCCATCAAAGGTGGACCGCTCGGCTTCCTATATGGCCCGCTACATCGCCAAGAACATCGTTGCCGCAGGACTAGCATCAAAGTGCGAAGTTCAGCTGGCCTATGCGATCGGAGTTGCCGACCCCGTCTCCGTGCTGGTCGATACCAAGGACACGGAAAACGTCGCTCCCGAAAATTTGGACAAGTTGGTTCGAAAGCATTTCCCACTGACCCCGCGCGGGATCATCGACCATCTCAAGCTTCGCCGTCCAATCTTCAGAAAGACGGCCGCCTACGGACACTTCGGCCGTAACGAGCCGGAATTCACGTGGGAAAAGACCGACAAGGCAAAAGCCTTGCGGAAGGATGCAGGCCTCTAGAGTCCTGTCACACCTGTCACAGCCAAGGGGGCGGGGCACAAGCCCGCCCCTTTTTTCTGCAATCGAAAACACCCATCAGACACGACACAGGAGGAGGAACCAGTGGATTACGATGTGAAAGACATGGGCTTAGCTGATCAGGGCAAACTCAAGATTGAATGGGCCGAAGCCACGATGCCGGTACTGCGGCTGATTCGCAAACGATTCGAGCGTGAACGTCCACTGAAAGGCATTCGCGTCACCGCCTGCCTCCACGTCACCACCGAAACCGCCAATCTCATGAAGACGCTGAAGGCCGGAGGCGCAGATGTACGACTCTGCGCGTCGAATCCCCTGAGCACACAGGATGACGTCGCCGCCGCGCTGGTTCGCCATGACGGCATTCCCACCTTTGCGATCAAAGGTGAAGACAACCAGACCTACTATCGCCACATCGAATCCGCGATCGGCCACAAGCCGCAAGTATCCATGGATGACGGGGCCGATGTGGTCTCGCACCTCCATTCCAAGCGCAAAGATCTGCTCAAGAACGTGATCGGCGGCACAGAGGAAACCACCACCGGCGTGATTCGACTCCGCAGCATGGCCGAAAAGAAGGTCCTCAAATTCCCGGTCATCTCCGTCAATGACGCCGATACCAAGCATATGTTCGACAATCGGTACGGCACGGGTCAAAGCACCCTAGACGGTATCGTACGCGCCACGAATCGCCTGGTCTGCGGCTCCACAGTCGTCGTCGTCGGCTACGGATGGTGTGGCCGTGGAATCGCCATGCGCGCAAAGGGCATGGGGGCCGATGTCGTCGTCACCGAAGTGGATCCCATGAAGGGGCTGGAAGCCGTCATGGACGGCTACCGCGTCATGCCCATGGAACAGGCTGCTGCAATCGGCGACTTCTTCGTCACCGTCACCGGCAACATTCACGTGATCCGTGGCGAACACTTTGCAGCCATGAAAGACGGCGCGATCGTCTGCAACAGCGGTCACTTCAATGTTGAGTTGGACATACCGGCACTGGAAAAGCTCAGCAAGAAAAAGCTTGCGGTGCGGACCGGTGTAGACCAGTACACGCTGAAGAATGGTCGGCGCGTGAGCCTGCTCGGCGAAGGTCGGCTGGTCAATCTCGCGACGGCGGAAGGCCATCCTTCCAGCGTCATGGACATGAGCTTTGCAAATCAAGCACTGGGAGCGGAATTTATCGTCAAGAATTACAAAAAACTCGAGAAGAAGGTGTACCCTGTCCCTGCCGATATCGACAAGGAAATCGCTCGTCTCAAACTGGCGGGCATGGGCATGTCGATCGACAAACTCACCAAAGAGCAGGTGAAATATCTGGCCTCTTGGGAAATGGGAACCTAGCGCGCTACACCTAAGCCGGAGCCTCGAACTGCGAGGCTCCGGCCGACCTCTTCCCGCAGCTCCATTCATTACCCGCAATACCAATCGCCTGTTTCCCCGCAGCCACTGCTTCAGCGCATCAACCGCAGCCATCCCTTTGTGGGCAGTATTACTTTGAGGAGGAGACAAGAACCTCGTATCAACACCGGCATGCGTCAGACGTCACATGCGATCAATGGCGCGATACAACCACATAGGCAATGGACCGGTAGACACATCTCTAGATGAACGTCATACCAAACTCTGCGAAGAGGCTCAGCAAGGCTCCTGGGGAACAACGGGGTTTCTGGGGCTCAGGCGGATCACAACCAGCCGACCGAGTGAACACGCCGCTTTAGCGTGTCTGCACCATCGGCAGTTCTCGAGTTCCTTCTGCTTCCTGCTGAATCCGCTGCCGTTCAGCTTTGGATTCTTCCATGACATTGTGCAGTAACTCGTCGCTCAGCTGGGTGAGCTGGGCTGCAGCATCCTTCATTTCGGCATGCTCCACGGCACGCGAAAGAACCTCCGCCTTAGTCGCACCTTTTTTCTGACCGAGGAAGGGCTTCATGATGAGATAGGCAACGTCACGGAACGGCATATAACGGAGGAAGCGGCGAAGCAATTTGAAGGTTTGAATGGGATACCGAGTCAACTTGTAGAGAAACAGTTTCTTCAAACCTTCCTGGCGGACTTGATTGATCACTTCCCCAGGAAGGCACGTGGGATCAATCTCGGAGCATTTGAAGTACTTGTACCAATCCTTGGCGTCACTCACCAGACCACGTTTGACGTATTCCTGCCACAGAGGCGTGCCCCGGTAGACACAGAGACGATTGAAGCCGAACGTATCCAACGGAAGCCGTGAGGCGAACTCGAACGTCTTCTCCATATCCTCGACGGTTTCATCTGGATTTCCGACTGTGAAGAACCCGTGAACGATTTCAATGCCCGCCTTCTTCGCATTCTTGACGGCGGTCTCCACTTCCTCCAACGTCTGTTCCTTTTGCAGTCGATCCAAAATTTTTTGGCTTCCGCTTTCGATTCCAAACATGACCGTCCGACAGTGGGCCTGCGCCATAATGGGGAAGAGATGTTGCGCGACGGAATCCACCCGTCCTTCGATTCCCCACTGAATTGAGAGCTTGGCATCAATGACCCCTTGACAGATCGCTTCGATGCGCTTGGGTTGAAGCAGGAAATGGTCGTCGACGAAATAGACAGACCCATACCCGTTGGCCTCAAGATATTTGAGCTCCGCCACCACGTGATCGGCGCTCCTGGCGCGCCACTTTCCCTCATTAAAGATCGGGATATCGCAGAACACGCAGGGCCAGGGGCACCCCCTTGAGGTCTGCATGGTCGTAAATCGTTCCATGGAAAGAACCGCCGGCACATCCAGCGGCATCGATTCCACAAAATCCAATTCGAGGCTTTCCCGATCAGGAAACGCCCACTGATCGAGATGACGTTCCACAGAACGATTCGGGTTGTTCACCACACGCCCGTCCTTCGCCCACGTCACGCCGCCGACGGAACTGGGATCGTCCATGTTCTTGAGTAGGTCCAACAGGAGCTGCTCTCCATCCCCACGACAAACAAAATCCACTTCGGGACACTGCAACTTGACCAATCCCGCATTCAGACTGGCAAACACCCCCCCAAACGCCAACTTGACCTTGGCATCCTCGGCTCGGATCTGCCTAGCTAAAATCTTGGCGTAGGGGTAGCTCGTCGTACTTAGGAAGCTTAGCCCGACAAGCACCGGCTTCCGGGTTTTAATCTGTTCGATGATGAAGTCGTTGGGAGTTTCCGGGTTGGCTTGGTCGAACATCACGCACTCATGTCCGGCCTGTTTTAGTACGGCGGACAGCGACATGATGCCGATCGGCGGAAAACCCATGACTCGAATGCGACCGTTCTTCGCCCGAGTCTTTGCGGGCAATGCATAAAACTGGGGATCGCGAACGTGTATCAGAAAGACCAACATGTCAGCGTCCCTATTCTTGGAGAAGGGTTGATGAGAGACGAGCGGCGCCCCCTATGAAACCGATGGCAACTCACAGGGCCTGCAGCCTATCACGACTAGCACACAGGGGAAAAGAAAGAATCTCGGCACTCAGTGCTGCGGCTTGATGGGCTGAGCCCCTTCAAACATCAAGGTTTCCCCTGGTTGCATCGGGAGAAATCCGATGTGCCGGCGCTTCACTTCCTCGCCAAACTCACGGGCATCCTGAGTCAGTACTGGGAAGGTGCCGTAATGATGAGGAATCGCATACTTGGCCTTGACGCTGGCCGCCGCCCTAGCCGCCATGGCCGACTCCATCCCGAAATGTCCCCCGATGTTCAACAAGGCGATATCAGGTCCGTACTGCTCCCCGATAACCTCCATATCCTTGAAGTATGCCGTGTCTCCGGAGTGATAGAACGTCGGCCCCTGCTGGATCGTTAGAACAAAACCGGCCGGGTTTCCGCCATACACAAAATCCGATTCCTGTTCCTTGGCGAAAGGGTTTCCCAAACCGCTGGAATGCACGGCGGGTGTCATCGCCACCTGCACTTCGCCGTCAGCGATTCGGATTTCCCCCCCGGGATTCATGAACGTGGGAAATCCGATCTGCTCTTTTGGGTATCCGTGAAGTTTGGACAACGTGGCCGCCAACTCAAAATTGGCCACGAGTTTGGCCCCGGTCTTCTTCGCAATGGCAACGGCATCCCCGACGTGATCAAAATGCCCGTGCGTGATGAGAATATAATCCGCCTTCGTCATATGGTCGACCGGGTTTTGCTTATCCTTGACCAGTGGATTGAGTGGGTTCTGCAACCAGGGGTCGATCAGAATGATCGCGCCTTTAGGCGTGGTGATCTCAAACGCGGCATGTCCATGCCACGTCAGGGTTGTGCCACGTTCGGCAGCCACTGCAACAGAGCCCCACCATGTGACCGCCAACAGCACCGCTAGAACACGAATCTTCATAGCCCCTCCACGATCGTCAGTACGTGCGCCCTGTTTCTCTGCAGCATGCCCAAGCCGCGCGCGAAACTCAACCCCGAAAATACAGCGGGGGCGCCGGATTGCCCGACGCCCCCGCTCGGATACATCTTGAGCTACGTTTATCGGCCCAATGCAGCCTTCACGGCATGACCAATCTCTGCAGGATTCTTCACCACACGCACACCGGCTGCTTCAAGGGCCTTCATCTTTTCGGAAGCCGTGCCCTTGCCGCCTGAAATGATGGCACCAGCATGTCCCATTCGACGCCCAGGGGGGGCAGTGATCCCGGCGATAAAACTCACCACAGGCTTCTTTACCTGTTTCTTGATAAACTCTGCCGCTTTCTCCTCCGCATCACCGCCGATTTCGCCAATCATGACGATGGCCTGCGTTTCTGGATCTTTCTCAAACAGCGGCAGCACATCCACAAACCCGGTTCCATTGACCGGGTCACCACCGATACCGACACAGGTCGTCTCCCCAAGCCCCAAGGTCGATAGCTGATGGACGGCTTCGTACGTGAGGGTGCCGCTGCGGGAAACCACCCCGACCACACCTTTCTTATGAATGAATCCAGGCATGATCCCAATTTTGGCTTCATCGACCGTGATGACACCAGGACAATTGGGGCCGACGAGCCTGACATCCCGCCCACGCAGGGCTCGCTTGACCCGGACCATGTCGTTGACAGGGATTCCTTCCGTGATACAGATCACGAGCTTGACGCCTGCATCAGCGGCTTCGAGAATCGCATCCGCACAAAAAGGCGGCGGCACAAAGATCAATGAAGTGTCGCATTCCGTCTTCTTCACGGCGTCGCGCACAGTATTGAAAACTGGAATGCCCTCGACCTCCTGCCCGGCCTTGCCAGGCGTCACGCCTGCAACGACCTGCGTCCCATAGGCTTTGCACTGGGTCGCGTGGAAGGAACCTTCCTTTCCCGTGATTCCTTGTACAACCACCCGCGTGTTCTTATTCACCAAGATGCTCACGATATCCTCTTCTCTTTCCCGCCTCCCCCGGAGCACCGGGCAGGCGCGCAATCAATGACGTGCGGCGCTGTGAACGCTGTACTGCGCGGATCAACCCAGGCTGCCGCCGATTCCCGCAACGAGCGCAGAGTCAGCCCCAACCCCGGCCTCATCAACCTCAGGCGGCTTTTCCAGTCAACTTCACAATTTTTTGCGCCGCCTCCCAGAGGTCATCGGCAACGTCCACTTTCAATCCTGATTCCGCGAGCAGTGTTCTCCCTTCGGGCGCATTCGTACCTTGCAGGCGGACCACAAGCGGCACATTGATTTTCACTTCCTTCGCGGCTTCGATCACACCGTTGGCGATACGTTCACAACGAACAATTCCACCAAAGATGTTGATGAAGATGCCTTTGACGTTCGGGTCCTTCAACAGAATCCGAAAGCCGGCTGCGACGGTATCCTTAGTGGCGCCGCCACCCACATCAAGAAAATTTGCAGGCTCACTGCCGGCAAGCTTAATCACGTCCATTGTGGCCATGGCCAACCCGGCTCCATTCACCATACAGCCAATGTTGCCATCGAGCTTCACGTAATTGAGATTGTTCGCCGTTGCCTCGATCTCCAAAGGATCCTCTTCGTTCAAGTCGCGCATGCTCTGCACGTCCGCGTGCTTGAAAATACCATTGTCATCAAACGAGACCTTGCCGTCCAATGCCACCAACGTTTTTTCTTTCGTGATGATCAGGGGGTTGATCTCTACCAATGCCGCATTCTTCTCCATAAAGAGACGGTAAAGATTCCCCAGCAACTGGACAAAGGGGTTGATGACTGCCGGTTCGATGTGTTGCAGCCCAAGCGCAAACGCAACATTCCGACCATTGTGGCCCTGAAATCCAACCGCAGGATCAACGGCCTCCTTGATGATCTTCTCTGGGGATTTCTCGGCGACCTCTTCGATTTCCATGCCACCTTCAGTGCTCGCGATAAAGGTGGCCCACCCGGTGTCTCGATCAACCAGGATGCTGAGATACAGCTCCTTGGCAATATTAGCTCCCTCTTCCATAAGGAGGCGATGGACCGTGCGACCCTTCGGTCCCGTCTGATGAGTGACCAGCGTCTTCCCGATGAGTTCTTTGGCCAAACCGGCGACCGCTGCCTTGTCCTTGGTAATCTTGACGCCTCCGGCCTTACCCCGTCCACCAGCGTGAATCTGTGCCTTGACGACAAGCACCGGTGTATTCAGTTCATTAGCCCAGGTGGTGGCCGCCTCAGGAGACGTGATTTCCTTCCCGCGCGGGACTGGTACGCCGAATTGCGCGAACAACGACTTGGCTTGAAATTCATGAACGTTCATTGATTCCTCTTAGGAGCTAGTGGCTCATGACAAATAACGTAACCCGTGCAGACGTCAACGTGGTTGCGCGGCCGCAACCTTGCGCTTTCACGTCGTCACGACACGGTCTGCTTCTTTACGCGTATACGCAGGAAGAATCATCGGGGAAATCACACCGCTGGAGTTGCCATGCCTCTTGGCTTCAGCTCTGAACCGTTGCAGGTGGTTGAGCGTCAATTTCCCTTGCTGCATGGAGCTCGCTCGAGCGGCAGCCGTCAACCCTGACCGCTTGCCGAACACCATGAGATCGAGCAGAGAATTGCCCATCAATCGATTCCGCCCGTGTAATCCTCCGGATGCTTCTCCCGCGACAAATAGATTTTTGACGTTGGTTTCTGAATTCGCGTCGATCTTCACCCCGCCGTTCTGATAGTGCAACGTGGGATAGATGAGCACGGGGTCTTTACTGATATCGATTCCAAATCGCTCGAATTGCATCATCATGGCAGGGAAGTGCTTCTCCACAGTGCCCGGACCATGTTCGGCATCGAGCAGTGGAGTGTCCAGCCAGACCCCGACCCGTCCGGACATCGTACGAATCCCCCGTCCTTCCTCGCATTCTCGGATGATGGAGGAGGACACGACATCCCGCGTGTCCAATTCGTTGACGAATCGCTCGCCCTTGGCGTTCACCAAGTGTCCGCCCTCGGAGCGAATACCTTCGGTCACCAGCGCCCCAATCAATTGCTCGGGATACACCGCGCCGGAAGGATGGTACTGAAATGTATCGATATGATCGAGCTTCGCGCCCATCCGATAGGACAGGCACAAACCATCGCCGGTGGCACCATAGTGATTGCTTGTTGGGAACCCCTGAATGTGTAACCGCCCGATTCCGCCAGTCGCCAGGATCACAGATTTCGCTGCAACGACGACATGACGCTGATTGTCGAGATCTTTAAAGATCGCACCGCTGCAGTGACCTTGGTCATCACTCAGCAGCTCTACCGCTGCACAAAACTCGAGCAGCTGTATCTTTTGATTCAGGACCTCGTCCTTCAATACACGCATAATCTCGAGGCCGGTGTAGTCAGAGCAGGTGAGAAGGCGCGGCTTGGAACTTCCGCCGCCCTTTTTCACATGCAGATTGCCGTCAACCTGGCGATCAAAGAGCACGCCGAGCTCAATGAGCCACTTGGCAATGGACGGCCCCTCCTCGACCATGACCTTCAGCAGTTCGTGGTCATTTTGCATGTGACCACCCTTGAGGGTGTCAAGAAAGTGGGTGACCGGGGAGTCTTCCGGAGCCACTGAAATTTGCATCCCGCCTTGCGCCATCACGCTGTTCGAGTCGCCCAGGCGAAGTTTCGTGGCTAGGATGACCTTGGCTCCGCTGGCGTGGGCGTGAAGCGCTGCTGCGCACCCGGCACCACCGCCGCCGATAACAAGGACGTCCGTCGTATACTGCGGAGTCACGTCGAGATTCTCAGGAATTGAGCTATCACCTTCCAGCAGGGCAGCCAATTCCACAACGGTTTTGTCATTGGCATTTGGACCAAATCGAATTGGTCGATAGGCACTGGCCCGATAGTCCGGGTGATACTTATGAATGAGTTGATCTCGGTCTGCGGGGGAGAACTTCTGGATCGTCTGCTTGCGGCGAGCGTCCCGCGTTTGATGAACAATCTGCTGGAGTGCGTGAATATCCATGGTTTCGCTTTCGGTGCAGCGCTCAATCCCCGAACAACGTGTCCGTGACCGGCGGAGGGCACAATGCGTTATTTCACTGTTGCGCAGTGGTCGGCCAATTCCTGTTCACTCATGCCGAGCACCTTCTTCCACTCGTCGTTATAGCGACCTTCTTGAATTTCCTTGATGCGGATATCGAGGCCCTGCGGTTTTTCCGTAAAATACGCACCTTGCGCCCGGCTGACATACAAGGCGACCAGATTAGGAGCAATATCCGCAATACAGACCGGCGTGCACATGCCACACATTACACAGTCCATGAACATCTCGGAGACGCTTTTGAAGTCTCCGAAGACGGCTTTCCATACGCCTTCCCGTACGTCGATTTTCTGCGGGCAGGCTTCCGTACAGGCGTTACAGTTCCTGCACAGCGGCGCCTCCGGGTACAAATTGAAGAGATCTTGCTTGGGATCTTTCAGCGACTGAATGTCATACAGGGCTTTACGCGCTGGAAACGGAGGCATGATGGTAAAGGACATGCCGTCTCCAACAGCCATCTGACAGGCCAAACAGGTTCGAACCTTCGGGTCGTCCTTGGTGCGATAATATGTGGCACAGGCGCCGCAGAATCCCCCGAGACATCCAGCACCTCGCACCACCTCTTGGCCGGTATGCCACAACGCCTTGATCACCGTAATACCTTCCGGCACTTCATACTTCTTACCGGAAATTTCTATCGTCACCATTTTGTGGCGCAACACTTCCGGCTGATCAATCACATTGGTGTCTTCTTGTGCCATGGCTCTCTCGTGAATCGTGAAAAGGTGCGGCGCAAAGAAGACCAAAAGTCTTCCTTGCGCCTGACCGGATCAAATCATGACCGCTTAAGCAATCGCGTCAATGATTGCGTTCAGCGTTGCGCTAGGCCGCAAGGCTTTAGCGGCCTTCGTATCGTTCGGGTGAAAATACCCCCCGACGTCCTGCGGCTTACCCTGCGCGGCGAGCAGTTCGCCGTCGATCTTCTTCTCGTTGTCGCTCAGATCCTTTGCAATTTTCGCAAATCGCTCAGCGATCTTCTTATCTGCGGTTTGCGCCGCCAACGCCTGCGCCCAATACAGCGCGAGGTAGAAGTGGCTGCCACGGTTGTCGATCTCGCCGACTTTACGCGCGGGGGACTTATTGCTCTCAAGGAACTTCGCGTTGGCTTGGTCCAGCGTATCCGCCAAAATCTTCGCCACCGGATTGTTGCCCACCTTCGCCAGATGTTCAAGCGACGCGGCCAGCGCAAGGAATTCACCGAGGGAATCCCAACGCAGATACCCTTCTTCCTGGAACTGCTGCACATGCTTCGGAGCTGATCCGCCCGCGCCGGTTTCGAACAAGCCGCCGCCGTTGAGCAACGGGACGATCGAGAGCATCTTGGCGCTAGTGCCGATTTCAAGAATCGGGAACAGATCGGTGAGATAATCGCGGAGCACGTTACCGGTCACAGAGATCGTATCCTTGCCTTCTTTCATCCGCTCGATTGAGAAGCGGCAGGCCTCGGCCGGCGACATGATCTTAATCTCCAGACCGTTCGTGTCGTGCTTCGGCAAATAGGCATTCACCTTCTTGATCAATTCCGCGTCATGGGCGCGGGTCTTGTCCAACCAGAATACGGCCGGCGCACCGGTCGCACGGGCGCGCGTAACGGCCAACTTGACCCAGTCTTGAATCGGGGCATCCTTTACTTGGCACGCACGCCAGATGTCCCCGGTTTCCACCTGGTGCTGGTGTAGGACCGTTCCGTTCGCATCGACAATACGAATCGTGCCATTGCTCGGCGCCTTGAAGGTCTTGTCGTGGGAGCCATACTCCTCCGCCGCCTGAGCCATCAACCCAACATTCGGGATCGTGCCCATCGTACGGGGATCAAACTGGCCCTTCTGCTTACAGAATTCGACGACTTCATGATAGACCGGCGCATAGCTGGAATCCGGAATCACACACTTCACATCCGCCGCTTTGCCGTCTGGCCCCCACATTTTGCCGCCATCACGGATGACCGGCGGCATAGACGCGTCGATGATGATGTCGCTCGGCACGTGAAGATTAGTGATGCCCTTGTCGCTGTTCACCATCGCCATCGGCGGGCGCTTCTGATAGACCGCCTGGATGTCGGCTTCAATCGCCTTGCGCTGATCGTCCGGCAGGGACTTGATTTTCGCATATACGTCGCCGAGGCCATTGTCCGGATCGATGCCCAGCTTCTTGAACGTCTCGGCGTGCTTCTCAAACACGTCTTTGTAGTAGACGGTCACGCCATGGCCGAAGATTTTCGGATCGGAGACCTTCATCATGGTCGCCTTCATGTGGAGTGACCAGAGGACACCCTGTTTCTTGGCCTCTTCGATCTGCTGCTCCAGGAACGTGCGTAACGCCTTGACGCTCATGAACGTGGCGTCAAGCACTTCACCGGCCTGTAAGGCAACTTTCTCCTTCAGCACGGTCGTCTTGCCGTCCGCACCGACGAACTCAATCTTGGCAGTCGTCGCCGCAGGGATCGTCATCGACTTTTCGTTAGAACGGAAATCCCCGCCTTTCATGTGGGACACGTGGGTCTTGGAGTCGGTGCTCCAGGGGGACATCTTGTGCGGGTGCTTCCGCGCATAGGCCTTGACGGACAGCGGCGCACGACGGTCCGAGTTGCCCTCGCGAAGCACAGGATTGACCGCGCTACCTTTGACTTTGTCGTAGCGGGTTTTGATGTCCTTTTCTTTGTCGTCCTTCGGATTCTCAGGATAATCCGGCAACTTGTATCCCTGGCTCTGCAACTCCTTAATGGTCGCGACGAGCTGCGGGATAGACGCACTGATGTTCGGCAGCTTGATAATGTTGGCTTCCGGCGTCTTTGCCATCTCGCCTAATTCGGCAAGGGCGTCGTGCTGCTTCTGCTCCGCAGTAAGGTATTCAGGAAACACCGCGATTACACGGCCTGCGAGCGAAATGTCGCGTAACTCCACAGTTACGCCCGCCGCTTTCGTGAAGGCGTTGATGATCGGCAGGAATGAATAGGTCGCCAGCATTGGCGCTTCGTCGGTCTTCGTATAAATAATTTTGTCTGCTTTTGCCATTGTACTTCTCCCCTTTTGCTGTATTGGTTTAGTTCAAAGCATTCAACGCTGATCCGGCCTTGAACCAGGTGATTTGCTGAGCGGTCATGCTGTGATTCGTCTGAATCTTCACATCCCCGCCAGTCTTATGAATGACCACTGTCACAGGCTTGCCCGGTGCCAAATTGGCCAGATCCACGACGCTGATACGATCGTTCTGTTCGATCTTCTCGTAATCCTTTGGATCGGCAAAGGTGAGCGGGAGGATGCCCTGTTTCTTCAGATTCGTCTCATGGATGCGGGCGAAACTCTTGGTGATGACCGCCCGCACATTCAAGAAGCGAGGAGACATTGCGGCGTGCTCGCGACTGCTACCTTCGCCGTAGTTCTCGTCTCCCACAACAATGGACCCAATGCCTTTGGCCTTGTAGGCCCGCGCGATCTGAGCCATGGTGAGGTTGGATTCACCGGTCAGTACGTTAGTTCCCTTTCCCGGCTCTGAGGAGAAGCTATTGTTGGCCCCAAGGAACATATTGTCGCTGATCTTGTCCAAGTGACCACGGAATTTGAGCCACGGCCCAGCTGGAGAAATATGGTCTGTCGTCGTTTTGCCTTTGGTCTTAATCAAAAGGGGCAATTTCTCGAAGTCTTTGCCATCCCATTTCGGGAACGGCTGCAGTAGTTGCAATCGCTCGCTGGTTGAAGGAATGTCGACCGTCAGATTCGAACCATCTTCTGCCGGTGCCACGAAACCTTCTTCACCTTTGGCAAAACCCTTAGCGGGCAATTCCTCTCCAACCGGCGGCTGAAGCTTGAATTCCTTCCCGTCCGCCCCCTTAACCGACTGGTTGACTGGGTCAAATCCTAAATCGCCGGTGATAGCGTAGGCGGTCACGACTTCCGGACTGGCGAGGAACGACAGCGTTTCACTGATCCCATCATTCCGTCCGGGGAAATTGCGATTGAACGAGCTGACAATGGAGTCCGCACGTCCCTTGACACCATCTGCCCGCTTCCACTGCCCGATGCAGGGACCGCAGGAATTTGACAACACAGTGCCGCCAAGTTTCTCGAACGTCTCAAGGAAACCGTCGCGCTTCATGGTATGGTAAATGCGCTCGGATCCCGGTGAAACCAGGAACGAAGCCTTCGCCTTCAGACCCGCCTTCAGCGCCTGCTGCGCCACATGGGCGGAACGACTGATGTCCTCGTACGAGGAGTTGGTACAGCTGCCGATCAACGCCGCCTTCAGCTCGACCGGATATCCCTTTTCTTTCGCTTCGGCTTTCAATTTGGAGATTGGCCGCGCCAGATCCGGCGTGTGAGGCCCAACGACATGCGGCTCCAGCTTTGACAGATCGATCTCAACGATTTCATCGTAGTACTTCTCTGGTGATTGAGCGATTTCGGGATCGGCCACCAACAAGTCTTTGTGCGATTGCGCAAAGCTTGCCAGATCAGCCCGGTCGGTGATCTTCATGTAGGCCACCATCTTCTCGTCGAACGGGAAGACGGAGGTTGTGGCGCCCAACTCCGCGCCCATATTGCAGATCGTGCCCTTGCCGGTCGCGCTGATGGTTTCGGCACCAGGGCCAAAGTACTCAACGATCTTGTTCGTGCCACCTTTCACGGTAAGCAGTCCGCACAGGTAGAGAATCACGTCTTTCGGAGAGGCCCAACCATTGAGCTTTCCCGTCAATCGTACACCGATCAGTTTCGGATGCAGGACTTCCCAGGGGAGGCCTGCCATGACTTCACCGGCATCCGCCCCACCGACACCGATCGCCAACCCACCCAAGCCGCCGCCATTCGGCGTATGCGAATCGGTTCCGATAATCAAACAACCGGGAAATGCGTAATTCTCGAGCACAACTTGGTGAATGATACCGGCACCCGGCTTCCAAAAGCCGATGCCATACTTCTTCGCGGCAGAGGCAAGAAAATTATAGACTTCCTTGTTCTCATCGAGCGCCCGAAGAAGGTCCTTTTGTGATCCCATTTCGGCACGGATCAAGTGATCACAGTGAATCGTGCTCGGCACCGCTGCTTTTTTCTTATTGGCTTGCATGAATTGCAGCACCGCCATCTGAGCTGTTGCATCCTGCATCGCCACACGATCCGGACGGAGCGCCAACATCGCCTTGCCCCGTTCCCAGCTCTGGCTATCAAAGTTATCCGCGTGTGAGACAAGAATTTTTTCCGCAAGCGTCAGGCCACGGCCGAACTTCTTTCTGGCCTTGGCAAAGACATCCGGCATCTTGGCATACAGTGCTTTGGCGAGATCCATCGACATAGTGGGTTCTCCGTCTGTTAGTACGATCTATGGGGTGCGCGACCCATCGTCCGTGAGGCGCCCTTGCAGGGCTCATCGCCTCACGGACGATGCATCACGGGTTGTGCTACTTCAGCGGCGGTACCTCACGACGCTTGGGCGCCGCATAGTTCACCAGATAATCAAACAACCGAATCAAACGGCTTTCCTGGCGCTTCTGATCCACCCAGTGCCCGATCAAACCGATCGTCCGGGAGAGGATAAAGAAACCGTTCAAGCTGTCGACCGGGAATCCGATATCGACCAGGACGGCTGCCATGGTGCCGTCGACATTCAGAATCAGATTGTCTTTCTTGACCGCCGTGACTTTCTCGACCTCCAACGCAAAGTCGAGACACGGAGTCTTGAGATTCAGGCTCTTCACGTACCCAACCAGTTCCTTTACACGCTTGTCAGGGTTACGCAAGCTCTTTACCCGATGGCCGATACCTGGGACTGGCCCATGATTCTTTTTCATGTAGGCCAGAAATTCATCCACCGCCATCTTGTTATCGACAGCATACTTGAAGAACCGACCGGCGTCCGTGACGGCGCCGCCGAATCGAGGACCGATCATGATCAGACCGGCAGCCACCGCCTGCGACAGGCCGATACCAGCACAGGCTGCCAAAATGGTGGCATAGGCGCCACTCACGCAGGGACCGTGATCGGCAGAGAGCATCATGATACGCTTGATGATTTCCGCTTCCTGCTTGGAAATGAGCCGCTTGTCCCACAGCAACCCGATGACGTGCGGAATCTCGTAGCCCTTATTGATGAGTTCGGAAGCTGGGTATCCGTCGTAGCAAGGTTCGTCGCCGCGGTCATCGCTGATCGTGGTACGGATCAGCGGAGCCACCATGACTTCGTCGGCCTTCATCGCTTCTTCGATGGACTTCGGGAGCTTTGGCAGGGTCACCGGCTCAACCACCGGTTTCACTTGGCCGGACTTGAGCAACTCTTCGTACGTTTCCTTGATGACCGGGCCTAACGCCCCGAACGTCGGCGGAACAATCGCGCCCGCCTTCTTGAGCGCATCTGATTTGGAGCGGGCCGATCCTTCGCCCTTCATGCCTTCCTTGGCGCCCGCATGCCCAAACTTCATACCTTTCGGCAAGCTTTCCTGACAGAATCCGGACACGACGCCGATCAACTTAACCCGGCGCTTCTTCGCGCCATACCACTCGGCCGCGCGCTCCTCCAAGTCCCCGCCCATTTCGCCCACAATGACGACCGCCTTGGTCTGCGGATCGTTTTCAAACATCTCCAAGTAGCTGACATAGTCAGTCCCGGGATAGGCATCACCGCCAATACCGATGGCCGTGGTGATACCGTCGGCGAACTGGGAGCAGATCCAGATGATCTCGTTGGAGAGACCACCCGACTTCGTAATAACACCGAACGAGCCTTCTCGATACAGCTTGGAAAGAACGAGGTTGTCGAAGGCACCACCAATGACGCCCAACCGACAGGCGCCGGCTGAGATGATGCCGATGGAGGACGGACCATTGAACACCTTACCAAGCTTACGGGCATGGGCACCCAGTAACTTGGCATCCTTTTCTGGCACACCCTCGGTGATCATCGAGACCACCTTGATATGGGAATCGTCCAGGGCCTCCATCCCGCCCTTCATGGCGCGATCGGCACCGATGTAGACAAGGCTGGTGTTGATGGCAGGATGGTGCTTGGTCGCTTCCGCGATGCTCTTGTAGATGGGAATGGCGATCAATCCGCTGCCGTAGGGAATTTCGTTCGCTTTGCCGGCGTCCGGCGGATAGACGAAGGCTTCCACATTCAAAGGCCGCTTGATCAGATAGCAAAACTCCGCCATCCGGCGCGCCGCGTTGACACCTGCCTGACCACCCTGAATCACTACGCGGGTGTCTTTGTTTGCCAGAATACTCATCGGGGTCTCCCTCTTAAAAGGCCGTGAAGAGTGACGGGTGACAAGTGACGAGAAGGAGCCAGCGCCCCTGCAGTCCTGTCACACGTAACGCGTCACTCGGTACGCATCATTTCGTTTGGAGCGCCTTGTCAACAATGTCGGTCAGCGGCGTGTTCCGGTCGAAGACATGAATGTCGAAGCCTTCTTCCTTCAAGGTTCGCATCGCGTCCAGACCTTCCTTCTCGCGCGGCCCGCCGCGGCGGACCCAAATCTTCACGCCCTTCAACTTGCCATCCGTCTTAGCCTTGCGGAAACCGTTGATGATGCCGCCGAATGTCTTCTTCACGTCAGTGAAGTTTGCGATCGCACCGCCAACGATGATGTTCTTGATGCCAGGCAATGAGCAGACCTTCTCCGTCAATACCTCTACCGCCCAGTCAGGCGGATCGCCTGAATATTCGGCATAGTTCGCCAATTTTCCACCACGCGCGACCACCGCGTCCGAGTAGTACACACTGGCTCCGCCGCCGGCAGGCAGCATTGCCGTATCACCACCAGGGATTTCGATGAATTTCACCGAGCCCTTGATTTTGCTGTCCACCGCCATGACTTCAACTTCATCTTTGGAGTAGGCTCTTCCGAATTCGGCCGCAAAGGCAAAATTCCAGTCCGGATGACGGAATTTGGCGTCACCGTCAAGCAGCGTCACGGCATCGAGCGCGACCAATTCACCGTCGCCCTCGCGGGTGACGACCGGATTCACTTCGAGATACTGGGCATCCTCGCTGTCGAAGCAGGTGAACATCTTCCCTGCGAACTCAGCCATTTTTTTGGCCAAGGCTCCTGTGAATCCAGCCTCCTTGGCCAGCTTCTCCAATCCCTCGGGCGTCGGCTGCTGCCCCACGTCCAAACACAAACGTTTCACACGCTCCCAGTTCGACTCCACCTCAATGCCGCCGCAGTTGGCGACGAGGATTTCACTGCCTTCCCGCGTCGACTTTACCGCACAGTAGTATTCTTCCTTGTGCGGCACCATCTCGGACACGATGACTTGAGACACCGTGATGCTTCCGACCTGGCGACCGATCATTTCCTTGGTCGCGGCAATGGCACCTTGCAAATCCAAGCCGACCTTGACCAGGCCAAGCTTGAATCGTGAACCCAATGCTTCATGCGCCTTGGCCACCAACTTGGATGCTTTCATCCAGTCATTAGCCTGTCCAAGCTTGGTCAATTCATCCGCAGAGGTCACCACCACATAGTTCGGAACGTGGATCCCCCACTTCTTCATCAGCCCCATGCCGGGGCCTTCGAGCACTTTTGCCATGGTTGAGGACTCCTTGTATGTGAACGGGCAGAGAAAAGGATGGACAGAGTACCGAATTCTGACGATGAGCTCAATCCGCCAAAGGGCCTAAACTATGAGCACAGAAGTCCTACCACAATCGGCACCGAAGATTCATCAGCATAAATTATTGATAATATTAAATTGTCATCGAAAAGAACCCCGCAGGGCAACCCACGCGACTATGCAGGACGTTGACGCCTCATCTTCTGGCAAAGCGGGCAATAGAAGGAACTTCGTTCGCCAACGGATCGTTGAATGGTCGCGCCACAAGCATTCGGACAGCGCTCGCCAGTCTTACCGTAGACTAAATGTTTCTGTTTATACCGCCCCTCCGTGCCATCGGGGGAAAAATAGTCGCGTACGCTGGAGCCGCCCATTAGAATGGCTTCTTGTAAGACCTCTCCCATCACCTCGTGGAGACGCATCGCTACCACATCCGCTATCTGATTTGCTGGCTGGTCGGGGTGAAGCTTGAGACGAAACAAAATCTCGTTCGCGTAAATATTGCCGATTCCCGCAATGACTTGTTGGTGCATCAGAAGTGTCTTGAGCCTGCTTCGCGTAGAAGCGAGAATCTGAACAAATTGGTCTCGACTGATCGTGAGGGGATCGTAGCCGAAGCGACGCGAGGTATACTCATCCAAGCCTGATTGGTCTAAGAAAGACAGCCGTCCGAATCGACGTGGATTCCAATAGCGAACTTCCGGCTCATCCACGCCCTCTAGCCGCAGAATACAATGCGTATGTTGCGGGTGCTTGGTGTGAGCCCCTCGGAAAAGAAGTAATCCCGTCATGCCCAATTCTGCCGCAAGGAATCGGGCTTGCTTCGCACGAGTAAACGTTAGAATCACACTTTTCCCGCGGCGCTCCACCCCTGCTATTTTCGCCCCATGATACCACCCGAGCGACGCAAGTCCCTCCCGTACAATATCTCCACGTCCAACCCAACAATCTCGCACGGTAGCCCCCGTCACGCGAGCGCGGAGCTGGCAGGCAGCAACTTCTGCTTCCGGCAATTCAGGCATTGAAATAGATTCCTCAGGAAACTGGATCTAACAACATCAATCGAACGAGATTACGCCACGAGCCAAACACAAAATGCAACCCTGGCGCGGCGCGCTCAAGCGGCTCCTGCACAAGAGATCAGCTCTGTAGTACATGTCGAAGGAAACGGAGGGACTGTCGGACAGGACTGCTTGCCCGGGATACTAGTCGATGTTGCCCGTTGGCGAGACCGATCGGTTTCGCCGATAGCCACTCACCACATCAATCACTTCCTGTAGACGGGGCAACGGCATTCCACCAGGCCGTCTGGTGAGGACAAGCTTGACGGCATCGGCATAAGCCATTCCCTCTACGCAACACAGATACGCAATCACCACAGAGACCGACCGTCCCATCCCAGCCCGACAACACACCATCAACCGCTGGTCCGGCAGGTTCGCTGCAATCCATTCCACAGCCTGGGAAATCGCCGCAGCCGTTGGCTCCCCGAATTCTTTGAGCGGAATTTTGGCAAAGAGCACACGATCGGGAACCGCCACATTTTGTTCCTCGGCAACCATGAGAACGGCGCCCACCTGGGGCGGCGGATTCCGCGCATCATCGGCATTACCCACGAGTAGTCGCTTATTAATCATATGCATAGTGTTGTTAGTATAGAAGGCACCGGCTGGGGGTCAAGGAATTCCCACGATTTCTGGACATACGGTTGAAGATCTTTTCATACGCTGCGTATACTCTGATCGTTCAACATAGGGGAGCAGGAATGCCTCGTATCTCACTCGAACAAGTAGAAAAGCGGCTATCAAGCGTGCACTGCGCCATTTGTAAGGGCAGCATCTTCGGCATCGATCGACGGACCCTTCAGTCGGATGGGGAATGTCGGGGGGTGTGCTTAAAATGCCGGTATAATTTTCCGGTCTATACGGATATGGAGTTTTATCTGAGAACTCAGCCGGATATCCCCTATCGATTGAAAGAGATCTCGTGTCCATCCTGTCAGCATCGTGGCGTATCACTCGACTTCCGCATTACCATGTCCGTCCGTGAGGCGGTCTATTTCGTGACCTGCACCGCCTGTCAGACTCAGTTTGCCGAACGATCCTCCCTGGAGGCATTTGAATAGGCTTTTTCTCAGCATTTTGGTGTATACTGATAATTGCTATGAATGACATACCAACCCCAAAAGAACCAGTGTCACAGACCTCCGCTTCGGAGCCAACACCTAAGCCCCGGAAGGAGATTCCCCTCATTTCCGTGCCTAACGATCGCGACATGATCGCCGCCGAGATGGCGGAGCTTTTTGATGAAGATCGGGTGTCCCATCAGCACGGCTCATCCGAGCCAGAAGCTGACTAACCCTACGCTGAACGAATAATTTCTGCGGTGGCTTGCGGGGGAATTCGTCCCACAGTGGAAAGCTTGCCTTTGCGTTCCTTTCTGACAATCTCACTGATCTTGATAATCGCACCTCGGTGGAACTGCTCAAACGCCGCATTCGACGCGGAGCGATCCTTGTCCTGACGCCCGAGTTCTGACCTCCCGCCTGCCTCACACAACCACACTCGCTTTTCTCCCTTCATCACCCGCAATTCGCTCACGACCCGATGGTACGGCTCATTTCTTGGCACTATCGTTCTCCCATCTTTGCGTATGATGGCATAAGAAAACTTGAGGGCATCCTTAATGAGCCCCGCCGCTTTATCGATTTGCTCAATCCAGACAGGACGTGCCCAGTTCCTTTCTTCATGGCACCAATCATCCGGCCGCGCTAATGCGGGGCAGGTCTGATCATGAAGGCAGGGGCTGTAGACGGAACAGGCATAGTTCGCCAGAAGGTTGTTTCGCACCTCATGCAGCGCCCTGGAGGTCGCCCGAAGGGCTGGCTCAATCAGCATCAAACAGCCGTCCTCTGCCAAGGCACTCAGAAGTTTTCCCACTAGAGCCGTTCGTTTCACCACCGCCTCGGAACTCCCGCAGTAGAGCTCTGAAAGCACATTCTGGACGACGATCAAGTGAAATCCTCCCCCGTCGACTCCTGTTTCAACGCGGATGGGAAACGTGCGTTCGAGATTGCACTCGACCGTCTGCAATGGAAGTTTCTGACCCGCTAACACTTGCGCAAGGTACCCATGCCACAGTTCGGTGCATGCCTTCAACACAGCTGGCGACCGGTCCACCACTGTCATACGCAATGCCTCGAGAGCTGGGGTCGACGTGGAAGAGACCCAATCCAGTAGCGCAAGGGACCCGGTACCGGGTCCACCGCCTACGTCCAGGACTCGGAACTCCTTCCATGTCTGGCCTTTGAGCAGCGGCTCCACCTCGGATAAAAGGATCTGCACTTTCGCAAGATTTACCGGAACATAGTAAGCGAGATAGGCTTGACGTAATTGGGCATCCTCCAGATAGCTGGTGCCAATCCCTGAACCGCCACGCGTAAACATTTCCGAAAGGCGACTCACGCCAGCAGCTATGTCCCGCAACGTACATTCCCGCAGTCCAGCCGTATCGAGATGTGTGGCCGACGCAATGAGCTGTGAAATCCGCGAAGATACTTGGTACATAACGCGCTGCCCCTTTGTTGACCCTAAAATCTGAGCTGAGGTATCCTGACCGAGGAGAGGAGTACTTCACATGACCGATCATATTTTGCAAGCTTACCGTGAGGTGGAAATGGCCATGGAGCGATATACCATGGTCTTGGATGAGCATGTTGCTGCTCTGCAAAGCACGGAGCCGATCGACCAAGAACGCCTGGAACGCATGACCCACGGAGCGAAGGCCATGCGTGACAGCAGCCTCATCTATTTGTCATATGCAAAATTTATTGCCTGCGGCATGCCTGAAAGCCCAGATCTGGTGGAGGACGACCTCCAAGGTTGACAGGTGCCACCCGCCAAAATGCAGAGGGCCCGTTCGGTTATGCCGAACGGGCCCTCTTTGCTTCATGAGCGAACGTCTTAAATTAGATGCTGCGCATAAAGTGGCCCATGGCGTCATGGTCCGAAGCCGACGCGCCCATAACCTGAGAAATGGCCACATTCGTTGACTTCTTACCAGTCAATCCGGATTCGACTTCATCAACGATCAATTCCACAGGCATCGATTGCCCGCCATAAACACGCGGTCCGCCAATAATCTTGGCATTAGAAAAGCCGTAAATGGCGGTGGCAACTTCTTTCGCCAACCATCCGACATAGTTAAACTCTGGCACAACGATCAACTTGGCTTTTCCGCAGAGTTTGCGTAACTCTTGAGTCGGGAATGGCCGCAGGGATCTCACCTTAATCAAGCCAATCTTGATACCCTTTTCCGCGCAAATACGAACGGCTTCGCGAGATTGGGCCGCTGCGCTACCTGAAGCGATAATGATCGCCTCGGCATCCTCAACATTTTCAGCGGTAAGCAGCCCCCCCATGTACTGATTGATGTACTTCCGAGAACGTTCGACGGCTGCCCACACTTCCTGTTGCCAGACAGCGTGAATGTTGTAGGCCATGAAATTTGACTTTTGGACGGGGGCGTCACGAGAGAGACGAGCCGGAGGATTCTCAGCATCCAGAACTGGCACAGCTCCACGCCACGGCTCACGGGGCGGCAGTTTCATGCTGCGATCCTGCATCCGCACATAACCGCGGGCGTGGGTTACAAAAAATCCGTCGCAACACACTCCAACCGGCAAGGTCACGTCATTTTTTTCGCTGATGGTGAACCCAGCCAGAGTAAAATCGAACATGTCTTGCTGGTTCTCAGCGTGGAACACAATCATGCCACAGTTCAAGAGATAGGAGACTTCGATGTTATCGGGCTGAATGGCCAATGGTGCATTCACGACTCGGCATGTGAACATCGCCACCACTGGGAGCCGATGCCCTGGCCAGGAAGCAATTCCCTCCAAGCCCCTTAAGGTTCCAGGACCGGCAGTCGCCGTATAACAACGAACGCCGGCTCGCGAGCCACCTGCAATTGCTGCCATGACGCCGACTTCTTCCTCACCACGGTAGTATTCCTTCACATACCCTTCGCCATACAGGACACCGACTAACTGCATGGTTTCGCTTTGCGGGGTGATAGGGTATGCAATCGCAAGGTCTACGTTAGACCGACGAATAGCCTCCTTGGCTGCCTCGCTCCCGGTAATGAACTCCTTAGTCCGGGGAGCCTCCAAGAACAGATATTCCGGAGTGACGACTTTTTGCTGCTTCGCCGCCGCATGTGGGTCTTGCTTCACTTGTGCCTTGGGGGCCGACACACCCGTGGCTGGTTCAGCCTGGGTACCGGTCTTTTGCTTGGGGTCCAATGCTTCACTCATGGTTGCACCTCTTGCCTGTATCGCTGTAGCCTAAAACTTAGCCTTCACGCTTCATTTGATCAGCAGAATGACCAAAAACCGCAGCGCTGCCCATACCGCCGGCTGAAGGCATGAAAGTCATAGGATTAGTATGCGTCTTGCCGCTGTGGACCTTTGATTGAGTACCAGTAAAACGGACGTTTTCGCCGTTATCCGGCAACTTAATGCCCAATTCCTCACGAACCTTCTTGAATATTTGAGCAGTCTTCTTCAACTTCAGGGTGTCCGAATCGCGGATTGTCAGCATGGCATCTTCGTGCCCTTGCTCGGCGCAAATGGCCATGGTGCAGCAATTGGTTCCCGCACGGATCATCTTGAGGGTGAGATTGGCATAGTGGCAATGCACACCGATAAAGATGCACGCTTCGATCTTGTTCCCCCAGATCGTGAGATTGGGGTGATTAGGATTGATGACCTCTTCCGGATCGATTTTCGGATACTTAGGACGATAGTCCGGCATCGGGATAATCATGACGTCGGGAATCTGAGCGGCAATCTCCAACACAGCCTGCGCCTTTTCGACAGCATGGTTGTTCCATGCCCACAGGACGAGAGGGCCCGGGAATATCGTTGCGTTGGGGCTCGTCAGCATTTTTCGAGCCATCTCTTCGATGACGACGTCTTCATTCGTCTCCAAAAGTCCATAATACAGGCCCTGCCCGGGATCAGGCAGCGACACGCCCAACTGGGCCGCTGACGGCGGATGGAACCCTGCCGGCCCCGGCACGATAATCCGTTCTCTCGTATCTTGTGTCGTTCCCACGCCCGTTCCCCTTTCGTACGATTACCCAACGACAGGGCTGACCAATGTCGCCGTCGTGCTCTTTTCCCCATAGGTAATGTTGTCTGTCAATGCCGCTACTGGCAACTGGTCGATCATGATCATCTTAATGGCGTTATTCTTGGCCATGTTGTCACAGACCCACACGCACTGTGCACAGCCCTTGCACCGATCTACCGCTACATAGGCCGAACCGTACTTGAAACCTTTGTCCTTCCCCATTTCGTCGCTATATAGAATGGTATTGGCTTCAGGACAGTACTGTGTACACAGCTTGCAACTTTTCGCGGCGCAAATCTCAATATTGATATCGGCTACGAGATACATGAACGCTCCTTCCGCATTACCTATTTCGCGGCGGCCGCTGCCACCGGCTCTTCCGCACGCTTCACTTCCGAAGCAGCCCAACCGTGGTCTACCGCGTAGTTCCAACCAGCCCGCATAACAGCGACGTTCTTCTCGATCAGTTCTTGCTTCTTCTTGAACTTCCGCTCGACGACACTGTCCAATGCCGCAGTACCGCCTGACACCACGAATCCTTTGCCTAGGAAGCGGTCCTTAACTGCCTGCTCCAACCCAGCCATGTTCGTCAAACCAGTGATAGCGCCAATACAGCCCATGAGCGCCATATTAGTGGCAAGGTCCATCCCGGCAACATCAAGGGAGATCTTGGTAGCCGGGAAGTAGTACAGCTTGGCGCGCCGCTCTTCGAGCTCACGGGCCTGATCCTTATGCAATTTCATCGGCCCATCGTTGTTGATCAGCGCAATGCCGTCTTCCTTTAGACCGAAATAGAAAGGCATCGTGTACGACTTGCCGTGAGTAATGACCTGAGGATGGAAAATAATGATAATGTGCGGAAAGGTGATCTCACCAATTTCATAAATTGGCTCATCGGAAACCCGCACATAACTTTCGACCGGAGCCATCCGCTTCTCTGATCCGTAGAACGGAACAATGGTGCTTTCTCCGCCCGCGTTGATCACCGCCGTACTCAGAATGTGTGAGCCGGTGACCACGCCCTGACCACCCACCCCGGCCATACGGATGTTGAATCGTTTCGCCATGCTCGATCCTCCTTAAGGAAATCCGCCCTATGCCTTCGGAAGGCTCTGGGTCTGGGCCGCCGGCTTCGGCAAGAACTCTTTGTAGCCGTACCGTTCAGTCAGATACTGCTTCGCTTCGTCGCTGATGTACTCCGTGAACTGATACCGATCGTTTTCCACATTCTTCGCGTCTTCCATAACCTTGTCGGTCGGAATCGCGTACTCGATGTTGCAGGAGGTGTAGGCTTGAATATAGGTCGAGCCAACCTCTCTGGCGATCAGCACAGCTTTCTTAATCACGCTCTCTACCCGGCGAGGATTATTAGGGACCACGGTGGCAACGTATGCACACCCCGCAACCTTGGCCATCTGCAACATATCCATCTTTTCAAACTTCTTGCCCAACGGAGCCATTTTCAATACGGCACCGCGATTTGTCATGCCGCTTTCCTGCCCACCGGTGTTTCCATAAACTTCGTTATCCAGCATGATTGTCGTGAACCGCTCCTTACGGAACCAGGAGTGAAGCACTTGCTGGAACCCAATGTCAGCCGTGCCGCCATCGCCGGCCATCACAACCACGTCCTTCGGCTTGTCACCGAAACGGAGCCGCAGGCCGCGAGACAGACCGCTCGCCACGCCGTTTTGGTCACCATAGTTCCCGTACACAAACGGGATAGCGGCCTGCGAAATCGCCAAGCGTCCGCAACCGGCCGTTCCGACAGTGATGGTATCTTCAGGGTTGGGGAATGCGATCATGGCAAGGCGAATAAAGAGGGTCATGGCGCAACCAGCGCACATGGGATGCTCCTCGAGCACCTCCTTAAAGGATCCCATCTGCGACACAGAGACCTTTTTCCCGAAGGGACCGTGCTCGACCATATCCCGATATTCTTTCGGCATAAACTTCTCAAAGCCGTTTGAAAACTTGACGTAATCAAGGCTCATAGGATTCCCTCCTTATTATGCGCTGGCGGCTCTGGTCCGGCCCATGCGCACGACCGGAAAAGCCAGGTGCAGATTATATCGACGTTGTTGGGCCTGAGTACTGAACTGCGTTTCTGAAACGGAAAGGAATGTTCGAGTGCTTCTGAATTCGAACCGGTGCCGAGTGTAACAAAGCACGAAAAAATCTGTCAATCGCATCAGCACAGCAAAATCAGAACAGCACGTCATTCCAACTCGAAGGGCATCGTAATCGACTGCGCAAAAGCATTGCAACTTTTCAGAAGGCCCACACCAGACGAAAGAAGGCCTACTACGCGCAGGCCCTCTAGGTCCATGGCCCTAAATGCGCTTGAACGCGAAGTTTTTGCGCCGACGACCACTGGAAGACAAGGCTCAATTCAGTTGCAGTTCGACGGCGAAGCGGGTAAAGATTATCGCTTAACGTCATTGGATAGCCACGACATCATGCCGATACGAGTCCTAGTCCCGGGCGAAGAACATGGCGATCAGCATATGGGAGGTGTCCATAAGCGGCCACCGATCCCGGACGGCGCCCTCAAGGCCGAATGTCCAAAATTCATGAGTCACGGCCCATGTGGGGGGGTCCGCCGAGGGGGCTTTTGCGAAGTCTACCCAGATATGACGTGCCCCTGGGTGACCCTCTACCACAAGCTTCAAGAGCTAGGGCAATTGGAATGGATGAAACAAGTCTAATTGTGCAAGTCTGCGAGAGGTGATGGTGTGAGCGAAATGGGCCGCAAGAAACCGACACGTAAAGGAACAACCACCAGGCTTGGCTACAATGAGCGTCATGCAAAGAGCGGGATTACCACGGCACTGCCCACAATCGAAACGTTTCCCAATCAATACAAGGGGTATGAGATTACGATTGTCATCCCGGAGTACACAGCCATCTGCCCTAAGACCAATCTCCCGGACTTCGGCACCATTACCCTCCACTACAAGCCAAATAAAGCCTGCCTTGAGCTCAAAGCGCTGAAAATGTATATCCACGCCTATCGAAATGTTGGGATTTTCTACGAAAATGCCGTAAACCGCATTCTTCATGACGTTGTCGCATCCTGCCGTCCGATCTGGGCCAAAGTCACAGGCGAGTTTGCTGCCCGTGGCGGGCTTCGGAGCGTCATTGAAGCCAGATATCCGGAATAGAAGGCCCTGCCCCCTGCCCCACAGCACGAAACAGCCACGTCAAACCGGGTTATTTCCTCATCACATCTTTCGCCACTAGCTAGTACCTAGGGGTCTGAGCGGCTCTCCGATCAAGCGCCGCCCCCTAAGCTTGCCTAAAGTCCTGCACCAAATTCACCGACATCAGACTGTCGAACTACATGACCACCGGGTCCTGGGTTCGCCCGCGTCGTCGCGTGACCGCACACCGGTAAGCAGAGGGTACTGTTTTGATCACACAGTCGCGGGGAGCGGCAATTGCCCGAATTGCAATGACGGTACTCGCCCTCGTGTCGGGAACCCATGCGGTGTCCGTACCAACGGCGGAGGCTATTCCTGCCTTCGCAAGGAAGTACACGCTCGATTGCGCCGCCTGCCACACGGCGCCCCCTCGGCTGAATACATTCGGAGAACGTTTTCTCGAAAACGGGTATCAGCTGCCTGGAACCGAAGATGGTGCCACGACCGGCAAGAAAGGCTTCGGCAGTCTGAGCTTGGACGATTTCGCCAACTATACCGGGGTCCGGCTCCGGGGCAATGTGCTGCGCTCTCACCACTTTAAGCAACAGAATCCGCCCACCGCAGAAGCGGGAACCGTCCACAACAATAGCGAGCTGGGGTTCCCGGAGGTATTCAGCCTCTTCACCGCAGGCACCGTCACGAAAAACATCGGCTTCTTTGTCGAGCTCGAATCCAACTTGGAAGAGTCGTCGACAGGCATCGAGCGGGCCTTCATGACGTTCAACAATCTCGGCGGGAACAATCTCGCCAATATTCGCGTGGGAAGAATCGACCCCTCGGCAACGTTCTCGTTTTCCACTCTTCGACAGCAATTGGATTTTGTCGGAGAACGCACCAACTCCTCCACCAACACAGTCCAACGTGCCGGACTGTTTCCGCTTGCAGCATCAGCCAAGGTTTACGGCCTGTACAATCGGTCGGGCACTGCTATCTCACCCTACGCCCCCTCGCTCTACAACGCGGTCGCAGAAACAGGCATTGAGGTGCGGGGACGCCCCTTCGGCGATTGGTTCATGTATCAGGTCGGCATCCTGAACGGTGCCAACGAAGCATTTGGCGACTCGAATAAGGGCAAAGATTTCTACGGAGCCGTGCGGTTCGATTACGCCCGGTCCGCAAACTTTTCCGCAAGTCTGTCCGGATTTGCGTACCTCGGCAACAGCAATGCAACCGTCCTCACTGGAAGCGGCCTGGCAGACGTGAACTGGAATCGCTACGGCATCGCGGCGCACTTGCGCTACAAAATGTTCGACCTCCACGGCATGTACACCCTCGACCGCATTGCCCACGTGCCGACTGCGACCTTGGCCAACTTTGACAAAAGCGCCAGCGGATTGTCCGTGGCGTTGGATACGTATGTGACCACCCACACCCTCCTGTCTTTGCGATACGACAATATGGATGCCGGGGGTGATCTCAGTCAGCGCACATCCCAAAGCTTCTTGGGAATGCAGGTCAAACAGTACCTGCGGTCCAACGTGGCCCTGTTCGCTCGAAACGATCTCAACTTGCGACGGGCAGAAGACGGCAACGCGGCAGCCCGTAATTTACGACACGCCTTTTTCGTGGGGATCGACATCGCGTACTAGGGGACCGAGGCACAGAACACGATGCATGCGAACGGCTTGAAATACCTAGTCCTACTGGTTGTCACAGGGCTCTGCGCATCCACCGCACAAGCCGTCAAACCCGCCATCAACCGGGACTCTCTGCTGGAAGGACGACGAGTCTACGAACAAGCCTGCGCTTGGTGTCATGGCATCAAGGGCGAAGGAGATGGGCCAGCCGGTTGGTTCATCGGCCGCTATTCCAGTCCACGCCCCCGCAACTTCGTAAAAGACGGGTACAAGCTGCGCAGCACAGCGTCAGGCGACCTTCCAACGGATCAGGACCTCTTCAGAACCATCACCCACGGCATTCCTGGTGTCATGCCCGCCTATTCCTCACTCAGCGAACGGGACCGCTGGCAAGTCATTGCCTACCTCAAATCATGGAATACCGCATTCGAAGAAGAGACGCCCGTTCCGCTCACATTTCCTTCACCGTCCGCTTCGCCGAGCGAGGCCAGCATAGACAACGGCCGTAAGCTCTACGTGAAATACGACTGTCGGGCCTGTCACGGAGACAATGGCGAGGGAGACGGGCCGGAGTCAATCGCTGGTCACTTACGCGATGCGGACACCCTCCCCATCCGAGCCACGAATCTCACCGCACCGTCGTCATGGAAAAACGGGGCTTCCTCGCAGGATCTCTTCCGCACACTGATGACCGGGCTGGACGGTACACCGATGCCATCCTATGCCAATGAATTTGCCGGACAGGCGGAGGCGCTGTGGGATTTGGTCTGGTACCTCCAATCGTTATCTGATCACCAGGGGAGATAACTCATGGCCATGCGCAGCTCACGGAACGCTTTCGGACAGTCGGACTCGGCGCATCGCCATAAAAAAGGACTCTCTCCGATGAACACCATCCTGATCCTCGCCACCGCGTTGGTGGCCATTCAAGGAGCCTCGCTCGTGCACGCGGAACCACCTACCGGCGCATTGGTCGGTCGAGTCCTGTATATCGGCCAAGCCATTCCAGACCAAGTGATCGAGGTGAGCCGCGACTCAGCTTTCTGCGGGACACAGGCCACAATTAAGAGCGTCGCGGTTCATGTGAAAACGCGCGGCCTCGAAGGCGCAGTCGTCAGCATCGACGGTGTCGCCCTGCCCATATCCGAGCCTTCGCTTCCACCGCTCGTATTGACGAATACCCATTGTACCTTCACCCCGCGCATTGCCGTCGGCATGGTTGGGCAACAGGTAGAAATCCGCAACGACGACCCGGTCATGCATAACACCCACATCTCGATGGGGCCACGCACCTTCGTGAATGTCGCGATGATCCCCTCCAGCCGACCGGTCGGAAAGCCTCTCAAACAGCCGGGGATCTACACGGTCAAGTGCGACGCGCACAAATTCATGCAGGCGCACGTGCTCGCATTCGCACACCCCTTTTTCAGTGTAACGGACGAGACCGGCGCGTTCCGGATCCCCAATCTCTCGGCAGGCGAACATCAGGTGACCATTTGGCATGACACATTGGGAGCATTCCAACAAACCGTGACCGTTTCAGCACAAGGGGAAACCAGCATCACGCTCGAGTATCCGAATCATGCCGACGCCAGAAAAAAATAAGCCGTCTTGGCTAAGCCGCCCCCGGGCCATGTGGCAAGGGAGTCTTCGTCTCCGTCTCAGCGTCGGGATGGCGGTGATGATCACTCTGGGCATGGCCCTCTTCGCGACGCTCCGACTGATTGAGATCCAGCGCGTCGTCCAAGATGCCGCGCAGACGCGCGCGCTGGCGGTCAGTCGGACGTTCGCCATGATGGGAGCGGCGGCTGTCTTGGACAATCTATTCCGCATTCAAGAGGCCCTGGTTCGCTACGCCCAGGACGCCGACATCGTCAGCATTATGCTCGTTGATCCCGACAATATGATCGTAGCGGCCACCGATCCCAGCAAGATCGGTGGCCAACTGGCAGATCACACGCTGTCGCAAGCGCGGGAGACGGGAGCGGAAACCATCACCCAGAACGTACAGCCGGATGGAACGCCGACACTGGTAGTCGCCACGCCACTCTTGGACGAACAGACGATTGCGGCCTGGGTCCGATTGGAGTTCTCGCTCGCGACGATGAAGCAGGAGGTGGCGCGAGAATTTCGTCAGTTGCTCATATTCTCCGCCCTGCTGATGGCCATGGCGATTCTCGTCAGCCAGCTGGGCATCCGACGCATGTCGGCACTGTTTCGCGACACGGCCAAAACACTGCAAGACACGTTGCAGTCCCTGCACCACCCGTCGGAGCAAGAGCAGCCCATGAATGAAGTGGGAGGCTCCGCCGACTCAGGCGCCACGGCGCCCCATGAAGGTGAACTCGAACAGATGGTATCCCTCGTGGAAACCACCACGACACTGCTCACCACCCAGGCCCAACGGCTCCAATTGTTCACCCACTCCCTGGAACAAGCTGTGCGGGAGCGAACAGTCGAACTTCGCCATGCGGTGGAAGCCGCTGAGACGGCCAATCAGGCGAAATCACAATTTCTCGCCAATATGAGCCATGAGATTCGAACCCCCATGAACGGCGTCTTGGGAATGGCCGAACTGCTGCTGACGACAGCACTGACACCCAAACAACGCTCCCTGACTGAAACGCTTCACCGGTCCGGCACCGGTCTCCTGGACATCATAAACGAGATTCTGGATTTCTCCAAAATCGAAGCCGGAAAGTTGCACCTTGAACGCATTGAATTCGGATTGCGACAAACCATCGAGGACGCCGTCGACCTCCTGGCAGAGTCCGCGAACCGCAAGCACCTGGAACTGACCTGCTTCGTGCCGGACGAAATTCCGGATGCCGTGGTCGGCGACCCGGTGCGACTCCGCCAGATCGTGCTGAATCTGGTCGGCAACGCCATCAAGTTCACACGGACGGGGGAGGTCTCGGTCACCCTCGCGCTCCTGGCGCGAGACTCCGCCAACGTGACGCTGAAATGTGCCGTCCGCGACACCGGCGTCGGCATTTCCGAATCCGCCCGGGCGCGACTCTTTCAGGCGTTCTCCCAGGCGGATGGGTCCACCACCAGACAGTTCGGCGGCACCGGACTCGGCCTTGCGATCGTGAAGCAACTCACCCACTTGATGAAGGGCGACGTAGGGGTCGACAGCATTCCCGGGCAGGGTTCGACCTTCTGGTTTACGGCAACACTGGAAACCGTCGCCGCAACCGAGTCCACGGCAGAGACTCAGCCGGCGACGTTGTCGGGCATGTCCGTCCTGATCGTCGACGACAATCCCACGAATCGGTACATTCTCGAAGCGCACCTGACCAGCTGGGGCGCCAACGTGCACTCGGCAAGTTCCGCCAGGGAGGCCTTGCACTTCCTTGAGGGACAAGAACCCTCGCATCCCAAAGTCCGACTCGCCGTCTTGGATATTCATATGCCGGACATGGACGGCATTGATCTCGCCCAGGCCATCAGGAACGCCCCTGGACTGCACGACCTTCTGTTGGTGGCATTGAGCTCTGTCAGCCATTCAAACCAGGATCCCCGCCTTTCACCGACACTGTTTAATGCCTGGTTGAGGAAGCCGGTCCACCAATCGTTGCTGAAAGACTGTCTCTTACGGGTCTGCCGGAACGCTCCGGAGGATGAGCCACAGACACCGGTCCAACCACAAAGTCAGGCGCAAACGTTCGTCGGCCATGTTCTGCTGGCGGAAGATAATCCCGTGAATCGAGAAGTAGCCTGCACCATGCTCGAACTCCTCGGCTGCACCACGGCCATCGCGGAGAACGGCAAAGAAGCGGTGTCCGCAGTCGAGCGCGGTTCGTTTGATCTCGTCCTCATGGATTGCCATATGCCAGAGATGGACGGTATGACCGCCACAAGCGTGATCCGCACTCATGAAGGGAAGCAAGAACACCCCAGCCACACCACCATCGTCGCCCTCACCGCCAATGCGCTGGAAGGCGACCGTCAACGGTGTCTCGCCGCCGGCATGGATGACTATCTCACCAAACCGTTTACGCTGGCCCAGCTCACCGCATTGCTCCAGCGTTGGCTGCCAACCGCTCCTGGGGCCACCCCTGTAGCCGCTTCGACCGCGGCACCTCCTTCGTCGCAACCGGGGAGCACGACGCGTCCCGTTGAGCAACCTGCCTCCGTTGTGCCAAGACCGACAACCATCGATGAACACCTTGACGTCAGCGCCTGGCAGGCCATCCGTGCCCACCAACGGCCGGGACAACCAGACTTCTTGCTCAAAGCGCTCGCCCTCTATATTCCGCATGCCGAGGCGCAGCTGACCCAACTCGAAAAACACCTGAACAGCGGTGACATCAAAGCACTCACGACCATCGCGCATACCCTAAAATCTTCCTCTGCACAACTCGGCGCGCACCGTCTCGCCGGCCTCTATGCGGAAGTTGAGTCTGCCGGACGTGCCGGAAAAGCCCGTGAGCTTCCCGCGCTCTCCCAACGTCTCCGCCCGGAGCACAACGCCGTCTGCGCCCTCATGCAGGAAGAGCTCACCCGATCAGGACGGTCTGCCGCATGACGGAACCACGCGAACAAAATGGGCTGCTCCCGGTCCGTGCCGACACCAGACAAACAATCGACCGGCAGCAATTCGAGTCGAGCCTGCACGAGAGCGAAGAGAAGTACCGGCGCCTCTTCGAGTCCTCGCGCGACGCGATCATGATTTTGTATCCGCCCAACTGGAATTTTATCGCCTGCAACCCGGCCACGGTAGAACTGTTCGGAGCACGAGACGAGGCGCACTTCACCTCCCTCGGCCCCGGCGATGTGTCCCCCGAATATCAACCGGACGGTGAGTTATCCATGGTCAAGGCGCCCAAGGCCATTGAAGCAGCCATGCGTGAAGGCTTTCACCTGTTCGAATGGATGCACCAACGCGTCGGTGGGACCGCCTTTTTGGCAAGCGTACAATTGACCCGCATCTCCCTCCAAGGCGTCGAGGGGCTGCAGGCGACCGTTCGCGACATTACCGAACAACGCCGGGCCGAAACCGAACTCCGCGCCTATGCGACCTTTCAACGGGCCATACTGGACAACGCCGGCTCCGCCATTATCTCCTGCCACCCCGACGGTATCATTCAACTGTTTAATCCGGCAGCAGAAGCCCTGCTCGGCTACACAGCCGATGAACTGATCGGCCGCCAACATCCGGGCATCTTCCACGTTCGCGAGGAAATCGTGGAACGGGCCAAACAACTCTCCGAGGAGTTCGGCTGCACCATTGCACCCGGGTTCGACGTCTTTATTGAAAAATCCCGGCGCAATCTACCCAATGAACATGAGTGGACCTACATCAGAAAAGACGGCACCAGACGAACGGTGTTGTTAAATGTCACGGCGCTGCGGGACGCCGACGGCAAGATCACGGGATACCTCGCCGTCGCCTCCGACATCACCCCACTCAAACGCACCGCCCAGGAACTCCTGCTGGCGAAGGAAGCCGCGGAGGCCGCCAGCCGCACGAAGTCACAATTCCTCGCCAACATGAGCCATGAAATCCGAACCCCGATGAACGGCGTCCTCGGCATGACCGAGCTCCTGCTCACCACCGCGCTCGATACCCGCCAACGCCACCTGACACGGACCATTCAGCAATCGGGCGAATCGCTCCTGGCGATCATCAATGACATCCTCGACTTCTCCAAAATCGAAGCCGGCAAGCTCCAACTGGAGCAACTGGACTTCGATCTGCAAGACACGGTGGATAACGCCGTGGAACTCTTTGCCACTCCGGCTCAGCGTAAAGGCTTGGAACTCACCTGCCACATGCCGAGTTCGATTCCACGCACCCTCCGCGGCGACCCGATCAGGCTTCGGCAGGCACTGCTGAACCTGATCAGCAATGCGCTCAAGTTCACGGCGGCCGGGGAAATCAACGTGCGCATCGACGCGGTGGCGGAGAAGGACAGCCGCGTCACCCTGCGATTCGCGGTCAAGGATTCCGGCGTCGGCATTCCGGTCGAGGCCCAACAACGCATCTTCGAAGCCTTCTCACAAGCCGACGGGACAACGACCCGCCGTTTCGGCGGAACAGGCCTCGGCCTCACCATCGTCAAGGAACTCGTGGCACTCATGCGGGGCCAGGTCGGCGTGGAAAGTCAGGTCGGCCAAGGGTCTACCTTTTGGTTTACCGCCGTCTTTGAGCGACAACCACGACTTGGCCAGGACTCGCATCCGGAATATGCGCTGCTCCAACGACGGATTCTGGTCGTCGACGATACCCCCGCCAATCGCGAAATTTTGGACGATCATCTCCGCTCCTGGGGAGCAATCCCTGCGCTCGCCGCCTCTGCGAGCGATGCGCTCGCACAGCTTCGAGCCGCCGCCGTGCACCAACCGTTCGAGTTGGCCATTCTGGATTTTCAGATGCCCGACATGGACGGGATGCAACTGGCGCAGGCGATCCGGGCTGACCCACAAGTGGCCGCGCTACCTCTGTTGATACTCACCTCGGTCGGGTATGACGCCGGAGCGCCGGGCGTACCCGCCGTCGACGGCTGGGTCACCAAGCCCGTACGGAAATCGTTACTACAACAAGCCGTCCTCGGCCTGCTCCGGACGGGACATCGTCCCCCTGCTCGCCGCCCAGACCCCGTCGCGTCAGCGTCTACGGTAACAGCGGCCCACTCCGCCCGTCTCCTCCTCGTCGAAGACACACCGGTCAACCGGGAGGTAGCCACTGGGATGTTGAGCATCTTGGGGTACTCCGTGCACGCCGTCGAGAATGGGCGGCTCGCCCTTGAGGCCCTCGCGAGGGAGCGATTCGATCTCGTTCTGATGGATTGCCAAATGCCCGAAATGGACGGCTTTACCGCCACCGCCGCCATTCGCCGGCAGGAGAGTGAGACGGAAGCGGTCCACCGCGTGCCGGTCATCGCCCTGACCGCAAATGCAATGGAGGGCGATCGCACCCGCTGTCTGGCTGCCGGGATGGACGATTATCTGGCCAAGCCGTTTACCGTCGCGCAACTCAACGCGGTCCTCGCGCAATGGTTGACGCCGGTCACGGCTGACAGCACAGGTTCCTCCACAGCGCCACATACTGCAGCGCAGGGCCCGACGCCTGCGAAAGACCACGCGGCCCAGGAGCCGGCCATCGACAAAGCTGCGTGGAAGGCGATTCGCTCGCTTCAACGGCCGGGACGCCCCGATTTTCTTGCCAAGGTGCTCACGACCTATCTGAACGATTCCCGTGTCCTGGTGGAGGAGATTCGCGCCGCACTGGAAACCCAAGACGCCGAGTCCCTCGCCAAAGCCGCGCATCGATTAAAATCCAGCAGCGCGCAACTCGGCTTCGTGGCTACAGCAGCTCACTGCAAAGAGCTGGAAGCCCTCGGACGCCTTGCGCATCTCGAGAACGCCGCCCGCCTGCTGGCTCAACTTGTCGAGACCCATCAACTGGCCTGCTCCACCATCACCGAAGAGCTGCAGCAACACACAGAACACTGATCGCTCATTTCTCAACGTCGTACGTGCTTGCCCCCGTTTAAGCTCGCGCCACAGGCGCCTTCACCGACAAGAAGAGGACTTTCCGGGCGAATCGAAGCAGGTCGCTTGCACTACGTCGTCGTTGATCGCCCCCCACTGTTTCTGCCTCCGAGCACATACGCAATTCCCTGTATTACCGGCGCATTCCACGCTCAACGTCTCGTGCCTGCCCACACCCGCTTCCTCAAGTTGAGGCCATCAACTGCCGATATTGAGCCCGGACAGTTACGCACTCGGCGAGTGCCTTGTGCATGTTCACTGCCTGCCTCACCCTTCATTCACCTTCGACGGAGATGTCCTGCAACCCATGAAAATTGATATGAGCACCCGGAGCGCCTTTGTCGTTGCGAGTTATTGCCTGTCGGTCACGATGGCGCTTGGGGCAAACATCGATCCGACCTTGGAACCATCAACAGACTTGACGGACCTGCCGCTTGAACAACTCATGTCAATCGAAGTCACCTCTGTCGCCAAGCAAGCACAGCCATTGTCACAAGCCGCCGCAGCCATCTTCGTCATCTCACAAGAAGACATCCGCCGCTCCGGCGCCACCTCGATTCCAGAAACACTCCGAATGGTTCCAGGGCTGCAAGTGGCTCGACTCGACGCGAACAAATGGGCCATCAGTGCACGTGGATTCAATGAGCGCTTTGCCAACAAGCTGTTGGTACTGATCGACGGTCGGACCGTCTACACCCCGCTGTTTTCCGGTGTGTACTGGGACGTGCAAGACACCTTGCTGGAGGACGTCGATCGCATCGAGGTGATTCGAGGTCCTGGGGCGACACTCTGGGGCGCCAATGCCGTCAACGGGGTCATCAACATTATCACGAAAAAAGTAAAAGACACGCAGGGCGCGCTGCTCGTTGCGGGGGCAGGAACCGAAGAACGCGGGTCCGTCGGCATGCGCTACGGCATGGAACTCTCACGCAACACCCATATGCGCGTCTATGGAAAATTCTTTGCGCGTGATGATCAGGCGACGCCCACCGGCGATCCTGCAACCGACCATTGGAATCAGGCCAGAAGCGGCATGCGAATCGACCACACCACCGATCGCGGCAATCAATTCACCCTGCAGGGCGATTATTACACTGGGCGAATCCATGATCGCTTGACGACCCCCACGCTGACGGCGCCGTTTTTCAATACTTCGGACAACAGTGGGCAAGTGACCGGAGGCAATTTATTGGGCCGCTGGACCCACACCCTCTCTCCAACCTCCAGCTATACGCTCCAGCTCTATTATGATCGCAGTGAGCGGAACGCGGTGCAATTGGCTGAGAAACGAGACATCGCCGACATCGACTTTCAATATAACTTCTCCCTGGGCGATCGACACCATCTCCTGTGGGGGTTGGGGTACCGGTTTACGAACGACCAGCTCGTCAGCAGCTCAACCATTGTGGTGACGCCGTATAGCCGCCTTCTCAATCTGTGGAGCAGCTTCATCCAGGACGAAATCACGCTCGTGCCGAAAACCGTAGCACTCACGATCGGAACCAAAGTGGAGCACAACGATCTGACCGGTTTCGTCGTGCAACCGAATGCGCGTCTTCGGTGGACGCCGACGCCCCGCCAAACTTTGTGGACAGCCGTTTCTCGAGCCGTCCGTACCCCCTCACGGGCTGAAGACGATATGCGTATCAATCAGGCAACGCAGCCGCCAAGCCCGGCGACATCGGGTTTGCCGGTCCTTGCTTCCGTGTTCGGCAATAGGGCGTATGGCAACGAGAACACCCTCGCCTATGAAGCAGGCTATCGCACCCAACTGACCGAAACACTCTCGCTCGATATTGCGACCTACTACAATTCCGTTAAAGATCTCCGCACGTTTGAACAGGGGCCGATCAGGCTTGAAACAAGTCCAACACCGGTCCATCTGCTCGCACCGTTCAACATCGCCAACCGGCTTCGCGCCGAAACGTACGGCATTGAGGTTGCCGTGGAATGGCGGCCGGTCGAGTGGTGGCGCATTCAACCGTCCTATACCTATTTGCATATGAACCTCTATACGGATCGCACGACCGATCGAACAGCCAACGCGGCAACGGGGCAAAGCCCAACCCATCAAGCATCGCTCCGCTCATTGATGTCGCTTCCTCACAATTTCGAGATCGATCTGTGGGGACGCTATGTCGACAGGCTGACAACGCCACAAATTCCTTCCTACTTCAACCTCGATGTTCGTATCGGCTGGCGGCCAAGCAAACAATTGGAGCTATCCTTGGTGGGGCAAACTTTGCTCGATTCGCATCGACCGGAATATAGAGAGGCGCTTATTTCAACCGCACCGACGGAAATTCAACGATCCGTCTATGGGAAAGTCACATGGCATTTCTAGCTCGCACGTCTCTGATCGGCATACCGAGGCTGCGCGACAGCACACCGGCCATCGGCGGAGGCTTGATCGCGGCGTCCATGCGACGCACAGCAATTCTCATAATGGGTACGTAACCGATACGAATGATCTCGCATTCATTGCATATGGACATAGCGGTACCATCGCGAGCGACGACACGCTCGCTCGCACGATCAACGCGAAGGAAGAGATCTGCCCTTACGTATAGACTCCACACGCTCCTCATGGCCACTCTTGCCCTGGCGTTACAACTTGCCGCCGTGACGCAGACGGCTCATAGCGATGAGAGCAGCGGAGAATACATACTCAAAGCGGCGTTTCTCTATAACTTTTCAAAATTCGTGGAATGGCCTGACGGCGCAAGCCACGACAGGGAACACCACTTCGTGATTTGCATGGTCGGCACCGATCCCTTCGGCGATGCCCTGGATGCGATCGGAAAGAAAACCGTCAACGGCCATCCGATCGCCATCAGACGCCTGCGATCCTCCGAGACGCTTCACACTTGCCACATCACGTTCATCAGTGCATCGGAACGTGCCCATCTCGAGACGATCGTCTCGTCATTGAAAGGACTGCCGACCCTCACCGTCTGCGATCTGGCATCCTGTATCGAGCAGGGCGCAATGATCGGCCTGCGGCTGGTCGGAAACAAAATACACATGGATGTGAATCTCGAAGCTGCGCAGCACGCTTCGCTACATATCAGTTCTCAGTTACTGCGCCTGGCCACAGTCATCAAGCAGCCATGACCATCAAAGGAGCAGAGACCTATGTTTCGTGATTGGGCCATTCAGCGAAAACTGACCGCTATCACGATGCTCATCAGCGGGTTGGTCTTGATTTTCTCCTCACTGACGTTTGTCGTGAATGACACACGGATTCTTCGTCAAAGCTTGATGCATCGAGTGACAACCCTGGCCAATGTGGTCGGCCTGCATAGCGCAGCCGCGCTCAGTTTCAACGACCATGAGGTGGCGACGGAAACACTCGCGGCACTGGAACAAGAACCGCACATTGTCAGCGCCGACCTTTTCACGAAAGACCACTCGCTCTTTGCGCAGTATATCCGCTCGCATCCTCTCCGCGTGTCCGAGCGCACACCTTCATTCCCATATTCTTTTCCTCCAGAGATCGCGTTCGTCTTCACCGACGACTCTCTTGATCTCACCACACCGATTCATCTGCGCGGTGAGATCATCGGATGGATTCACATCCGCTCGGATCTCACGGAATTGGACGACGCCATTCGCGCATTTCTCGGGATCGCCGGCACGTTCCTCTTTATTGTCGGGCTTTTGGCCTATGTACTCACGTCTCAACTCCAACGCATCGTCTCCAAACCACTCACAGACCTCGTCCAAACCGTGACGCATGTCTCGCTCACACGGAATTATCATGTCCGCGCACCGACCTCCGACAGTCGAGACGAAATTGGAATGCTCATCGAGCAATTCAATATGATGATCGGCCAAATCAGAGAGCGTGATGATCAGTTGCAACGCTATGGAGAACGATTGGAAGAGGAGGTCATCCAACAAACACAAGAATTGTTTCAGACCGTTCAAGCCCTGCAGCAGGCCAAAGACTCTGCCGAAGCAGCCAACAGTGCGAAATCTCAATTTTTGGCCAACATGAGCCATGAGATCCGGACGCCGATGAATGGCGTCCTGGGCATGACCGAGCTCTTGCTCACGACCACGCTCGACACCCGGCAACGTCATCTGACCAGGACCATTCAACAATCCGGCGAAGCCCTTCTGTCCATCATCAACGATATTCTCGACTTCTCCAAAATCGAAGCGGGGAAACTCCATCTGGAGCAATTGGATTTCAATGTGCAGGAAACCGTCGAAAGCGCCGTGGAGCTCTTTGCCGGACCTGCCCAGCGGAAACAGGTGGAATTGACCTGTCAGCTACTCGGCCCGTTTCCGCGTGCCCTCCGGGGTGACCCCATCCGGCTTCGGCAGGCATTGCTCAATCTGATCAGTAACGCCTTAAAGTTCACCGCAACAGGCGAGATCAACGTGCGAGTCTTTGCGTTGACTGAGACGAACCAGACCGTCACCCTTCGATTCGAGGTGAAAGATTCCGGCGTCGGCATTCCGGCTGAAGCCCATCAGCGCATTTTCGAGGCCTTCTCCCAGGCCGACGGCACCACCACCAGACGTTTCGGTGGAACCGGTCTCGGCCTCACGATCGTCAAGGAACTGGTCGCGCTCATGCAGGGACAGATCGGCGTGGAGAGCCAAGTGGGACAAGGCTCCACCTTTTGGTTCACGGCGGACTTCGAACGGCAACCCGCGGCGGCTCCGGGCCAGGAACCGGCCACTGAGCAAGCGCTGCTGAACAAGCGAATCCTGGTCGTCGACGACACACCCGCCAACCGCGAGATCCTGGACGAACATCTCCGCACCTGGGGCGCGCTTCCGACCGTAGCCGCCTCGGCACAAGAGGCCTTGCTGTTGCTCGGAACCACTCTCGACTCGCCCCAGCCGTTCGACCTGGCCATCCTGGATCTGCATATGCCGGACATGGACGGGCTGGCCCTGGCGAAGGCTATCCGAACTGATCCACGCCTGGCAGGCTTGCCGCTTCTGATGCTCACGTCGGTGGGATATGATGCCAGTGCACCGGACGCGCCTCATGTGAACGCATGGGTCACCAAACCCATCCGGAGCATGCTGTTCCGCCAAGCCCTGCTCGGCCTGCTTCAATCCAGGCCTCGCGTGCCGGTTCATGTCCCGGCGCCGCCCCCCTCGACCCCTGGCCCAATACCCTTTCAAGCCGCTCGCCTCCTCCTGGTCGAAGATACGCCCGTCAACCGGGAGGTGGCTCTCGGCATGCTGGACATGCTGGGACACATCACGCAAGCCGTCGAAAACGGCCGGCTCGCTGTCGAAGCGGTGATGCGGGAACGGTTCGACTTGATTCTAATGGATTGCCAAATGCCGGAGATGGACGGCTTCACCGCCACCGCCACGATACGGCAACAGGAAGGGGACGCAGCAGACCACCGCCACGTGCCCATCATCGCCCTCACGGCCAATGCGATGGAGGGTGACCGCGCCCGCTGTCTGGCCGCCGGGATGGACGATTACCTGGCAAAACCCTTTACCCTGACACAGCTCAGCGAGATGCTGAAGAAATGGGTGCCAGTACCGACGAATGGTGACACGACGAAGCCCGCATCCTCCCCTTCGGCCGACCAGGAAGAATCCCCTGCTGATCAAGCATTCTCTCCAGCCCCTGCCGAAATCGATAAGGCGGCCTGGGAAGCGATCCTGGCACTTCAACGGCCGGGACGTCCTGATATCCTCGCGAAGGTTCTGACGGCTTATCTGAATGATTCCCGCACTCTGGTTGAGGAGATCCGCGCGGCCGTCCAGAGTCAGGATGCGGTGGCCCTTGCCAAGGCAGCGCATCGTTTAAAGTCCAGTAGCGCACAGCTTGGGGCCTTGGCCACGTCGGCCCACTGCAAGGAACTGGAAAGTCTGGGACGCCTCGCACGCCTCGACGGTGCGGCCGCACTGCTGGCACAGCTCACGGATGCTCATCAAGCGGCCTGCGCCGAGATCACCAGCGAGCTCTTGCAACGCACGGCGACATGATTCTTCGTTCGGTGCTCCGCACATGACTTGCGAACCAGGCCGGTCCGCGCTAGTCTTGGCGCAGTCATGGGCACCTATGCAATCGGTGACGTCCAAGGCTGCTTCAAATCTCTGACGCAGCTCACGAAGACCGTTCAATTCAATCCGAAGCAGGACCGCCTCTGGTTTGTCGGCGACCTCGTCAACCGTGGACCCGACTCCCTCAAGGTGCTGCGCTACATTCGTGAACTCGGCCCGTCGGCCGTCGCAGTCCTCGGCAATCACGATGTCTTTCTCCTCGCCGTCGCCGCGGGCCTCGCGAATCTTCGTCCCAGTGATACCTTGACGCAGATCCTAGACGCCCCGGATCGCGATGAATTGATGGATTGGCTACGGCAGCAACCGCTACTGTATCGGGAGGGCGACTTTCTGTTGGTCCATGCGGGACTGCTGCCTGGCTGGACAGTGGAACAGGCCGAGGAACTGGCCGGTGAGGCCCACACGGCGATGCGGGGAGACCAGTGCTTGCCCACCTTGCGCGCGCTCCACCCCAGCGGCGCTTTGCAATGGCACCCGGACCTGACAGGCCCGGTTCGCCTGGCCACCATCATCAAGGTACTGACCAGACTGAGAGCCTGCTCAAGCGAAGGCATCATGGAATCTTCCTTCTCGGGGCCACCGGACCGGACCCCGGAAGGGTTTCAACCCTGGTTCGACGTATCCGGTAGACGCAGCACGAACACCACCATCGTCTGCGGACATTGGGCGGCCATGGGGTTGAGGCTCACGCCGAACATGTTGGCCCTGGATAGCGGCTGCGTGTATGGCAGACAACTGACGGCGGTACGACTGGAAGATCGGAAGGTGTTCCAGGTACGGTGCGAGGAAACTCGTGGCGGAGGGTGACCGGACGACCAGAGCCGATCGGCCGCGGTACACGAACAGAACATTTCCCACCTACCGATTTCTTCCCGGGCACAGCCCGCATCCCCGTCGGAATCCGAAGGGCCATTCGTTTGCACAACCCGAACCCGAACCACGCCCGTTCGAGCCAGGGCGATGGATGAACTCCGAGGATTATCTGTACGGCATCGACCTCTACAACTGGACCTATTGGTGGGAAGCGCACGAAATCTTCGAGGGGTTCTGGCATGCCTACGGACGCGACACGCAGGCAGGCAACTTCTTCCAAGCGCTCATTCACTGTGCCGCTGCCCATCTCAAACGCGAGCTTGGCAACGAGCAGGCGACCAGGAACCTCGTTTCACATGCGCTCGGCCGCCTACGCCTGAGCCCCGATCTGTACATGGGCCTGAACACTGCCGCCATCTGCGAACAGCTCACATATTGGCTGAGCCGGAGCAAGGGGAACACGCAGGTGTTGTTCGAGCTATCGAACGAACGTGAGACTGGTGACGGCTGAACCAGGGAAGTGTCGAGGCTGATCAGTGGTAGCTTTCGGAATCGGAGGGGAACACACCTTTCTCCACGTCCTCTTTGTACCGACGAAGCGCCTGAAGGGCATCGACCTTGAGATGCCCGTAGGGCTTCACAAACTTCGGGACAAAATCATCGAACAATCCCAGAAGATCGTAGAGCACCAGCACTTGCCCGTCACAGTGCGGGCCCGCGCCAATGCCGATGGTCGGAATCGCGATGCTCTCGCTGACCGTCTTGGCCAATCCCGCAGGAATCGCCTCCAAGACGATGGCGGCAGCACCGGCGCCTTCTAGTGCACGAGCATCCTCCAACACCTGTTGCGCCCGGTCCTTGCCCTTTCCCTGAACCTTGTAACCGCCGTACTGCTGGACTGATTGAGGGGTCATGCCGAGATGGCCGATGACAGGAATGCCGACGTTCGCCATCGCCGTCACACGGTCGACCATCGCCGCGCCCCCTTCCAGCTTCACCGCATGGGCTCCGACTTGAAGGAAGCGCCCGGCATTGCGAAGCGCCTCTTCCTGGCTGACCTGATAGGAGAGAAACGGCATGTCGCCGATGACCAATGAGCGCTGGACTGCGCCTGCCACGAGCTTGGTGTGGTAGAGCATGTCCTCCATGGTGACGGCGAGCGTATTCGGCTTGCCTTGCACCACCACGCCCAACGAATCGCCCACCAAGATAACGTCGATCCCTGCCTGCTCCACGATACGCGCAAACAGCGCATCGTAGGCCGTCGCCACCGCAATCTTCCGTCCATCGCGCTTGCACTTCTGCAAGTCCGGGACCGTCATCACCCGAGCTCGGCTTTCGTGAGAATTTCCGGCAGCCGTTCCGTGGATTTGATGGCCATGATGTGGACCCCGTCGCAGTAGGGACGCACCGCCTTGATCGTCCGTACCGCAATCTCGACGCCCGCATCGAGCGCGCGTTTGTCACCGGCCGCACGCATCTCGTCGATCATCTCCTGCGGCACACAGACGCCGGGGATGTTGGCGTTCATGAACTCGGCCATCTTGGCATTGCGCAGCAGCAGAATCCCCGCGAGCACCTTCACCTTTAACGGACGCACCGCTTCCATGAACGTCTTGAACTGGTCCGGCTGATAAATCGCTTGGGTTTGGAAAAACTGCGCCCCGGCGCGCACCTTGACTTCGAACTTGACCAGCATCGGCCCCAGCGGATCCGCCTCCGGCGTGACGGCGCCGCCGATCGTGAAGTCGGTCGATCCGTCGAGCTTGTTCCCCGCATAGTCCTTGCCGCCGTTCAACCCCGTCACCAGCTGCATGACTTGCACGGAATCCAGGTCATACACCGGCTTTGCGTCCTTATGGTCGCCAACCGTGGGATAGTCGCCGGTCAGGCAAAGAATGTTCCGGATGCCCAGCATGTGTGCGCCCATGAGGTCGGATTGCATCGCGATACGATTGCGGTCCCGGCAGGTCAACTGCATGACCGGATCATGGCCCAGTTCATACAAGACCCGGCACACGGGCAAGGATCCGGCCCGCACGATCGCCGCAGTGTTATCCGTGACGTTGACCCCATGCACACGGCCCACGAGCGATTTTGCGCTCTCGACCACATGGGTGAGGTTCGTGCCCTTCGGCGGGTTATACTCCACCGTCACGGCGAACTGCCCCTGCGCCAGCACATCCTTCAGTCGCCGCGGCTCCCGGCTCATACGAGTCTCCTCTTTCTGTCCATCCTCTCTCACCCCCATGAATTGCAGCGGTCAGGCGGCGTGCTCCTGACTGCGCGCGTCCAACGAGGGCCTTCGGAGGCCGCGCGTTGCGCGAGCAACAGGAGGATGCCGCCTGACGCTGTTACTTCATCCCTGCCATTCTCTTAGCAGATTCAACGGTATTGTCGAGCAACATCGCAATCGTCATCGGCCCGACTCCGCCCGGCACCGGGCTGATCCATCCGGCCTTGTGGCTCACCGGTTCAAAATCCACATCGCCGCACAGCTTGCCGTCCGGCCCCTTGTTGGTGCCCACATCGATGACCACCGCACCCTCTCGAACCATATCTGCCGTCACAAACTTCGCCTTTCCGATCGCCACCAACAAGAGATCGGCCTCACGGCAGACGGCCGCGAGGTCCTTGGTCTTCGAGTGACAAATCGTGACGGTCGCATTCCGCTGAAGCAGCATCAAGGCCAGCGGCTTGCCCACGATATTACTCCTCCCGACGACCACGGCGCGCTTGCCCTCGATGGACACGCCTGCCGATTCGATCATCTTGATGACCCCTTTCGGCGTACAGGCTTCGAAGACCGGGTTGCCTTCGACCAACCGGCCGAAATTATAGGGGTGAAACCCGTCGGCATCCTTATTCGGCGACACCGCCTCCAACACCACGCGACTCTCGATGTGTTTGGGCAGCGGCAGCTGAACCAAAATGCCATGAATCTTCGGATCCGCATTTTTCTTTTCGATCAACGCCAACAGCTCCGCCTGTGTTGTGCTGGCCGGCAGCTTGTGATCGTCGACATAAATCCCTGCCAATTCGCAGGCCTTCTGTTTATTCCTGACGTAGACGTGCGACGCAGGATCGTCTCCCACCAAAATCGTCGCCAGTCCCGGTTTGACTCCCGTTTTGGCCAGCACCGCGGCCGAGTCTACGGCCAGCCGTTCCCGGACCTGCTGTGCTAACGCTTTCCCATCGATCATTCGTGCCGCCACAATATCCTCCCTGGCCTGAATAGAAGCGAAAAGTGAGGGCACCATAGCAGGCAATTTTTCAACAAGTCAACGCTGGAGGCGGTGAGAAACTCCTGCTGGAAGCCCTCGACGCAAGAGGGTCCTCACACGATCATCCGGCTGCTTATGTATCAGGTCTGTTGGCCGCCTCTCGCGTGTGATTCGGCGGCTTCCTTGACAGTCTTCGAGACCCTTGGCTACGATGCACCAGAACAATCTTCTGTGCGACATCTTCGTTGATGATTTCCATGACCATCTTGTCCTTCTTCCCCGAGCGGCTGCAACGCCGCGGCAACCTTGGACTGGCTCTCGCCTGGGCCGTAGGGCTGTCGCTGACCTCGTCATGGGCCTGGGCCCTGCAAGTCAGCGGATTAGAATCGCCGCACAGCTTTCTGGCCGATCCCGCGTCACGGTCGTATTTTATTTCGAACATCAATGGCGAAACCGACGCCCGCGACAATAATGGCTTCATCACCAAACTCAGCGACGATGGCCGGATCACCGCCTTCAAGTTCATCGAAGGGGGCCGGGATGGCGTCACCCTCCATGCCCCCAAGGGCATGGCCGTCGTCGATCAGGTCCTGTACGTCACAGACTTGGATACGCTGCACGCTTTCGACAAGACGAGTGGAAAACTTCTCACAAGCCTGCTGCTTCCCCGCCCCGCCGACGGCAAGACCACCCAGTCGCTCGTGGACGTCGCACCGGACGGGCAAGGCCGTCTCTATCTGGCCGACCAAGGCGGCAACGCAATTTACCGGGTCGATCTCACACCGACGCCGACCCTTGCGCTCGTGCTTTCCGGAGCGCAGTTGGCGGGACCGTCGGGTATCGCCGTGAATCCTAAGACGGGGCACTTGGCCGTGGTCAGTTATGACTCGGGGAAGATCTTCGACATCACTCCGGAAGGAGCGCTCACCGAGCTGGCCTCCAACGGATTTTTTACCGGACGTTTCCAAAACCTCAGCGGGGTGGATTTCGACCGATGGGGCAGCATGTATGTCTCCGATGTGACGAAGGGGAAAATCTGGCGGATGCTCCCCAATAACAAGTTCCAGGTGATCGCAGAATACCTCCCAGGCCCCTCGGACCTGGGCATTGACCGTGTGAACCATCTGATTCTGGTTCCCTACCAGGACTCCAACGCCGCCGAAGTCAACGGCCTTGAGTCTCCCACCGTCTCGACGGGTGACCGCGCCAAACGCACGCTGGCAGACTATGGGTTTGTGGAGCCGAAAAAATCTGACAAGGAAGGATCACCGAGAAAATGAGCCAGTGTGTCTATTGCAAGCAACGCAAAGGGAAACGTTCCTGTCCCGCTCTAACCGGACTGATTTGCAGCCAATGTTGCGGAGAGCATCGCCTGGCACGCATCACCTGCCCTCCCGACTGCGAATATCTCGATACCGGCAGCGACTACCAGCAAAAGCGCCTAGGCGAACAATTCGCCCCCGTCCGGCGTGAACTCTACCGACAGCTCAGCGTGGCCGGCGGCGAAAAAGCGGCGGCGCTGTTCAACCTGATCGAGGTCGTCACATTCGGCTATTTCCATGACCGGCGGGACGGTCAGGACGCCGAAGTGTTTGCGGCCATCCAAGCGTTGCGCCGCACGCTCAGCCCGCTCCATGTGCCGGCTGCTCCGATGCCGGTCTTTGCGGAACGTCTCAAGAAGGAATATGACACGTTCGTCAAACAGCAACCTCAGCAGATCGCCGACGCCGGCTCGGCCCCTGAAATTCTGGATCGCGCATTGGCGATCCTGACGGAATTCTCCGGACAGGGATTCCAATCACGCCGGTTTCTTCTGGGCATGATCGGCTATGTCAAAACTTTCCATCCCGAAATTGCAGAACATCTAACCAAGCAGCACGAAGCCGGTCGAATTGTGCTTCCCGGCCAGCTCACTCCGCCCCCCCAGGAACCGGCCCCCCATGTTCACGGCCCCGGATGCCAACATCACCACCACTGACCTCACGACGCTAGCCACAAGACCTCCTGGCTCTCACGACCCCTTCCGATAGACGGTCCACCACTCGTCTCCACGCTCGTTTTTCCCAGTTTTCTCTTTAGTTATAACGCGCTTCTGCCGATACAGGCGGGTCAGGACTTTCACCTGCGCAAGAAGCTGAAGCCGGACTGCACGCGCAACCCGTTGAAATTTCATGCACTCATTTTTCAGTAATCTTTTAGCCGCTTTGCCGAAGGGAGATGCACTGGACGAGCCGGCCTGGGCCGTCCGTCACCGGGGTATTTTGTACGTCCTTTGGTTACACGTACTGGGTGTTCCCCTCTATGGCGCCTATATGGGTGCCGAGCTAGGCCTCTACCTCGGCAGCGGAGCCCTTCTCGGAGCCATCGCCATCGCCGCACAGCTTCCCGCCATCGGCCGTCGGATTCAAGCCGCCATTGCCACCTATGGATTGGTGATGGCCTCGGCGCTGCTGGTGCATCTCTCGGGCGGACGCATCGAGCTGCACTTCCATTTCTTTGTCATGATGTCCGTGATCGTGTTGTACCAGGATTGGCTGCCGTTTCTGGTCGGACTGCTGTTCATCGTCATCGATCATGGGATTATAGGCACCCTCCTGCCGAGCATGGTGTACGTCCATGCCGAAGGGCAGACGCACCCATGGACCTGGGCACTGATTCACGGCAGCTTCATTTTGGCTCAATGCGCAGCCCTGCTCTACTTTTGGCGCGTGAATGAGCTGGCCCGCGAGGAAGCCCTGCAGAGTGAGGCCCGCACTCGAATGATCATCGAAACCGCCCTCGACGCGGTGGTCACAACCAACGCCTCGGGAATCATTACCGACTGGAATACCCAGGCGGAAATCATGTTTGACATTCCCCGCACCGACGCCATCGGACAACCCCTGACGACCTACCTCACCAGCGGTCATGCTCCTTCCGTGGCCGCCGCCGGCCTGGCGCGTTCCGGGCTCGTGCCTGGAGCGATTCTCAACCGCCGTGTCGACAGCATCGGTCGGAGCGGTTCCGGCCAGGAATTTCCCGTCGAAATCGCCACCAGTTGCCTGGCCATCGCGGGTTCTCAGCAGTTCACCACGTTCATACAGGACATTTCCGAGCGCAAGCAGCATGAACAAGCCCTTCGCCAGGCCAAGGACGCCGCCGAAGCGGCCAGTCAGGCCAAGTCCCAATTCCTGGCCAACATGAGTCACGAGATCAGAACCCCGATGAACGGTGTGCTCGGCATGACGGAACTGCTCCTGGCGACCCCGCTCAACGACAGACAACGACGCTATGCCGATACCGTCCACACGTCCGGAACCAACCTCCTGCACATCATCAATGACATCCTGGATTTTTCGAAGATCGAAGCCGGCCGTTTAGTCCTGGAACACATCCCTTTCGACTTCCGGACGCTCCTGACCGAGACCTCAACAATTTTTCAGGAACAGGCGCTCAAAAAAGGTCTGACGTTCACCGTCACCGTCGCCCACGACATTCCCGTCAGCCTCTACGGAGACCCTCACCGACTCCGCCAGATCCTGACCAACCTCATCAGCAATGCCCTCAAATTCACGGCCACCGGACGTATTACAGTCTCAGCCGCCATGGAGGAGGACCACCCCGGTCACGTGCGCATCGACGTGGCCGACACGGGGATCGGCATCCCGCGCGACGCGCAGGATCGAATCTTCGATTGCTTTGCGCAGGCCGACGGATCAACCACGAGAAAATACGGCGGGACCGGCCTTGGCCTCGCCATTGTGAAGCAATTAGTCGGCCTGATGGGCGGGCACATGGGGCTGAACAGTGTGTCCGGAGAGGGTTCCACCTTCTGGTTTACGATCTCCGCGTATGCCACCGCAACAGGATCGACTGCTTCGGACCAATCCATGGCTTCCACGGAGACGCTGCCGCGCCCACATTCCTAAAAGGAGATGACCTCATGCATGTCGCGACCACCTGTCTCAAAACCGGCCAGTCCGGAATACCTGCTGAACTGACCGCCCTGGATTCGGAGACCAGCCTCCTGTTGCTGTTCGGAGGCTCACGCTTGATTGACCGTCCGGCGCTCATCCAGCAGGTGTTGGACGCATGTCCTCGCAGCCATGTGATGGGCTGCTCCACCGCCGGAGAAATTCACGGATGCGAGATCTCGGACGACAGTCTGGTCGTGGCGGCCGCACGGTTCGACCACACCGCTCTTCGCACCGCCCAAGCCACCGTCCAGGCGCCAACGGACTCCTATACCGCGGGATGTACCATCGCCGAGCAACTCACACACTCCTCACTTCGAGGCGTGTTTGTGCTCTCGGACGGACTGAACGTCAACGGGAGCGAGCTCGTGAAGGGCCTCAACGATACGCTGGGAGGAGCGGTCGTGGTCACCGGTGGCCTGGCCGGAGACGGGACCGACTTCAAGCGGACATGGGTCATCAAAGATCGGATGCCGATCGGCGGCTATGTCACGGCCATCGGCTTCTATGGTGACCACGTTAAGCTCGGACACGGCTCCAAGGGCGGATGGGATAAGTTCGGACCGGAGCGGTTGGTCACCAAGTCCAAGGGGAACATCCTGTACGAGTTGGACGGTCGCCCTGCACTGCAGTTGTACAAAGAATATCTCGGTGACCGCGCCGCCGGTCTTCCGGCCACAGGCCTACTTTTCCCCCTCGCGATCAGAAGCTCGAACACGGACGGGAAAATCCTGGTTCGCACCATCCTGGCCGTCGACGAGGCTGCTCAATCCATGACCTTCGCGGGTGATCTGCCGGAAGGTGTCCTCGCCCAATTGATGCGCGCGAATTTTGATCGATTGGTGCAGGGCGCATCAGATGCAGCCACGCTTGCGGTCAACGGCCGGGACGATACGTCCAGCCCCTCGCCCACACTCTCTATTGCCATCAGTTGCGTGGGGCGACGACTGGTCCTCGGGGAACGGACGGAAGAGGAAATCGAAGCCGCGTTGGATATTCTGCCAAAGGGCAGCAGTCAGGTCGGATTCTACTCCTATGGCGAAATCTCGCCGTATAAGAGCGGTGCCTGCGATCTCCATAACCAAACCATGACGTTGACGACCATTACCGAACACTAACACCGATGCATCCGCTGCTGAAACGACAACTGAAGCGACTGGGGCTGGACGACGTCTCCGCCCCTCACTCCCCCGAGATCTGGCAACAGCTGCTCGAACGGGTGAGCCGCAGCTATCTGGAATCCGACCAGGGCCGCGAACTCCTCGAACGTTCGATCGCGCTGTCCGCCACGGAAATGCAGGCGTTGAACGAACAATTGCGTCGCACCTCGGAGAGCCGGCTGACTGAGGAACGGGATAAGCTTCAGACCGTGCTTCGCTCGATGGGAGACGGACTCTGCGTGGTGGATGCCAACTGGGACATCGTGTTGCTTAATCCCGAAGCCGCGCGACTCTGCGGCCTGTCCGAACACGAGGTTGTCGGTCGACGGCTTCATGACACAATTTCGGTGTCGTCAAGAACACATTCCGGGGAGACACTGTTCGCCGAGCTACTTCAGAGCGCATCGACACAGGGACAATCCTTCCGTACCGACGACGGCGTTCTCACCGCGACCACCGGCCGATCGTTTCCCGTCGCCTGCGTCCTCGCCCCCATCGTGCGAGACAATCACCCAGTCGGTGCCGTCCTGGTCTTTCGCGATATCACCGAACGCAAACACATTGAAGATCGTCGTCGAGAAACCGAACACCTGCTCCGACAACAGCAAACCGCCCTATTCGAGTTGACGAGCAACAGCGTCATCCAGAGCGGTGTACTCGAGCCAGCCCTTCGTGAGATCACCCGCGTCGCAGCGGCGACACTGAAGGTGCGCCGGTGCAGCGTCTGGCTGCTACAAGAAGCCTCTGCCGCCCTGCACTGCAAAGATCTCTATGATGCAGACAACCAGCTCCATTCTTCAGGAATGGAGCTCCTTGCACGGGACTTCCCGAGCTATTTCGGCGAGGTTCTCTCCGAACGCGTCATCGACGCGACCGACGCGCGGACCGATCCCCGCACGTCCGAATTCACCGACGCCTACCTAACCCCGCTGGGTATCGGCGCCATGCTCGATATTCCGATTCGTTTCAAAGGGAAACTGGTCGGGGTGCTCTGCAATGAGCATGTGGGACCGCCTCGCGCGTGGATGCTGGAGGAACAGCAGTTCGGTCACGCAATCGGCTCGCAAGTCTCACTGGCGCTCGAAGCCGTCGAGCGCCTCCATGCTGAAGGTGCATTGCGCAAAAGCGAAGGCCGAACCAGGCTGATCATCGACACGGCGCTGAGTGCGGTCATCAGCATGGATGAGCAGGGACGCATTATCGGATGGAATGCGCAGGCCGAACAGACATTCGGGTGGACTCGCCGGGAAGCGATCGGCCGGATGATGACAGAGACCATCATTCCGTACGCTCATCGCGAAGCCCATCAACAAGGGCTTGAGCGGTTCATCAAGACCGGTGAGGGCCAGGTCATGAACAAACGGATCGAAACCACTGCCTTGCGCCGCGACGGCACAGAATTTCCCATTGAGTTGGCCGTCACTCCGCTTCGTCTAGAAAATGCGTATTCGTTCACGGCTTTCGTCGTGGATATTTCAGAGCGCAAACAAGCGGAAGAAGCCTTGCGCACCAGCGAAGCCCGCCTCATGATGACGGTGCAGGGATCTCACATCGGGATCTGGGACTGGAACCTCACGACCGGCTCGATCTATTTCTCTCCGCAATGGAAAAGCCAGCTCGGCCATGACGACCACACACTCACCAACGCATTCGAGGAATGGCGAATGCGCATTCATCCGGAGGACCAGCCATTTGTTCATAAGACCATTCAATCCTGCCTTGATGGCGACCAGTCGCACTTCGAGATCGAACACCGTCTGCACCATCAAGACGGCAACTACCGGTGGATCCTCTCTCGCGGCAGCGTCATCCGGGACGTCTACGGCGTGGCGTCGCGCATGGTCGGCATCCATATCGATACCACCGAACGAAAGCGAAGCGAGGAAGAACTCCGCGCGGCCAAGGAATCGGCCGAAGCGGCCAGCAAGGCCAAGAGCGAATTCCTGGCCAATATGAGCCATGAAATTCGCACCCCCATGAACGGCGTGCTGGGCACGACCGAACTTCTGCTCAATAGCGCGCTGACGGACAAACAGCGCCATCTGGCTTCGACGGTGCATCGGTCGGGTCGTACACTGCTTGCGATCATCAATGACATTCTGGATTTTTCAAAAATCGAGGCGGGCAAACTCGATCTGGAGTGTGTCGGTTTCGACCTGCTACAGGTGCTCGAAGAATCACTCGAACTGTTCATGGAGGCGGGCCGACGCAAGAAGCTTGAACTCACCCAACAGATCGATGAGCGGGTTCCACGCTACCTGAAAGGCGACCCGGTGCGCTTTCGCCAGATTCTCATGAATCTTCTGAGCAATGCCATCAAGTTCACGGAGACCGGCGGCATCACCCTAGTCGCTGAATTCTTGAGTGGCACGACCACCCACGCACTGTTGCGCTTTGCCGTCTCCGATACCGGAATCGGAATTCCTGCCGCAGCCAAGTTGCGCATATTCGACGCCTTTTCCCAGGCGGACGGGTCGACCACCAGGCGATTCGGTGGGACCGGACTCGGCCTGTCCATCGCCAAGCAGCTGGTCGCACTGATGGGTGGAGCGATCACCGTAGAAAGCGAACCGGGGCGAGGCTCCACGTTCGCATTTTCCGCCCAATTCGAGTTGCAACCACTAAGCACAGGATCCGACACAACCGTCGCATGCTATTCGCCGCCTCCTCATTCGTACCTTGTGCCTGACCACGCCGGGGGCTCGACGCATCCACTCGGCTCACCCTCTCAAGCGGATGCTCAGCCGGACGGACAAGCCGCCGGATGCATTTTGTTGGCAGAAGACAGTCCGGTGAACCGAGAAGTGGCCGTCGGCATGCTCGAACAACTCGGCTATCAGGTGGAAATCGCCGAGAACGGACGGCAGGCGCTCCTGGCGACGGAGCATGCTCATTTCGATCTGATACTCATGGATTGTCAGATGCCTGAGATGGACGGTCTCACCGCCACCTCAGAAATTCGCCAACGTGAAACCGAGGCCGGGCGAAGCAGATTGCCCATCATCGCGCTCACGGCCAATGCCATGCAGGGTGATCGCGAACTGTGCCTCTCGGCCGGGATGGATGACTACCTCACGAAGCCGTATACGCAAATGCAACTGCGCGAGATCATCCAGAAATGGCTGAGCAAACGGAACCCCCTCGTGCCCGCATCAGTCACAAACAACCAGGCAGCAACTGACCCCGGGGTCGCCACGCACGTCGCGCAGGCCACTTCCGAGTCAGCCACTACAGGCACCGGACATACCATCGACCTCAAAGCCTTGGACGCCATTCGTGCGTTACAGCGTCCCAATAGGCCGGCCGTGCTGGCCTCCGTGCTTCGCAAATACCTGGACAATTCCCGAGACAGTGTCGACGCACTCCGCGACGCCCTCCGTGCCAATGATCCGGCCGGACTTCAAGCTGTCGCGCACCGACTCAAATCAAGCAGCGCGCAGCTAGGTGCCATTGCCCTTGCCGCCCGCTGCAAAGAACTGGAGTTGATGGGGGCCACCAAGAATCTCGTCGATGCCGATCGAACGCTTGCAGCATTGCAAAGTGAGTATGCCAACGCCTGTACGGTCTTTCGAAATGAGATCGCCAAGGAGAAACAAGCATGAACACTCTCTTACCCGGTCAATCGCCCTATGCCTTGATCACGGATGACGACATCATCATCCGCATGTTTGCCCGCGAAGCCCTGGAGCAAGTGGGATGGGAGGTGGAAGAGGCGGAGAATGGACGAGAAGCCTGCATCGCATTCGAGAAGCGGACACCCGACGTGGTGTTGCTGGAAGTGATGATGCCGGAGATGGATGGCTTCGCTACCTGTGCGGCACTGCGACGTCTCCCGGGCGGGGAACATACCCCCATTCTGATTATGACCGGACTTGATGACTTCGAATCCATCACGAAGGCCTACGATGCGGGCGCGACGGATTTTATCGTCAAACCGCTGAACGCAATGCTTCTGACTCATCGTATCCGTTATATGGTTCGGGCAAACCAGGTCCTGCAAGAGCTCCGGTCCAGCCAGGCGACACTTACGCAGGCCCGAGATGCCGCGATCGAGGGCACCAGACTCAAATCGGAATTCCTGGCGACCATGAGCCACGAAATTCGCACGCCCATGAATGGTGTACTGGGAATGGCCGATTGGCTGTTAGAGACCGATTTGACGCCGGAGCAGCTGGATTGTGCTCAAACAATACGGTCTTCAGGAGATGCGTTGATGGTCATCATCAACGATATTTTAGATTTCTCGAAGATCGAGTCGGGGAAACTCTCACTCGAGTTGTTGGATTTCGAACTTCCAGTGTTTCTCGATCGTGTCATGGCCTTGTTTGGTGAGCGGGCACAACGCAAAGGGCTGGTCCTGAGTTCACGCATTGCGGAGGATGTCCCACCCCTGTTGTGCGGAGACCCGAACCGACTGCAACAAGTCCTGAGCAATCTGCTGGCAAACGCGATTAAATTCAGTGAGCGCGGCACGGTCTCCGTGCTGGTCGATCTTGATCAACGACCTCCGGAGCAGCGCCTGGAGTTTCCTGCCACCACGTACAATGAATCGGCGGCGGATCAGTCACCGGTGACTCATGTCCGGTTTTCCGTCGTCGATAATGGGATAGGCATTGCTCCCGGCGCCTTCAGCAAACTGTTTCAGCCGTTCGTCCAGGCCGACGGTTCCACGACCAGAAAATATGGAGGGACTGGCCTGGGATTGGCGATCTGCAAACAGCTCGTGGAATTGATGGGGGGACACATCGGAGCAGAAAGCGAACCCGGTGTCGGCTCGATATTTCGTTTTACCGTACCACTCCAACTTCCCCAAGCTGACATCAACGGAAAACAACAAGCCGCCTGACGACATGCTTCTCACCGCCACTGCTTGACGTGCCCCCTGACATCTGGGCCCGCCCAGATGGGTGTATCCAGCAGGATACATCTTGGCAAATTCTTCGATACAGTCACCTGAAATCAACAGCAAAAGTACCCTCATCATACTGATATTACAAGGCAAAGTGAATGGCTCAAACTTTGCTTTACTTCGTCGCGCGCTCATAGTATACAAAGCACGTCGAAAAGGGCAGCCGCTGTGGATTTCCCTCCACTGTCAACACAATCACCCTCGCCCCTTCCGGCTTTGTAGGCAAAACCCTACACATAAGGAACGCGACATTGCATTGCCTCACATTCGATATTGAAGAACATTTTCAGGTTTCGCGATTTGATTCCCCGATCCGTCGTCGGCACTGGGGAGCATTTGAAAGCCGAGTGACGGCCAACACCTGCAAGGTCTTGGAGCTGCTTGCCAGACATCAAACCAGAGCGACGTTCTTCGTACTCGGTTGGGTAGCGGAGCGGCACCCCGGCCTCATCAAGCAAATTGCCGAGTGTGGTCATGAAATCGCGTCCCACGGGTATGGGCATGAATTGGTCACCGCCCAAACACCGGAACTATTTCGAGCCGACGTCAGGAAGTCCAAGCAGCTCCTTGAAGATCTGACAGGATCGCCGATTCTAGGGTACCGTGCTCCTGGCTTCACGATCACTCGAGAAACGCTTTGGGCGCTTCCGATTCTTGCGGAAGAAGGGTACACGTACGACTCCAGCCTTGTTCCCATCCGGCACGAGCACTGTGGACTCCCTGGATCCGACCCCTGGCACCATTTGAAGCAGACTTCGTCCGGCCCCATTTGGGAAGTGCCTCCCTCCACCGTCAATCTTGGAGGAGTTCGTATTCCCATCGCGGGGGGAAGCTACTTCCGGCTGCTCCCCTTTGCGGCGCTCTGCGGGCAGATGCGCCGCATCGAAGCCAAAGGCCGCCCGTTGGTGATGTATTTCCATCCGTGGGAGCTTGACCCTCAGCAGCCTCGAATGGAAGGACCATTTTTCTCACAACTCGCGCACTACCTGAACCTGGACAAGATGGAATCGCGGATTACCACCCTCCTCACGAGCTTCCGGTTTGGTCCTATTTCCGAACAGATTGACCTCTCCCCGATTCTCCCCCTCGAGCCAACAGCCTTTCCGGCCGTCCCCCCGGCGGAGATCGCTCAGGACGTGGCTTGACCCTGCTCCCCGGCAAGCCTGCGCCTCCATCGTTCACGAAATATGGTACGCCATATCGGCAACACGTTGAGCCGAACGAGTATGCGTGTAGTGACTGGACGATTTTAGTACGGTAGGATCGACGCGGGAGGTGAGGGGGGCACATGATGGAAACGCAACGGACTATTCTTCAACGGCACCTGTTGCTCATGGCCGGTCTGGCCTTCGTATCCACGGCGCTACTTCTCTTCCCTTCGCCGAGTCTGAGCCAGACGCTCGAGGACACCGTGCAGTTCATCAGCGACATGGCGAATACGCACGGCTTTGTCCGCAGTCTCAGTTGTCGGAATCCCAAAGCAGGGAAACCGACGAAAATCACTGAGATATACAGCGTAATTCCCACTGGCACAAGACTCGGTACCGTCGAACTGAATCATGGGCATGATGAGGTCAACACCGGCTTCACCCATTTCGATCTGCACGATATCCAAACGATCGAGTATCAAGGTCAGGACACGCGGGACAACAATCTGGTCCTCTACGGCGTACGGCTCGCCTGCACGAGTACCGGCCCCTGCATCATGAAAGCCACCTTTTGCACTGGCGCCGTGGCTTCGCTTGAGGCGCAATTCGCGGAAGATACATTGCTGTTCCGTTCTGCGTCCCATGCGGAACGCATGACCAAAGCACTCTCCCACCTTCTCAGTCTGGTGCGAGCACAACAGCAGAATCAACCATTCTAAATTGATTGTCGATGAGTCCGAGTCGGCCGATCCTCACACGATCGACTCGAACTGTTGCCCCACCACTTCATTCGAGAAGCGTCACCGTCATCTCAACCCGATCAATCGGATTGTCACAGGGTCCTTTGTCTGCAGGACTCGGTGCTCCGGCCTGACACATAACTCTGGGCAAGGCCACGATTTTGTCGGCCACGCCGATACCTTTGACGACTTCTCCGAAAATCGTATATTTCCGGTCTAAAAATCGTGAGTCTTCCACGACGATAAAGAATTGTGATCCCGCACTATCCGGGTCTTGCGCGCGTGCCATCGACACCACACCTCGTTTGTGCGGCAGATCGCTGAACTCGGCTTTGACGTTCTGCCCAGGACCGCCTTGACCATAGGCCCCCTTTTTCAGGGAATCCTTGGTGTTCGGATCTCCCCCCTGAATCATGAACCCCGGGATCACACGGTGAAAAATCGTACCGTTGTAGAATCCGGTTTTGGCCAACTTGATGAAGTTGTCAACATGCTTCGGCGCCACATCGGGCAGGAACTTGATCTCAATGTCTCCAAACTTGGTCTTGATCACCGCACGCATGTTACCCGCATTTGTGACTTCGCCACCCGATGACGGGGCAGGGTCGGCGGCCCAACCGTTCCCCCCTAGGCCGACTGCCAGCACCACACCGAACATTCCCGCAAGTCTCAACCGGTTGCACCATTGTCCTCGTGCCATCATGCCTCCTTTCAACCATCCACGGCCGGCCGTGCTAGGCCGTTAACTGTGCCAGCGCTTCCTTCGCGGCCATCTGTTCTGCCTCTTTTTTGCTATGCCCACAGCCAATTCCCCGCATCACGCCCAAAATCGTCAGCTCAACTTCAAACACCTTTTCGTGGTCCGGCCCCGATTCCCGCACCGTCGCGTACTGCGGCAGACTATCGAAGCGCTTTTGACACAACTCCTGCAGCTGCGTTTTGTAATCGTCCATCCCCGGGCGAGCCCGTTCCGCACGCGCTGCCAGCAACTCTTCTTCCAACACCCGCAAGGTGAAGGCTCGGCTCGCCTCGAGCCCCCCGTCGAGATAGACGGCCGCGATCAATGCTTCGAGCGCATCGGCCAACAAGGAATGTTTTTCTCGTCCCTTCGACAGCTCTTCGCCTTTTCCCAAGCGCAAGAGTCGGCCCAGCTTCATGCGTCTGGCGGCCTTAGCCAGCGAAGCCTCACTGACGAGATGCGCTTTCAGCTTGGAAAGCCCCCCTTCATTGCTCCCCGGGAATTCCGTCGCGAGATATTCGCTCATGACCAGAGATAGGACGGCATCCCCGAGAAACTCGAGACGCTCGTTCTGGGTGCGCTCTTTAGTGCGCCGCTCGTTGGAATACGATTTGTGGGTCAGGGCTTCTTCCAAGAGCCGCGGCTGATGGAAATGGTAGCCCAACAGGCGCTGGACCGCCTCAATTGACGTTGCGGGCGTCATACCACCTGGCTCACACCCTGGAAGGATTACTGATCACACCTGCGAAAGATCAGGCAGGCATTGACCCCGCCGAAACCGAACGAATTCGAAAGGGCCACCTGGACCTGAGCTGGACGAGCCTGATTGGGCACGTAATCAAGATCGCAGGCGGGATCAGGATGATCAAGGTTGATGGTCGGAGGCAGGATGCCATGGTGCAATGCAAGAATGCTGAACACAGCCTCAATTCCGCCGGCGGCACCGAGTAAATGCCCGGTCATGGACTTCGTCGAACTGACGGGAATACGGTAGGCCTGCTCCCCAAACACATGCTTAATGGCCTTCGTCTCAATGGCATCTGCCATCGTCGATGTGCCATGGGCATTAATGTACCCAATGTCCGTCTTCGCGACGCCGGCATTCTTGAGCGCCATGTCCATACAGCGCACCGCGCCTTCGCCTTCTTCTGGCGGCGCGGTGATATGGTACGCATCACTGTTCATCGCATAGCCGATCAGCTCAGCATATATGCGTGCGCCGCGGGCACGGGCGTGCTCCAATTCTTCGAGGACCACCACCCCAGCCCCTTCGCCCAAGACAAACCCGTCACGATCCTTGTCGAACGGCCGGCTGGCCTTGGTTGGCTCACTGTTTCTGAAGGAGAGCGCTTTGGCCGAGGCAAACCCCGCGACACCCAGTGGGGTGATCGCCGCTTCCGCGCCACCGGCGATCATGACATCCGCGTCGTTCCGCTGAATGAGCCGATACGCATCGCCGATACAGTGATTGCCCGTCGCACAGGCCGTCACTGCGCAGGAGTTCGGTCCCTTTGCCCCAACCCGAATCGCCACTTGCCCTGAGGCCAGGTTGATGATCGTCATCGGAATGAAGAACGGAGAAACTCGGCCAGGCCCCTTCTCCTTCAGGACATCATGATAGTGTTCGATCGATCCCAGTCCGCCGATACCCGATCCGATGTACACACCGACTCTCGTGGCCTCTTCGGGCGCCACTTTGAGGTTCGCATCATCCACCGCAAGCTGGCTGGCGCCAACCGCATAGTGGATGAAGGTGTCCATCTTCTTGATTTCTTTTTTCTCGATGAACTGAGCCGGATCGAAGTCTTTGACTTCTCCCGCAATCTGCGCATCGTAACCGGTCGGATCGAATCGCGTGATGCGGCCGATACCCGACTCCCCGGCGCACAGCGCCTTCCAAGTCTTGTCTACCCCGGTGCCCAACGGGGTCACCAGTCCAAGGCCGGTTATCACGACACGTCTGACGGGTCGATCCTGCATAGGTAGCGTCCGTTAGGCCTTCTCTTTAATGTAATCCAACGCCTTGCCGACCGTGAGAATTTTTTCCGCATCCTCATCGGGGATCTCAATTTCAAATTCTTCCTCAAGCGCCATCACCAACTCAACGGTGTCGAGTGAATCCGCACCCAAGTCTTCGACGAAGTGTGCCTCAGGAGTCACCTCTTCTTCTTCGACCCCTAACTGTTCCGCAATAATTTTCTTCACCCGTTCATCTACTGTTGCCATGGACTTGCCCACCTCCTTCCCCAATCGTACTTTGCTGCCACAATCTCCGCCGGGACATCCGAACCGGCCACAGCCGATCCGGCGACCCGACACGCCTACCTTATACCATGAGCATGCCGCCGTTCACGTGCAACACCTGTCCCGTGATGTACGACGCGGCATCAGACACCAAAAACCGCACTGCCGCAGCAATGTCGGAGGGAAGCCCCAAGCGTCCCAATGGAATCTGCTTCTGCAAGGCATCCTTGACCTCCGGCGGTAACCCCTGGGTCATCGCCGTATCGATAAAGCCCGGCGCCACCGCATTGACCGTCACCGCACGGCTCGCATACTCGCGCGCCACGGTTTTGGTAAACCCCATCACCGCTGCCTTGGAGGCCGAGTAATTAGCCTGACCGACATTTCCCATCGCCCCCACAATCGAGGCGATGTTGACGATCCGCCCATATCGCTGCTTCGTCATTGGAAGGAGCACGGCCTTCGTGCAATGAAAGGTCCCGTTCAAGTTGACTTGAAGGACAAGATTCCAGTCCTCCTCCTTCATACGCAGCAACAATCCGTCCCGCGTGATACCGGCATTGTTCACCAGAATGTCGATCCGCCCCCACTCTTGCATCACCTGATCGGCCATGGCCTTGGCATCATTCCAATCGGCCACGTTGACCTTCACACTCAATGTCCGCCTTCCCAATTTTTGAATCGCCGCCACAGCATCCTGTGAACGAGCGGGATCGAGGTCCGCCACCACAATGTCGGCACCATCTTCCGCCAAGCCCTCCGCGATGGCGCGTCCAATCCCCTGAGCCCCACCGGTGACGATTGCTACTTTTCCCTGTAATGACATCAGCCTGTTCTCCGCAGCCTCTCCCGAACTACCCTTGCCCCTTCACACCTAAGGTCACCAGCGTGGCATCCAACGACTTCGGATCGTGGACATTCGCTGTCACCGCACCCGGAAGGATCCGCTTCACCAATCCGGTGAGGACAGTCCCCGGTCCGATTTCTACGAAGGTCGTGACCCCCAGCTGGGCCATCTTCTGCACCGATTCTTCCCATCGAACGGACGACGGCAGTTGTCGAACCAAGGACGCCCGGATCTCATCGGCCCGTTGCAATGCTACCGCCTCGGCATTATTCACCAAGGGCACGTGCAAGTCATGCCAGGACACCCCAGCGAATTCCGAGGCCAACCGGTCCGCCGCCTTCTGCATGAGCGGCGTATGCACCGGCACACTGACTGGGAGCGGGATCGCTTTTTTGCATCCCTTGGTCTTGGCGATCTCAATAGTCCGTTCGACGGCAGCCTTCTCCCCGGCAATCACGACCTGTCCGGGAGAATTGAAATTCGCAGCGGCAACCACTCCAGCCGGAGCGGCTTCCTGGCATGCAGCCTTGACGACCTCTGCAGACAAACCCAGCAAGGCTGCCACCAACCCCGTACCCGGCGGCACGGCCTCGGACATGTACCGGCCCCGTTTCTGGACCAGGGCGACCGCATCACGGAACGAGACCCCGCCCGCGGCATACAAGGCCGAATACTCGCCCAGGCTATGCCCGGCGACCGCCACTGGTTGTATACCTGCTGGTTCAAGGGCTTTCAGTGCTGCCGCACTACTCACTAACAGCGCCGGCTGGGTGTGTTCCGTCAGGTTCAACCGTTCAGCCGGCCCCTCGAAACAGAGTTGCGCAATGTCGTACCCCAGGATGGAGGAGGCATCGTCATAGAGGGCCTTCACGGTCGGGAACGCGTCATAGAATCCGCGTCCCATGCCCACCGACTGCGACCCCTGTCCGGGAAACAAAAATCCGATTCCTGAAGCTGTCATAGCCGCGTAAGGTATCGTAGAAACCATGCTCAATGTCAACGGGAAAAAGCTGGACGGGAGATGCCGGCTACACCCGCCGCGCCTGCCTCTCCTACCCACCCTATCGTCGCTACCAACGCACCAATGCCGAGGCCCAGGTGAGCCCCGCGCCGAATGCTCCGAACATCACCAACTGGCCATCCTTGACCCGCCCGTCACGCACGGCTTCGTCCAACGCGATGGGGATGGAGGCGGCAGACGTGTTGCCGTAACGATCCATGTTCAAGACCACTTTTTCGAGTGGCAGGCCCAGGCGATCGGCCACCGCCTTAATAATGCGCAGGTTGGCCTGATGAGGAATATACAGGTCCAGATCTTCCACTGAGAGATGGTGCGCCGCCAGGGTCTCTCGCGCCACATCCTCGAGCGTGCGCACCGCCACCTTGAAGGTTTCATTGCCCTTCATTTTGATGTACTGCGCCCGGTCGTTCATCATGGGTTCCGACGGTGGTATCCTGGTCCCACCACCCGGCACCACGATGAGATCGGAGAGGCTCCCATCGGAATGCAAATGCGTGGAGAGGATCCCTCGATCACCGTCTGACGCACTCACCACGGCCGCACCGGCACCATCCCCGAATAAAATGCAGGTATTGCGGTCGGTCCAATCGGTGATCGTGGACATCACTTCCGACCCCACGACCAACACATGGCGCATTCCGGTCCGAACATACGCATCGGCCACACCCAGCGCATAAACGAACCCGCAGCAGGCCGCAGACAAGTCGCAAGCCGCCGCGCGGGTTGCGCCCAAGCGATGTTGGAGCAGACAGGCCGTCGAGGGCAACGGCATATCCCCGGTGCAGGTCGCCAGGAGGATCAGATCGAGATCACTGCCGGACAGGCCGGCAGCTTTCAAAGCACGCTCTGCGGCAATCAGTCCCAGATCCGAGCAGGCCTGCCCTTGAGCCGCAATGCGGCGCTCACGAATCCCTGTGCGCTCGCGAATCCACTCATCGGAGGTCGCAACCAACTGTTCCAGGTCGGCGTTGGTCATCACCCGTTCGGGAGCATACGAGCCGGTTCCGGTGATTCGCGCACGTCTCACGCCTGCTTTCCTTCCGGCCGCTCATCCTGATGCCGCCGCAGACTCTCTTCAATGTCACGCTGAATCAACTCGTCCAGGCGGGTTTCAGCCAGACCCTTCGCCCGGCGAATGGCATTCTTGATGGCCTTGGCAGATGAGCGACCGTGACAAATCATCGTCGTCCCGTTGACGCCTAGCAGAGGCGCTCCGCCAAATTCGGCATAATCGATTTTTCGCTTCAGGTTCAGCAGCGGCTTGGCAATCAACGGATACGCCAACCGCCCAAGCCACGAACCCGAGAGTTCCTTCATCAGCAGCTTCTTAATGACATCTGCCACGCCTTCGGAAATCTTCAGAGCCACATTTCCGATAAATCCGTCGCACACCACCACATCCGCGCTTCCGCTGTAGACGTCCCGCCCCTCGATGTTTCCAATAAAGTTCAGCGGGCTGGCCTTCAACAACTTGAACGCTTCCTTGGTGACCTCGTTCCCCTTGCTGTCTTCCTCGCCAATGCTCAAGAGTCCCACGCGAGGGTTGGGCTTGGCATAGGCATGCCGGGCAAATTCATTGCCCATCAAAGCGAATTGCTCCAGATGCTGCGCCGAACAATCGACATTGGCACCCACATCGAGCATCACCGCGCTCCCCGTCAACGTCGGTAACATCGTGGCAATCGCCGGTCGCTCGACGCCCTTGATCAACCCCAACACGAAAAACGCCGACACCATGCTGGCGCCCGTGTTGCCCGGGCTCACCACTGCATCGGCCTCCCCAGACTTGACCAACTCGGTCGCAACCCAGATGGAGGAGTCCCGCTTCTTTCGCGCCACGGCGGCCGGCGACTCGTGCATCTCGACCACTTGCGGCGCATGGTGGATGGTGATCCGTTCGTCGTGACAGTTGAGTTTGCGGCATGCAGCGGTCAGCTCATCTTCTCTGCCGACCAGGATGATGCCGACACCCAGCTCCTGCGCGGCTTGCATCGCGCCTTCAATGACCGGGGCCGGTCCGTGGTCTCCGCCCATCGCATCGACGGCAATCTTCATATGCGGTGAACGGTCCACGGATAGAGAGGTGAAGAGTCGTGTAGAGACGCCCTGCCGGCCAGGCCCTGAACGGCCTCACGCATGACATGGCGTCGGATCGTGATCACGGTGGACGATTGTACCCGAATCACGTCAGGAAAATAAAACTCAGCTAGGATTCCTCGACGACGATCACGGCCTTGCCCTTATACGTACCGCAGTTCATACACGTATAATGCGGCAGTTTCAATTCGTGACACTGCGGGCACAGCGAAAACCCTGGAGGAACCAGCCTCATCTTGGCCGTTCTCCGCATATCCCGCCGAGATCGTGAATGTTTATGTTTTGGATTTGCCATGACGACTCCTTCAACGGGCACATGACCCGGTTAGCAAACTACGCGTTTCCACTCTGGGATTGGCGCCCCCGCAACATGCGGAACGGACTGGGCGCCTGCTCAGGCGGGCAACCACAGCGGCGCTCGTTCAAATTCTGTCCACATTGGGAGCACAGTCCGAGACACTCCTCTCGACACAAGGGCTGCATCGGAGCGGCCAGAATCACCTGCTCACGCAACATCGGGGCCAAATCGAGATGGTCCCCTTGGTACCAATACATTTCGTCTTCTTCGTCGGCTTCCTCCACAGGCTCGACCGGTTGCGCGTCGCGTCTCGCACGCTTCCGGCCCTGCTCTGCCGGAGCCGATTTAGAGGGAGCGCCGACCTGCGGAAGATACTCTGCATAGAGATTGACGTACAGAGGATCAGCATAATCCGCAAGACACCGGACACACTGTCGGATTGCCGTGCCCTCCAGCGTGCCGGTCACACTGATCGGACCGTCCTGCCTGGCGAGTTCCAGGTGAATATCGAGCGATCCCTCGAACGTGTCTTCCGACTCATTCAAACCCAACTGTGCCCCTGTCGCCGCACACGACACAGTCAAGCCATCCGGGCCGATATCGGCAATCGCTGGGTTGAGCATATCCATGGGCATGGTCATCACAGAAAGCACTGCCGCTAACCGAGACGGACGAGAGACTACGCCGCCGAGTGATCCAAGACGAACCAACAGCAACCCCTCGCCTTACCGCTCTTCTGCGAAACTGACCAGCGCAATCTGTCGCGCCCGCTTGACCGCCACCGTCAACACGCGTTGGTGCTGCAGGCAATTGCCGGAAATGCGGCGTGGGACAATCCGTCCCCGCTCGGTCAAAAAATTCCGCAAGAGGCCGATGTCCTTGAAATCAATCGGGGCTTTGTCGACGCAAAACCGGCACGGTTTCCGGCGCTGAAAAAACCGACCGCCGCCCCCTCCGCTGTTTCCACGATCTCCTCGTTCCATGATCGCCTCCGTCTCCTACAACTGTTCGTCTTCGTATGAAGGTGGTTCTTCATGAAAGCCGCCGCCCTCGCCTCCGGCCTCGCCACGCTTCGGTAGAAAGGTCACACCTTGGGCCACGACTTCGTGCTTGCTACGTTTCTGGCCGTCTTCCGTCTCCCACCGGCGCTGCTGCAGACGCCCGTCGATGATCACCCCGTTGCCTTTGCTCAGGTATTGCCCACAATGTTCGGCCTGTTTGCCGAAGACGACGATGTCGATGAAGCAGACTTCTTCCTTCAGCTCCTCGCCTTGCTTGAAGCGTCGACTGGTCGCCAAGCCGAAACTGGCGACCGGCGTCCCGCTTGGCGTATACCGCAGCTCAGGATTCCGGGTCAGATTTCCGACCAGAATAACTTTATTGAACCCCGCCAACGGTGGCTCCTTGTGCGGCTGGTGTGGCCACGGGGGCGCCTCTGGGCGGAGCAGGCTCCTGCTCCAATTTCACCGTGAGGAACTTGATGATGGAGTCTTCAAGCCGATAGGCGCGTTCTAGTTCGGCGATAGTCGAACCAGGCCCCTGGAAATAGAAATACACGTAGGTGCCCTTCCGTTCACGCTTGATTTCATACGCAAGCTTCTTGCGGCCCCAATTCTCGGCCCGGACGAGGTTGGCGCCGTTCTTTGTCACGGTGCCCTTCATCTTTTCAATCAGCGCAGTGGTTTCTTCGTCGCTTAAAGTCGGACGAATAATGAACAGGGACTCGTAGAGCTCCATGCAGATTCCTCCTGAACAATGGCCCCCATTCGCAGATGGGAGCGAGGTGTAGGCATGCCGGTCCAGCCGACATGAGCCGTGGAAAATATCATACGAATTTCAAACCTGTCAACCATGCCGCTCCCCCGAGACGCTCTCTGATCGGTCGTTTCACAGCTCCGACCTTCCGGGATGAGGCGTCATGGATCCCCTTCCGGCATCATCCAATCCGTCAATGGTGAAACGTACGGCGGATTTTGGGTCAGACCGACAACTTTTGATGCCACATGTCCCAAACGACGCTGCGCTCCAAACGTCACGGAAAACCCTGCACCGGTGTCCTGGTCGAGAAATGTCTCCAGCGCTTCAATGACCGCATGACGACTGAGGTCTCGACCAGCCCGCTTGAGTGATTCGCCCAGCACCGATACGGCACCCTGGCTCATACGAGCAAAGCCGACACTTGTTACGGTAGCCTGCTCACTCAACGCCCGCAACGATGTCAGCTCCCGCTCCGTAGGAGGGTCGATCGGGGTTACGAGCACTACCCGCGAGCGAAGACCGGACGGAACGGTATGAGCGTGTGCGCCCACCATGCCGATCGCACTCAGCACAATCGGCGAAAGTTCCCGACGGGCAAGTTCATTGGCCATCGAGACAAGACCTTCTCCGTCTCCTATGAACAGGACGGCATCGATTCCCTGCTGTTCCAATTGCGTGACAAGAGCCACAACATCCTGGCGCCCTTTTGAATATTCATAATTCATGGCTAGATTCAAGCCATGATGCCGAACTTGCGCCAGCGCCCCCCGCAACGCCTCGCCGTTTCCTCCCCCGTTCCTATGCACGAGTGCCAAACGAGGCTGTGATGTGCCCGTGAGGGCCTTCGCTCGGGACGCAAAAAAATCGAGCAATGATCGGAATTGAAGATCGAAACCAGGCAAGGCATAAAATAGGGAAGGGCTAGGCGGATCATATAGCTGGGGGGATTGAGTCAGAGGAAAAATCGAGGGGATATGGTACTGCTCCAGGCGCTCACGGGCGCCTACCTCTCCCGCCGGCTCAAAGCTTCCCACGAGGGCGAAGACGTGATGTGTCTCGATGAGGCGAGCAACGGCCTGCTCCGTGAGTGCAGGCTCCCCCCGGGAATCTTCCACAATCAACTCGATGTGCCGGCCGTACACACCCCCCTGCTCGTTCAGACGCTGTATAGCCCCTCTCAAGATCGCGGCCACATCCTGGCCTATCCGTGCAAGCGGCCCCGTCAAGGGGAGCGCCGCTCCGACCGTGACAGCAGTCGCGGTCACTCCGAGATCCGTGTCCGACTCCCCTCCGATCCGGTTCAAATACGCGATCACCCCTGCCAATTGGTCGGAGGTTAGCTGATACCGCGGCATACTCGGGTGTAACGCATGGTGGGACGCATCAATGCCTTGCGTGATGGCGTTCGCCAGCCCCTCGTCCGTGTATCCGGGACGAGCCCCTCCGGCACTGACACCTTCCCGCGCCTGCCTGAGCGCCAGTGGCGTGAGAGGAGGGACTCGCAGCCCCCCCTCTTGCGTTCCCTGTCCACGGTGGCCATGACACCCCGCGCACCGAAAAAGAGTCGGCGGCAGGCCTCCCTTGACTCCCTCCAAGCTCACGCGAACATGATCCGCATGTCCGTCCGCGCCATACTGATAGAAATCGCGCCCCTGCCGCTCCTGTGGCGTGAGCGGATCGATCCATGCCGCGGTCGAAGGCCGCACCATACAACACACCACCATGAACAGGCCGACGGTAACACAGACTCTGGGCACTCGGAGCAGTCGACGAGCCATGATGCAGGACCTATTGAGCGACGTCAGAGGGAATGGGGTCGGGTCGGCCGACGGCAGCGTCGAGGCGTTCCATTACCATCGGAACAGAGGCCTCGCCGTACAGGCGCGTCCATGTCCCAGCGGCTTCGTTTCCAATGACCACGATGGCCGGATGGTCCGCTTTGTTCGATGCGAAGACCTGCAGGGATGCCAAAATGCGGGCGACATCTGCCGGGGTGCCGGTGAGGAAGCGCCATCCCTTCCCCGCGCCAAATTGCGCGGCATAGGCTTTGAGTCGGGACGGCCGGTCGTGGACGGGGTCGACAGTCACAGATAGTAGGGTAACCGGTTGGTCCGTTGCTCGTACCCGGTGGTACACACCGCTCAGCAACCCGGTTGCCGCAGGGCAACTGGTGTTACAGGTCGTGTACATGAAGTTGATGACCACAATGTTCCCCTTCACCAAATCCTTATAGAAGCGGTGCGCGATACCGTCTTGGTCGATCACCTCGACATCGGGAATGGAAGGCAGGGTGACATCGGACCAGGCCGGCGCGGCAACCGCGCTACACAACCACACCATCATCATGACGGCAACGTTCCTCAGCCTCATCAAGCACATGCCCTCATGGCTTTCCCGCCTCTCCCAGAGCCTCCGGAGAAGACGACATCGGTGGCCCGACCGTGAGCAGAACGGGACGGCTATCTGCAAAACGCACCTGCCTGGAGGATGATTGCACCAGCACCCGATATTCTCCCGCATGCGGAAAAGACTGTGTGATCACATAGTGTCCGGCGTGTTCTTCTTTGGCCCACCGTCGTTGTTGCCATGTGCCCGGCGGCTCGAAGAGCAATACCTGCACGTCATGGAGTCCCGTGACCGGCTCCTGAGTATCGGCATCCAGCAAGTCGAACGACAAGGAGGCTGGAACGTGCGCCGGCACGAGTTTGCCCTCAAACCGCACCTGAATACGTCCCGGTCGAGCGCTCGGCTCCCCGGCCGTGGACATCGGGGATTGCTGAACCGCCACCTGAAAACAGTGGGACACGCGAGGTTGGTCAAGTAACACGGGAACGTCGAATCGACCGGAGTGCGGAAGCGTCACGGTCGCCTGGTACACCCCGGGAGTCAGCTCTTTCAGGCTTCGATCCAGCACGAGGATGCCACGCGGCATCCGACGGTAATTCGAAAAGGTCCCCGTCGGAGCCATCATGCCTTCCTGATAATAATGGAGCGTCGCATCCGGTGCATTGGCGATCATCACGGCATTGCCTTCGGGTGTCGCGACAATCATAGGGGCAACACCCAGTTCCTGCGGCGCGGCACTCGGCGCTTGCCGTCCGGCCTGCACATCCAGTGGAGCCAGCTTTCCCTTCCGAGCCTCACGGAGATCGAGGAGGGTGAACTTTTCCGATTCGATGCCACGCACATAGGCATACCGTTGCGTGAACACGATTTGATCCGGATCTTTGACCACCTTCGTGGTGGCCGTCACCGTGTTCGTGGCGGTATCGATGATGGACAGGCTGCTCTCGACTTGATTGACGGCAAAGACAAAGCGCCCCTGAGGCTCCACAGCCAAGGCGACGACGCCCGGCGCCAGGGACATCTGAGCGACAGGGCGATGTGTCGAGGGATCAATCGCCACAATCTCCGAGCCATTGACCCCTCCGACGTACATCCGACGGGCAGCGCTGCTGTAAGTCAATGCCACAGGTGTCTTGCCGACCGGCACCGACGCCACAGGCGCCAAGACCTGGGTATCGATCACCGACACCGTGTCGCTCTGGCTATTCGTCACATACATGAATCGACCGTCGGGAACAGCCGCCAATGTATGAAGTCCTCGTCCTACCGTTATGGACTCAAGGAGCCTGTGGTTTTCCCCGTCAAGCACCGCTACCTGATGTGTTCCGTCCAGGCCGACCCAAAGCCGGCGGCTATCGGGCTCCCAGAGGATTCGTCCCGGGCGTGCTCCCTCTCCAACGGCAATGGTCTGGGTGAGCTTGCGGGTTCGCGTCTCGATCACCGCGACGGCGTCTGCATCCGGAATCGTCACATACAGATACGTCTGATCGGGACTGAGGACCCAATCCGCCCCGACACCTGGCAGCGTGACAAGACTTTCCAACTTGGTCGCGCTAAACTCCAGCTGCGGGTCGATCACCGATACCGTCTTGTCGTGATTCAGCGTCACAATCACATAGCGATTCAAGTCGATCTCGGCGCGGGCACTCAAGCGTCCACCGGCCAGCCGACGGACCTTCTCGTAGCAGGTGACTTCATCAGCCGCCATCTCAGAAGGCCGACCCGTCATCCACCCCTTTGGACGTATCCCCACCACAGGAGATCCACTCCTGGCATCCATGAGCGCGACCCTGACCGTGGCGAGTTGACCGGCGGTCAACTCCTTCCCGGTTCCCGATGCGCTGTTCAGAGGAGCAACGGTCAGCTCAATTGCGAGACCGTTCTGTTCATACCGTTGCACAGCAGAGGGCAGCGCAGACTCTGTTGCGCCAACTACCACAGGGGCTGCTGCGAGCAGAAAGGTCGGAATACTTCCGCTCGCCGCGACCAGGAAGTTGCGTATGGTTTGTCTCATGGTTGCGTAACCGGAGTCTCGTTCGACGCCTGAACTTTGCACAGGTCCGACGAGGCCACTTTGCTCGTCTCATACCCGAAGAGATTTCCGGCCCAGGCCCAATCCGGTTGATACGAGCGCAGCCCGGGGTTCTCCTCAACTCGGAAGATGCCCCACAATCCGCCGCCGAACATGAACCCCTCTTGCGTGCGGTAGAGATAGTCGCCCGGAACCTTACAATCCCCTCCGGCCGTTGTCAGAATGTTCACGTTGCGGCCCGGCCCAATGCCTCCGGCCGATCCGACTCGCGTCAGGCCATCCTGATTCCAGCCCATGGTTTTCGACGCATCGATCCATGGACTCGGCACCCAGTCGTGGCCGAAAACGGTGAAGCCGTGCTGCCGTGGATGCCCTCCTGGATGTACCACCCGGAACCGCACCGGCTCTCCGGCCTTAGCGGTAAAGATCGGCGTTTCAGGATCACAATATTTTTTCCCCATAAAATCAGCCTCGCACCGGAAATGCGGAACCGTGGAGCTCAAGACATTCGACCAATCGAACTGGCTCATCGTCTCCGGCTCATCGGCTGCATTGGCGCCTAATCTCGCCCAGAGCGGCTCCGAGCGATAGTTGAACCCCTTCTGCCCGGAATCTTCGGAGTCGTCCCCGTTCCGAAGATTGGGAATGGGCTGCCCATACTGCTGGACGCTCAGGTTGTCCTGATACAGCAGCACCATTTCTTTGAATCGATACAACTGTCCGGAGTCCACCTTGGGCTCGACGGGGCAGACCCGGTGTTTCAGATGTCTCCCCTGCCGGCCTGATGCCGACTCCGGCTTCCAATAGGTCACCACCGCTTCGGCGTTGCCCGTCGACGGCACGGTCTCCCAGCGCGAGCATTGCGGCTCGATGAGTAAGGCGCCGATCGCCCCGTGGGACGCATGTTTGATGACATCTCCCATATCCTGCAAGCCGATGGCTCCAAACTCATGCGGGATGCCCACGATGCGAGTCCCCTTCTCATTGGTCACGATGTCGCCGGCGTACCAGAGGTAGGTCTTGCTGGCACCCGGCGCGACGGTGGAATCATCATTGAGTCCCACATGCGCACCGTCGCTCTTCAGCAGGTTATAGTCCACCAGCTGGGGGTGTAATCCGACCCGGCTCGACGAACGTACCTGATTAAACGAGAACCCCGAGACGATCGGGGGTACCATGTTGTAGCTCCAGGTTTCCGGATGATCGGGGCCATCCTGCATGACCGCAGGGAGGTGGTTGGTCAGGGTGACACGGATGCAGTCGCCGGCCCGGGCGCGAAGGATGAGCGGCTCCGACCGCTTGCTCCCCGATCGCAGCATGGCTTTCTCGCTGGATTCCACGAAGATAATCGCATTGGGATCTGCAATACCGAAATGCTCGTTGTAGAACAGCTTTCCGCCTGGTAACAGGTCCTTGGCCAACCAGGCTTCCACCTCGTAAGAGCGGGATAGCAAGGTCTGACCGCCCTTCTGACAGAACGCCTCCAGCGCATCGGTCGGCGCGGCGTTCGATCCCGCGTCATCACCGGCGTCGTCATCTGAGACCTCCAGCCTTTCGCGATCCAACAGCTCGTCGAGATTCTGCATGAACGCCGACGCCAGGACATCATGCGTTTTCTCCGTATTGCCCGGCAAGCGAACAAGGCCCTGTTCATCCTCCGTACGGGGATAGACACGCATCAGTCCCCACTGACCATCCCACAGATTGTCCGTCGCGGCTGAGGAGTAGAGATGATCGATCGGTTTGCGCTCGCCTGCTCCGCCGAGCGATTTGTTTCCATCGCTTCGGCCGAACGGCATAAAATCCACCACGCGATCGTTGAATTCGAAATGCTCGGAAATCCCGATAGTCTGGGCATTCACATAGCCTGTGTTCAGACTATCCGGCTGGGCCAGCCATTTGGAGCCATGCATCGTGAAGACATGTTGTTCCTCCTGGGCTCCCTGAATCAGCCGAATCTGAACGTGATCGCCTTCATAGGCTCGCAGGAGCGGTGTCGCCGGATCACCTGGCGTACGCCCCTTACCGATAGGCTCGGTAAACAGACGCTCGTCTACAGACTTTTGTTCCTTATGAACAGTTGAACTGAACACATGCGCCAGATCACCGCGCTCCTGATCGACGGGCAACTGCGTGAACTGATTGCCCGCTTTGTCCTGCGTCGCGATGCGCAACGGAATCGGTTCGTTCCTGTAATTGATCAATTGGGTGCCGGGATCTTTTGTCGAGATGCCTTCCGGCACAGGAATACGGCCGGGGAGAATAGGCGTCTGTAACCCACCTTCGATCTGACTCGGTGGGTTCACCGGTTGATTCTCCTTGTCGTAGACAATCGCAAAATCCGCAAAGGCCAGATTGAATTCCCGGCCGGTTCGATCGGCGTCGATACTGCCCTTGGAATCGAGCGCGTCACTGCACACGACCCCGTCCTTGCCCGGAGTGATGCAGGTCTTACCGTGACTTCGCACGATCACGTTCGCGGCATAGGAGGTCGGACCGCCGTCCTTGCGCCCATTCACCGGCTCAGGAACACCTGTGGCATCGGTTCCCCCCATCACTCGGCCATCCGGGAAATACCATTTTGAATTTCTCGGCTCGACCACCAGCGCGGCATAAAACCCGTGGTGCTGATGCGAACTCGGGCCGAAATGGTCGTGAGTGAACACCGTGCGCATCGTGCGATCTTTGGTGCCCTTGTCGCCAGGCTTTCCGTTCAGCACCGGGTCCGCCCACCATCGCTGCGTCGTGGTCTGCGCTCCACACCAGGGATGACCGACAGGATCGTGATCATCTGCCTCTTTTCCGGTGATATCGCTGCACAGACCGCGGGAGTCCCCTGCCATGGCGCCGTTCTCAGTGGCTCCGAGTTGTCCTTTACGAAGGAAGAGCCGATGGGTGCGAGGCTTGAGCCGCTGCGCGGGATTCGTCTTGTTGTAGGCCTGGATTCTTTCCCGCACTTCATCGGCAGCCAAGGTGCCGTCTTCATAATTCCATCCATTGCCCGATCCATCCGATGATGTGACGTCGAACTTCACCAGATGAATGTGCTGACCGATCGTATCGGTCGGCGTATAGACTTGAAAATCATCCAGGTTGAGATTGCTCGGGATCAGATTCGTTGCGTGAAAAACCACGCACTCCCCAGACTGCGCCCGGAAGAAGAGTGGCTCGGTGGGACGATTCCCGTCCAAAGTTTCTTTGACATCTTGCTCCAAGACCGGGAAACGGGCTTGCGGGTCATGCCAGCCCGATTTATTGACCGTCATATTCATCTGGATATAGACGGCACGATATTCGCGCGTCTTCACATCATGAACATGACCCTTTTCGTCAACGAACTGCTTGGGGCAAGGGTTTGAGAACGGGGCTCCTGACTTCCCGTCTCCGCGCTCGGCATCGGCGACATTCCCCCCACCGTTCACATGGAACAACACCCGCGTTCCGTGAAGGTCATCGCAGACGCCGTTGGAAAGACAGGTCACATAGCCAGGTGCTTCCCAGTTATAGGGGGTATACGTCCAGCCCGGAGCGCCGGGGCGAACGGCAGAAGTGCCGTTGACCTGAGCCATTCCGGCATGAAACTTCATCGCCCGTTGTTCGTTGGGCGTGCCGGCGGTCGAGATCACATCTAATTTTGCCGTGACCAATTCACGCGCCAATCCGACCAAATCCTTATCGGCATTCTGTGTGGATACGCGCGAAGCAATATGAGCCGACTGCTGTCGTCCTTTATCAAATAGGTCATTGTTCATCGGCGGAGCCTGTTTCATCTCCTGAGGCCCATGCGCATCCAGGGCGTCATGTACCGTGCCGTCGGCCACCACGTGGCGGCGAAGCGTGCCCACATCGTCTCCGCCTTCCAGATCAAGCGGCGGTTGCGGGGGCCGATGGCCCGGTTTCCCGGCAATGTAGAACGGGTAGCCTCGAAAACTCTTTGAACTATCTTCAATCTCTTTTCCATCTTTGGTCTTTTGCGTCACTACCATCGGCATAGGAGGTAATGGAGTACGCGGCAATGGAACAATGGCGGGGTTCGGCGTCCCTTCTTCGATTTCGGCATCGGGAAGATTGCGCCACCGAGGATTGTTGTTGGTTTCGCTGATCGTTTCTTGAGGGTCAAATGCTCCCTTTCCGAACAAACCATCCTCAAACACGTCGTGTGTCCGCCAAAGTTCCCACATCCCTTGCGCAAAATGGGGATAGAGGTGGCAATGGAAAATGGAATCACCTGGCCCGAGATTCCGGTTGCCGGACCCGCCGTAATGCACCTCGTACGAGAAGGTCGTACCAGGTGAAATCGTCTGTGAATCCAGGTAGTGCGAGAGAGGATCGTGCTTGTCTTCGACCCATTGGTGCGCATGTAAATGGAACACATGGGTTTCTTTGGGGCCCGCATGCATGTTCCGGAAGCGGACCGGGTCGCCGAGATAGGAGTGATGCACATTAGACGGATCATCAGGATACCGCGCCCGCGTGACGAACCGTCCATTGCCGTCCTTCTTGTACGTCCCGTCTTTCTCCCGTTCGTATCCGACCACCATCGCCGGATCGCCGTTGACCCAGGAGGTGAGGAAAAATTCTTCGAGTTTGCATTCCACACAATCCCGCGCCGGGCCAAGCTTGTTCCGATTGGCCACGACGAGAGATCCCACACCAGAGGCGCCGTAGTTGATCCCCATGCCGTCGCGGAGCGAATTCAGGGGAGAGCCTTCTTCTCTGAGTTCGTCGAAAGCTTGCACGGCAGTGATCTCATCGTGAAAAATCACGGTAAATTCACGATACGGTCTCCCGCAGGCATTGCCCTCACCCATTTTTTCACAACCGTCCTCTCGATCGATATCGACCACCGCATTCAGATCCGAGTGGACAAGTTCGCAGCGGCGACGGTCTTGCGGATTACACTTGAGCATATTCAGAATCGGGTCGCCCGCATGTGGCTCGCTCTTATACGTCGCGTCATAGTCGATGATCGGCTGGCCGAATTTCGTCGGCTGCGCATGGCTCGCCGCGCTCAAATCTTCATGGGTCACCTGGGAGCGATACCACTTCGCGCCCCTTGGTTGCACATTAATCGCGCCGAACAGGCCTAACCCGACCTGTCCACCGTCTCCCTCGCCACCGGCAGGCGCCCCCATGGAATAGAGGAAAAATGTCCCTTCCTTTTTGGCGTACCAGGTGTAGGTTCTGGTTTCACCGGGTGCCGCCAGTGCGCAGAGATTCGCGCCAAAATCGCTTCGGTTCGAGGAGCATCGGCCGTCTGTCTTCTTGCCGCTTCCATCGTGCCATCCATTACGACCGACATTCGCCCCCTGAGAATCGATAGAATCCACCAGACTTAATCCGTTCACATGCATGGAGGCGTGCCGGGTAGACGGTTCGTCGCTGTCGCTGACAGCCGTCACTCGCTTGTCCGGCCGGGTAAGCCGTTTTTCCGGATCAAGCATGACTTCCTGACCGTTCGTTTCCGGAGAAAGCAGGTTGGTGAACGTGACCTGCAAGCAATCTCCTTCATTGGCCCGAAGTACCAACGGGCGTGGGCGCTTGTCGGATCGCAATTTGACGTTTCCGGCTAGGTCGATATCGGCAGGCCCGTGCTGAAGGGAGATCGACTGTTCCTTCTCGTCCGACCAACTATCCAAATCTCCATTGAGGAGATCTTTCTCATCGGTAGGAACAACATCCCGCCGCAACGCATACATGATGCCGGCCGGATTAAATGCACCGAACCGGTTGTAGTAATACACCTGGTCCAACGCCACCACCTCAGCCGTGATGGTCCGCTCACAGGCCGGCTTCACCACTTGCTGGGATTCCGGCATTTTCGGCTTGGCACAGCCCCACCAGATGAGTGACAGGCTGAGAATCGCCGTGGTTTTGATGACCACCCCGATTCGAGACACATTCCACCCAAGACTTGTTCGAACGGGACGAACCACGCTCACAGGCGTTTTAGCGATCACATGAGAAGGCGTTAGAACGAATTCATCATCTCGCATGGTCTAAATCTCCACTGGCCTCACTGATGACGGTGACGCACTATTGAGTGCAGGAAAACGTCGGCGTTGAGCCTCCCGGCCAAGGTGTCAGGCGAGGGATATTGGGCAACCCGCTATCGGGAAGTGCCCATCCGTTCGCAAGAAACGCTAAACATTGAAAATTCAGCGCAGGCTGAGCCCCGCCTTGCACGCCGGTTGGTTCCGGGAAAATATACTCTCCGACCGGCGCCACATAGGCACCGGCCGTCAGACCATGTGCAGCCTTGGGTGCGCTCGGCACATCGCTACCGTCCGGCAGTGGCACAGGATCGTCGATGCGCACCATCAGCTCACGCGTGGCACCTCTCAGATTCCCGTTGAGATCAAAGAGTGTGGCGGCTGTTAAGGGAGGCACATATCGAAACCGACCAAACACCGCCTGGTCCTTTTCCGTGCTGTGGAGCAAGCGGACCTTGGGCATGCCTCCGGGCGCCACATCCACAGCGTAGACACTGACACGCCGGCTTGGATCCGTCGTGAATCCTTCAACCTTCAAACGGTCCTGGCATTCGGCAGCAGCGCCGCAATCCACCACTGGCCCCCTTGTTCCAAGCAGTGACTCCTCCAGACTCACATAGGCACGTCCACCGGGTTTGGTATAGATGCCCACATTGGCCACCAGAGTATGCACGGACAAAAAGTCTCCCTGCGCGTCACGCGCTCTCGTACCCGAAAAGGTGATGTAATCGCCGACTCTCACGGGCGCCTGCTTATTCGCATCACACAACGGACAAGCCTTAATTGCGTTATTTCCAAATTTAATCGGCGGCACGAGATCCACGGAGTCCATGACGAAGGTGAGCTCCGCGGGTCGATTTTGATTGGGACAGTGCGCGTCGTTGGCCGCCCGCGGCACACACATGGGGAACCCGGTCAGAGCGTGCACCGTGGGATTGCCTTGATCGACAGTAAAGCGCGGATCAGGGTAGCGAGAGTTCGGATCATCCATACCGATGGGTGGCGGCGGCGAATTCGGCTTGCCGTAACGACCATCCCCCGAAAAGGGGTCCGAGGCATCCAATGCAGGATCATTCAGGCGGATACGCGCATCACCGCCGCCACACGCCACGGCTGTCGCGCTTCCGCCCACACACATCATGCCGGTTGCGGTATCGATGTGATGAATGAAGCCGGCGCCGCTATTCAGCGATTGTTGCGAGATACTGACCAATCCGGCGATATAGAGACCATTCACGATATTCCCGCTCACATCGACCTCAAATGCCGCCAGAGGAGGAAACTTATCGCTCAGCGCGAGCCCGGATTCTCCATACTTTTTAGAGACGCCCTGCGCGTTGTCGAACAGCTGCTGTGCGGTAAAATAGGCCGCCGGCAATTGGATCACGAGATTTTTTGGCAACACCACATCCACGCCATTGACGGTCAGCTTCGCGCCGGACAGCGGATCCGCAGGGCTATCGAGCGTGAAACGTTGGATGTGTCCGATTATCTGAAAGGGAGTCACGACCTGTGAGAGCGCGGCGCGCGGCGAGGCCATGCCACATAAGACAAGTACACCGATCATCCATGTGGTGACAGTGGACGGTACACGCATCGAGAGTCCTCCTCCTGGAAGCAGAGCCACCTAGTATCAATGTGTTCAACGCAATCAAGGCCCGGAGAGCAGCAACTCGCACGAAAGCAGTACGTAAGGGATGCCCGCTGCGTCCGAACTAGGCCGGGCACGAGATACTAGATTGCACAATACTTGCCAAGCCATTTCCCATCAGGGCTCACGAAAAATCACATACGCAGACATCACGCGAATAACGCGTACTGCTCATCAAAGTCCTGGAGCTGCGGCTTGCACGTCGTCACCAATAGCCTGATTGGCGTGATACTCCCACATTCATCTTGGGTGAACGCACATGACTCCGGATGAGACGCGGAGCATACGCACGTCTACGTGAAGCGGAAGACGGTGCCTTATCACTTTGGATACAAGGCCGTATTGGAATGGATACAGAACGGATTCAATCGGCGTGACGACGAGTGATGCAGTGGGTACTTTCGGTGGTTCACGATCGTTGGATGATCGCGGCAACCCCCTCAGTATTTTTTCTTGAATTGCGGAGGAGCATGGCTCGGAGGCGTGGGACGAGGGCCCGGCGCACCTGACGGCGGACGCGCTGCACCAAATCCTCCGTATCCGCCATACCACCCAAACCCCGCTGGCCCATATGCTCCGTAGGGAATACCGTAGTAACCGAATGGATGGCCCCAATAGCCCGCGCCATACCCAATCCCATACCCATAGCCGGGACCAGGCCAATAGGCATAATTTTGGGCGCCCGCGTATCCAGGATCGAGCATGAAGTCTTGCTGAGCGAGCCGTTGCGATTGATGCACGGACTGGGCACAGGCCGACATCAATACTACAGCACAGAGCACCACGGCAGATCCGCAGAGGCTCATAGGTGCGGCTAGATGCCGCTGTACAATTCGTCGATGCATCTCGTCGATCTCCTCTCCGAATCAATACCTTTTCTGAAACTGCGGCGGGGTATTCGCGGGCAGGGACGGACGAGAAGCCGGCGCACTCGCTGAAGGACCGGCACCGCTGGGCGTCCCGCCCGACCATCCATATCCCGGACCATAATACCCGAATGGATTCCACCACGGTCGCGCCCCAGACCAGATCCAAGATTCATCGGCAAAGGCTCCCGTCATGGGACGACTCCATCCTTCTACCCGCTCACTTTGATGGGAGGACTGGGCACAGGATGTGAGAAATACGATCATGGATGCAGCAACAAGCCTGGGGCAGCATCGCATAGAGACAGATCCTTTCAAAAGTGATAGGACAGGCCCATGAAGACTTGATTGGCTCGGTACGTCCCGTCGAATCCCCCCACAGGACCAAAGGCTCCGCCAAAGCGGACTGTCGTATCGGTATACTTATATTCAGTAAATAGTGCGATTTTCGGCGTGATGAACGCCCGCACACCGACGAGCACATTGGCACCGAAGGATACTTGTGAGTCGCTCTCGGTGGTCGCAGACCGACCAAGATGCGCCACGAGGATCGCCGGACCTCCACCAATGTACGGCTGCCAGGTTAAGCCCGGATATCGCAGCACCACATTCGCACCGATGTTCGTGACCGAAAGATGGATGCCCGGCACGTCATCAAGATTCTTAATGTGCGGCGTGCTGTGAGAAACATCTACTTCGATTCCCAGAATCCCATGATTCGGGAATACCCCCAATTTACCGCCGAACGCGGGACTGGTTTTGAGATTGAAATTGGGAGCTTCCAATCCAGCAAGGGAACCGCTCCCTCGGACATTCCGGATCGGGTCCGCGAAGTTCGCCCCAAACTGAGCTGCCGCATACCATTCAGCGTGGGCAAAAGGGGAAGCAAGAAGGAAAAGGGTGGCCCAGACCAACCCGATGCTCAGCCCGCGGGAGACACAAGTCATCAGCGCCATGGCATTCCTTCCATGGGCGAGGCGTTCTCTGATCATACCAGGCAGCCAACGCAACAGACTGGACAACTTTGCCCTGCTCCCCTGAGCGATGTCGAATGCGTGCGGGAAACGATGAGGCGTAACGGAGACTCGATGGAATGCGTGCGAAGCCCTGCGGTCCGCAGCGTGGAGCACCGCGGCCAACCCGGTTGGGAAACGCGCTAGGGCTCGTTCCGTGCAGAGGAATTGTACAACCGATAGAGCGCAAGCCCACCGATCACGGCGATGCCCAGGCCTACCAATGCGTGGGTCCCAAACCCCAGCGGTCCAACGAAGAACTCCGCCACGCGAGGTACGGCCACCGTGGCAAGGAGGACCAATGCCAGCGCGATGAGGTGAATTCGTAGATAAATCGGTTCGCCGGGTTTGCGCATACCTGAGGTCACGTGATCCAACACGCAGTGTACGAACTCCGACGCCATTATTCCAGCCCCGGAGGAAGCACCACGCCGCACATCCAACGCGTTAGTCCTGAATGACGCGTTTCGTGTCGTCCAGGTGTTTGTTCAAATAGGGCATGAACGGCGTGCCCCCGGTCCCGACCGAAGTAGGATTGCTGGCATGCGACTGTTGTTGGCGGAAGATATACCGCTCAGCGTAGTCCAGATGAATCTGACGGAACTGGGCCAACAAATCCACGCAGCCGCTATACGCCCGCCAGAGTTCGGGGTGCGTCGATTTTCTGTCGCGGGCATACCCGAACAACAATGGCCGTCCTCGCGCGTCCGTGCGCGCTTCCAGTGCCGCCAAAAATGCCCGGTGGCGCGGAGGCATGTACTCGCGCATTTCGACCAGATACTGCGTCAGTGGATCCTCGGCATGGGGCACGCCAAGCCCCGCATCCAGGGCTGGCACAATCGAGCTTTGCGACCCCGTCTCACCGCGGAACTGTTGCGGCTGCCCGGCATACTCAGCCACTCCTGCATAGATGAGCCCATTCGGCAGCGCCTGACTGTTCTTCCAGCCGTGAATGTACGGACGCACACGACTGTAATAAATGTAGGGATCACATCGTTCGGGCATACGCAGCAAGGTCTCGCGCATGGCTTCCTGTGCCGTCGCAAGCATTTCCAATCCCGCCAACACGGCATCCACGCGATCGTCCAACGCCGCGTGATGCGCCTGCAGCAGCCCCTGCAATCCAGGCCCCGCCTTCGCCTCAATATCGATGTGAATCAGCACAAACCACTCCTCATCGAGTCCGCCGAGGAAGTTCTGCAACAACACGATATTGCCGAGCTCAATGGGCTTCTGGGGGTCAAGCCGCCGCCAATTGTGCAGTGCGTAGGAAGCATAGGACAGCACGGGCGGACGACCGAGCTGTTGGGCCACCCCGAACCAGGGACGAGCGAGACTCGCCGGCAACCGATCCGCAGGATGGTCGGGGTCTTCCCACACATAGGCATGACTGACAAACGACAGGGCCCGCATCACCGACCGAAAGACATCCAGACCCCATTCGTCCGCCACCGCGCCCATGACTTCATCGCGATCCTGGATGAACCGACGTACCTGTCGCGCGCTGAGAAGTTTGGGCAGTTCCGTACCGATCTGGTTCAGAATCGGCTCTTCCGGCAACTGGTCTACGGGGTCAGTCGCGGGAAGAAATCCGCGGGCGGGTGAAAGGTCAAACGTCGAGGGTACCAGCGGGGGTAGAGATGAGGTCGTCATGGGCGCTCCTGCACCGGATGCTGATCCCTTACTGTACCATAGGCCGAGTGCCGTCTGATGCTACCTTCCCGCTCTCCTGCCGACTGAGCAAGTCACTCTTTGCTCGCAGCCGACTGTGGAGTCGTACGGATCCGGCGCGTGCCGCCCTGTGAATGGAGCCGTCACGGACCGACTGCACGGGCGGTCAAGAGAAGATCGAGAGAAGCACTGGCGCAGCATTGCCACATTGGCGTGTCGGCCGCAACGACCAGTCCGGCATGTTTATGCGCCCTCTGCCTTTTCCCGCACATTGAACTGATTCATGGCAGTTGCGATATCGCGGTTGAGCAGCAGTTCGAGGGCATCGACCGCCCGTTCCAGGCAGGGCTCATACGAGGCGCGTTCTTCCAGGGAGAGCGGCTCCAGCACATAGTCCGCGGTATCTTGCCTCGGCGCCGGTCGGCCCACGCCGATCTTCAGACGGACGAACTGCGGCGTCCCCAGCGCTTCGATCACAGACTTGATACCATTGTGACCACCGCTTCCGCCGTCCCGCCTGATGCGCAAACGGCCTGGTTCCAGATCCAGATCGTCGTGCACGACAACGAGGGCATCAGGGGTAAGACCGAGCTCGCGAAGGAGACCTTTCAGGGGAGGACCGCTGAGATTCATCCAGTCGAGTGTTTCGGCCAGCTCGACGAGTTTGGAGCCGGCGCGACCCGAGCCTCGCTGGGCCGCGCCCTTCCTGGTGAGACGTATCGACCAGCGCACCGCCGCCCGTTCGATCACCCAGCAGCCGATGTTGTGCCGGGTCTCGGCATACTCAGCTCCGGGATTGCCCAATCCAACGAGCAGGCGCAACGCAATTACTTCTTCTTCTCGGGTTCCTTCTTGGCTGGGGCTGCCCCTGCCTTGGGTGCAGCCGCTCCGGCCTTGGCGTCACCCGCCTTACCGGCTTCCGCGCCAGCCGCGCCTTCAGCCGCAGCTTTCCCCTTGGCCGCCACTTCTGGTTCCTTCGCGCCCTCCGCTCCGGCTGCACCGCTGGCAAGCAAGGATTCCAACTTGGCATCGGTCATCGGCGCCGCCACGCTCACGACCATGTGGTCGGGATCATCCAGGAAGCGCAAACCGTCTGTTTTCGGAATATCCTTCAGGTGGATACCTTCATTGATCTGCAATTGCGAAGCATCGATCGCGATGAAATCCGGCAACACAGACGGAAGACATTCAACATGCAATTCGCGCAAGGCCTGATGCAGCACGCCGCCTTCTTTCAGGCCGATCGGCTGACCGCCGGTTAGATGGATGGGGACCTTGACGCGAATCGGCTTATCCATCGCGACTTCAAAGAAATCCGCGTGCAACACGCTACCGGCAATCGGATCAACTTGGAAGTCTCGCAGCAATGCCGTCCGCTTCGCTTTGTTTTTCGCCCCGTTGATCGTGAGAGAAATGAGCGCCGTGGTCCCTGCCTGAGATCGCAAAATTTTCACTAACTCATCCGGCTTGACGGACAGCAGCAGACATTCTCCCTGCCCATACAAGACCGCCGGGACCCGACCGGCACGACGAAGTTGACGTGCGGGGCCCTTGCCTCCGCCATCCCTGCTCTCAACGGTTAACTCGAATTTCATGATGCTCCTCCTCGACCTGTCGCTCGACGCGGACGGCCTACACGAATAACGAACTGACTGATTCATCCTCATGGATACGCCTGATGGCTTCGCCGAACAGCGGCGCCACAGACAACAATTTCAACTTCGGGCACTTCACTTCTTTCCCGCGCAACGGAATGGAATCAGTCACCACCACTTCCGTCAGACCGGACTGCTGAAGCCGTTCCAAAGCAGGCCCGGACAGCACACCATGCGAGCAGCCGGCCCAGACTTCACGAGCGCCTTTGTCGAGGCAGGCTTGCGCCCCCTGCACGATGGTGCCGGCTGTGTCGATCATATCGTCGAGCAACAGAGCACTTTTGCCCTCCACATCACCGATAATATTCATGACTTGGGCCTGGTTCGGTCCCTCGCGCCGCTTGTCGATGATGGCGAGATTGGCCTGAAGCCGTTTGGCAAAGGCCCGCGCGCGCTCCACGCCACCGGCATCGGGAGACACCACGACCAAATCCTGAATTTTGCGTTTGGTGATGTACTCCAGCAACACCGGTAATGCGTACAGATTGTCCACGGGAATATCGAAGAACCCTTGAATCTGGCTGGCATGCAGATCCATCGTCAGCACGCGGTCCGCGCCGGCGGTGGTAATGAGGTCTGCCACCAATTTGGCTGAGATCGGCACGCGCGGCTGATCTTTACGGTCCTGCCGGGCATACCCGAAATAGGGAATCACCGCGGTAATCCGGTTGGCCGACGAACGCTTCAACGCATCGATCATGATGAGCATCTCCATGATCGAATCATTGACGGGCGCACAGCAGGACTGAATCAGAAACACGTCCGCCCCACGCACGTTCTCCTCGACGCGAACCCGGATCTCCCCGTCACTGAAAGACGAAACCGTCGCGGCGCTAATGGGCAGATCGAGATACGTTCCAATCGCGCGCGCAAGCGCAGGATTGGCGTTGCCCGAAAAGAGCTTCATTTCCCTGTTCATTCCACCCCTTCGATGCGGTACGTGGCGATTAACGGTGCTGGTCGAGTTCGTACAACACGGTGGGCACGGACAGGACTCTGAGTCAATCTCCCTGACCTCGTGCACTGCCTGAACAAGCAGACGCCTACCGAAGCTCAGCACAATAACGAAATGTCCCGGAAGTTGTCAACCAAATGAACCACGGTGGAGGATCCGGCAGCGGGGTGGGACGGAGGGAATAACGGTGTCCAGTGAAAGATCGGCCAGGCCGCCAGCAGGCTCCTTCCTGCCAGGCCATTGCTCAACCCGAAACGCCCTATGACAAGGCAGTCGCTTCGGGGGCGCGACCAGCCGGGACGACATACACCTTTCTCTGCGGATCGGCAGCACACACCATTGCAGCCTGCTTGGCCGCTGTTTCGTTTTGAAACACCCCGAACATGGTGGCGCCGCTTCCGGACAGGAGGGCAACCTCGGCCCCTAGACTGACGAGTTGGCGCTTCATCTGGCCCAGCACCGGATGTTGAGCAAAGACGGGCACCTCAAAGTCGTTCTCCACCAGGGGAATAATCTCTGCCCAATCCAACGTTGGGCGGTTCTCCAACTGCTGCAACGAGTCGGAAAGTGGCCGCACACCTTGGCGAGTGGCCGCGAGTTGTTGATAGGCCCATTTCGTTTCGACCGGAAATCCCGGGTTAACCAGCACGATCCACCGCTGCCCGGTAACCTGTACCGGACGAACCACTTCACCCCTTCCTGTCACGCAGGCGGCAGGCGCCACGAAGAAGAACGGCACATCACTCCCCAGTTGCTGTCCCACCTCGGCCATCTGCTGAACCGACCAGCCCAACCCCAACAGTCGGACAAGGCCCAGGATGGTCGCCGCCGCATCACTGCTGCCGCCCCCCAATCCGGCCCCCAGAGGAATCCGCTTTGTGAGCGTAATGGAGAGGTCGATCGGTCGATCCACCCGCTCAAGCACAAGCTGCGCCGCACGGTAGACGAGATTGCTGCGGTCGACCGCCAACGCGGCATGATCACAGCGCAAGGCGATCTGCGACGCTGCGGCAGGCCGCATGGCAAGGGTTATTTCATCGGTGAGACCGACCGTATGCATCAGCGACCAAATGGCATGGAATCCATCAGGCCGCCGGTCAAGGACCCGGAGAATCAGATTCACTTTGGCAGGGGTGACAACACGAAGACTGGTAGAGTTCACTCGCAGATCACTGGGGCGGCGCTAATCCCGGCCTCCTTTGATTTCGTATTTTTCGAGACGGTACCGGAACGACCGGGTATTCAATCGCAGGAGGCGCGCGGCGCGCTTTTTGACCCACTGACTCCGTTCGAGCGCTTTCAACAGCAGGTCCTTCTCAATCGTGTTGATCAGCCCCTCAAGATCCAGGCCGTCTTCCGGCAATTCGGTCGGCACAGTCTGGTGATGGGTCACCGGCTTGTGCAGCCACCCGCGAATATCCGCATCCGTCACCGACGATCCCGTCGTGAAGGCCACCACGCGCTCGATCACGTTCTCGAGTTCTCGAACGTTTCCTCGCCACTCATGCGCCAACAGTACGCGCATGGCCTCCTGGCTCATCGTCGGCACTGGTTTACCACTTTCCTTGGCAAATTTCTCTAGGAAATGTTGGCTCAGCAACGGAATGTCACCGCTGCGCATACGCAAGGGCGGGAGCTTGATCGGAATCACGTCGAGCCGATAATACAAATCTTCGCGAAACGCGCCCTCGGCAACCGCCTTCTCCAGATCTCGATTCGTCGCCGCGACGATGCGCACATCGACCTTCACGTCCTGCATGCCGCCGACCCGACGAAATTCACGTTCCTGAATCACCCGGAGCAGCTTTACCTGAATGGCAGGGGTCGTGTCGCCGATCTCGTCGAGAAAGATCGTCCCGCCGTTGGCTACTTCAAACAATCCGGCTTTATTCGACACTGCGCCCGTGAACGAGCCCTTCATATGGCCGAAGAGTTCGCTCTCCAGCAACGTTTCCGGTACCGCACTGCAATTGACGGTCACGAACGGCATGGCCGCCCGCGAACTGTTGAAATGAATGGCCCGCGCCACCAGTTCCTTGCCCGTCCCGCTTTCCCCGCCGATCAGGACGTTGCTCTTGGAGTCGGCCACCTTTCTGATGACCTCGTAGACCTTCTGCATCGCGTCGCTCTGGCCGATGATCTGGGAAAAGGACGACTGACTGGCCAATTCGCGTTTCAGCAGCATATTCTCGGTCGACAGCCGACGCCGTTCGATCGCATTGCGTATAATCAGTTGCACTTCGTCCACTTGGAACGGCTTGGTGAGGTAGTCGTAGGCCCCGTGCTTCATCGCTTCAACCGCCGATTCCGCCGACGCAAATGCCGTGATCACCAACACCACGGTGTCCGGCGACAAGGCCTTCACGGCCTTCAGCACATCCAGCCCGCCTGCTTTGGGCATCTTCAGGTCGGTGATGACGAGATCAAAAATCTCCTTCTGAATTTGCGCGATCGCCTCTTCGCCGTCCGACGCCACAGTGACGGCATACCCGGCCCGCTTGAGCATGATGCTCAGCACATCGCGCAACCCCTGTTCGTCATCGACGACTAAAATCTTTTCCACGGTTCCCTTCCTTCATGCCGCAACCGAGCCCCGGTTTCCGCAGACTGCGGAAGACACACGACAAAGCGTGCGCCGCTCCCGACTTCGCTCTCCACCTTGATCCACCCATCGTGCAGATCCACAATCCGGTGCACCTGGGCCAACCCCAACCCCGAGCCTTCTTTTTTTGTCGTGAAAAACGGGAGAAAAATCTTGTCGAAGTTCTGCTTGGGAATGCCTTCTCCGCCGTCCTGGAAGCTGATCTCGATGACATCGGAGCGGCGCCCGCCGACTTCCACCCGCCGCACCCCCGTGGCAATCGTCAGCGTCCCTCCGCCGGACATCGCGTCAAACGCATTCACCGCGAGGTTCCAGAACACCTGTTTCAGCTGATCCTGATCGACCTGCGCGACCAGTGCCGCGGGCGCCGTGCGGGAGACGATCGAGATCCCGGTTCGAGACTGCGCTTCATGTTGGATCAGATCCAGCGTATCGGCAAGGACTTTGTTCAAATCTTGTTCGGCAATATGCAACGCGGGCGGCCGCGCATATTGCAGAAACTCCGTGATGATGTTGTCGAGCCGCCTGGCCTCCCTAATGGCAATGTCCATCAACCGCTGGCTGGTTTCATCGGAGCCTACGTCCTGTCGCAACATCTGCATGGCTCCGGCCAATGCTCCGAGTGGATTACGTATTTCATGGGCCATACCCGCGGACATCTCTCCCAGGTTCGCCAACCACTCGCGCCGACGCATCTCCTCTTCCAGGTAGCGAATTTGCGTGAGGTCCTTGAACACCCCCACCAAACCACGTTGCATCCCCTGCTCCTGGAGCGGCGACAGGGTCATACCCAACACCAGACAACTGCCGTTGGCATGAAAGCAATCCACCTCAAAACGCAGAGGCGACAGCGACGTCATGTCTGTAGTCTGCGCTCCGTCCGTTGGGTGCCAATTGAAGACTTCCTGCCACAAACGGCCCTGCACATCCGCGAACGCATAACCGGTCACCTCATGCGCCGCGGGATTGAACGAGGTAATACGGCCCTCCTGATCGGTCGTAAATACGCCGCTGCTGATGCTGCGCACGATATTTTCGTGGAATACCTGGAGACGATTGAGCCCCTGCTCTTTCTCGCGTAAAGACTGATCGGCATGCCGAAGCTCGTCGGCCAGTACACTGCTCAAGAATCCAACCACCAGGAAGGCGAGCCCATACACTTCAAAGGTCTGCAACGCTTCGGGTCCTTCCAGCTTACTGGGGGGCAACCAGATGGAGGCGTTCAAGAGCCCGAAATATTGAACAGCCGTGATGGCCCCGAACAGCAGGGTACAACCGGCTCCCGTGACAATGCCGACACGCCGGTGCGGAACCAGGCTGGCCACCGTCACCGTGATGACATACAACACGGCAAATGGGCTCTCGACACCTCCGGTCCGCGCGATCAGCACGGTTTCGAGGAGCACATCGATTCCGACCTGCACCCAGATGAATGCCGTATACGCAGCGGCAGTCCTGAGCCGCCGTAGCACCAACGCGTAGAGGATCGTAATGGTGTAGGTAACGACGATGAGTGCGGTAAACGTGGGCGCTGACTCGCCACGCGTCGACTGAAACGCCAGGGATAATCCCAGCATCAACGTGACCAGGACCACCCGCAGCCCCATCAGCCAGTGGAGCCGCGTCTTCAACTCAGGCATGGCGCGCTCGCCAGCCGGCGTGGGATGCGCGTCAACAGCGTGCGCAAGCACGAGTTGCCGGGCGCCGGGCGATTCGGCGTCGGTGGACGGGACTGGGCAGGTTGAAGACAGCATGCCGGGCGCGTTGCCCTGATGGATGTGCGACGCACGGCCCTTTCGTCAGATCGGGCCGCGCGCCGGAAATCGGACGCGAGTGTGCAGCGTCGTTATTGGATGGCCTGCGCCATCGTGAAGATCGGCAGGTACATGGCGACGACGATAAACCCGATGATGGTCCCCAACACCACCATCATGATCGGTTCCAAAAGCGAGGTCAGTGTCTCGACGGCCTGATCGACTTCGTCTTCATAGAAATCGGCGATCTTTCCGAGCATGGCATCGAGCGCGCCGGTGGATTCTCCGACGGCGATCATGTGCGTGACCATTTTGGGAAATACGTTGCACTTGGCCAGTGGCTCGGAAATGGTTTTTCCGCCGCTGATACTCACCCGCGCATTCATGAGCGCTTCTTCGATCACCTTGTTGCCCGACGTCTTGGCGCAAATGCTCAGCCCTTCCAATAACGGCACGCCGCTGGTGATCAAGGTGCCGAGGGTGCGCGTAAATTTCGCAACGGAGGCTTTCCTGATCAAATCGCCGACGATCGGCATCTTGAGGAGCAGCCGGTCGATCACCACCCGTCCGTTCACCGTGGCATAGTAGCGCTTGATCGCGAAGATGGCGCCAGCCACCGCCCCAAACATGGCATACCAGAAGCTTTGGAAGAAATTGCTGACGTTGATGACGATCTGCGTCGGGCCCGGAAGTCCGACCTTGCCGCCGGACATTTCAGTGAACATTTGCGCAAACACCGGAATGACCCAGACCATCAACACGCTGATGATGACGACCGCCACACCAACGATCGCCGTCGGATAGACCATCGCCGACTTGATCTGGCCCTTGAGTTTCATGGCCTTTTCAATGTGCTTGGCCAACCGGGTCAAAATCGTATCGAGCAGACCGCCGACCTCGCCGGCATGGATCATGTTCACGTAGAGATCGTCGAAGACCTTCGGATGGCGCTTCAAGGCGTCAGAAAATGTGGAGCCGGCTTCCACGCTGTTCTTCACGTCGCCGACCGTTTCGCGCAGGACTTTATTTTCAGACTGGGTGGACAGAATATCGAGACATTGAATCAGAGGCAGTCCGGCATTGATCATCGTGCCGAATTGGCGGGTGAACACGACGAGGTCCTTATCCGTCAGTCCGCTCCCGATGTTCAGCTTAAACTTTCCGCCGCCTGACTTTTCTTCCAGGCTGGTGACCACAACCTGCTGCTTGCGAAGCTGGTCCACCGCCTCGTCTCTCGTTTTGGCGGTGAGTTCCCCCTTCTTCACAGCGCCCTGGCGAGTGCGTCCGACATAGGTGAATGTGCTCATAACGCGGTTTTCACTCCTTTGAACGCCAGGCAGGACACGTAGGTATGCAGCGGAAAACTATGATCGAAGTCTATAAGACGACCTAAAAACTGTCAAACAAATGCACGAAAAGGAACCGGCAGGACAGGGCGAACCACGCATCCCAGCAAGGCGACCGCGCGCGAGCCCGGATTCTTCATGCATGTCGTCGCGAGGTGTTCGAGACCGAAGCCCGCCGGAGCTTCTCGCAAGCGAGGCCGACGCAGACCTACTGACAGTTCGTCGAGGAGGCTGAACGAGAACTGCCCCGCCGAGTGAGAGCATCGGACGACGGAGCCGTCATTCATGAAAAGTCCGGGCTAGGCTTGACTGGAGGTGATACGGAAGTACCCGCGGGAAAGGTAGTGCAAGCCGGACATGAGCGTGACCCCGCCCATCAGGTAGACGAGCGGATCGAGGACGGCGAGATCGAGCCGCCGCGAGGCAAAGAACACGATCGCAATCAGGGTCGTCAGCTGGATCAACGTGGTGACCTTGCCCAGGACCGTCGGCGAGATGTCGACCTGCGTCTGGGTGAAATGGGCCACGGCCGCACCCAACATCAGCATCAGATCGCGACTGGCCACCAGAATCGTCAACCAGAGGGGAACCATGTGCATCACGGACAGGGTAATAAACCCGGTCGTCAGCATGAGCTTATCCGCCAGAGGATCCAAAACTTCTCCGAGCCTCGTCCGTTGATTGGCGACGCGGGCAATGATGCCGTCAAGGGCATCCGTCACGCCGGCGATGAACAGCGTAGCCAGGGCGTAGTCGAATTGTTCATAGTTCAACAGTCCGACGTAGACCGGGATCAACAAGATCCGCAACATCGTCAGGCTGTTCGGGACGTTCATATTCATTGAACGGATGGTGCGAGCTTCGCCCTTGTAGCGTTCTGAGAATTCCACCGGAGCCGCGCATCATAGAAACCCCGTAGAACCTTGTCAACGACGGTTGCACTCCACACGGGAGGTCCCTATAATCGAAACCCGTACAACGGGCCCAGGTGATGATCGACGGAGGTTGTGTATGAGCGGACTTCCCCTCCTCTTCAAAAAAGAGGGACTCATTGAACGGCACCAAGTCGAGGGGATTGACCCAAGCGACCGGTACTTCAACCGGGCCATCCTTGTCAATCGGGTGGCCGCGGGCTATACGGGCAAAGTCACCTATGAGGCCTACGCCGTCGAAGGCTCGGCTCACCCCACCACCGGGGCAGCCGTCAAAGCCGTTGTCGAAAAACTGCGCGATGTCGGGTTTACTCGATTGCGTACACGCTTGAATTTCAAGGGCAGCCGCTATCTCGCCGAGAAAGAAACCTGGACCGACTATCCGGATCTTCCCGCCTAACTTTTCAACAGCTCGCGACAGATCAGATCGTGAATCAACGGGCGGAAGAGGCGAATCTGCTCGTTCCGTCTCGTTGGATGCACGCGATTCGAGAGTAGCACCACTTCCAGTTCCTTCATCGGATCGATCCATACAGAGGTGCCGCTAAACCCAAGATGTCCAAACGACTCAGGGGAAAATCGTGTCCCTGACGAGGATCGGACCGATGGGGTATCCCAACCCAGCGCCCAACTGGAGTTCGGCACTCCCTGCCTGTTGCTCGTGAACAGACTGACCACATCGGGCGACAACAAACCCGGCTTCTTCCGGCGACCATCCATCCACGCCCGCGCAACCGCCAGCACCGCTCGCGCAGTGCCGAACAATCCGGCGTGACCGGCCACCCCACCGAGTGCGTAGGCATTCTCATCATGGACTTCCCCACGCAAGATACGCCCCCGCCACGAATCTTCCTCCGTCGGAGCAATAGCCTGAACGGCATCACAGAGTCCGGTGGAGGTTGGAGCGAGCCCGTGCGGTATATACCCGAGTGGGCAGGCACCAAGCGGCACAAAGATTTCCTCGCTGCAGAATCGCTCCAGCGGCCGGCCGGAGACCCGCTCCACGACCCATCCCAACAGCATAAACCCCAGGTCGCTATAGAGGCTGCGCGTCCCCCGTTCGTAGATCAGCTCTTCCGCGGCGATATAGTCCAACACCGCCGCCCGCGCGGCTGCACTTCCGAGAAACCCGGGGTGCACCGCGTCTTGTGAGGCTATTCGTTCATAGTAGGGCCGCCACCCAGGCAGCCCAGAACTGTGTGTGAGCAGGTGCCGCACGGTCGCCGCACCAATGGGATGATCACGAAGTTCCGCCAGAATCCCTTCGATCCGCTCATCCAGTTTCAGCAGTCCACGCTGCACGAGCAGCACCAGCGCCGTGGTCGTCGCTAACACCTTGGTGAGAGAGGCGAGGTCATAACAGGTGTCACCCGACACCGGCACACTAGGTTCCTTTTGCGTAAGCAAGCCGGCAGCTCCTTCAAACACCATGGCTCCACGCAACCGGACGGCCAACACCGCGCCGGGAAACGTGCCGTCATCGACCGCCGCTTGCAGCGCCGACTGAAGTGGATGTGCTGTGGCCATGTCTACAGGGCTCCGTTCAAGAGGAGAAGCGAGAAGGTGTGCCCGAGGAGGCTAGGCCACGCCGACGAGGCAGGCTCAGGTGGCAAGGAGGGGGATTCGAACCGCGCAGACGTGTCACCGGGCAGGGCTTGATTCGCCGGCCAGTTTGCCTTCGACGGAGGCCGCATCTGCTTGATAGGCATCGCTATCCTCGACCTCCAGCATCCGCTCAAAGGAACGCAGGGTGGAGCGAAACCGTTCCACCATCATCAGACGTTGTTTCTGAAGATCCGCGACGCCCCGCTGCATCTCCGTAAGGCTGACCTTGGCCTGGCGGATGATCTCACTGGCTTTCAGTTCCGCTTCCTTGACGATCAGATCAGCCTCGCGCTGCGCCGAACGCTTCACATCCTCGGCCAGAGTCTGCGCCGACACCAACGTGTTGGAGAGGGTCGCCTCCGTGCGTCGCAGATCGGTCACTTGCTGCTCGGTCGCCGTGAGCTTCTCGCGAAGCAGACTGTTCTCCCGATTCGCATTCTCAACCGTGAGCGCCAACTCCTCGAGGAAGCGGTTCACTTCGTCCCGGTCGTATCCCCGGAACTTCACCTGGAAGACCATCTGCTGAATGTCGATGGGAGTAATTTTCATGCGACACCTCTTACCCGACAGTTAGTGCATCCGGACGGCGATATCCCTCAAGGATTGAACCACGGCATATTGCAAAAAGACAAGGATCAGGATTGCGATCATCGGTGACAGATCCATGCCCATACGCCATCCGATCATCCGACGAATGGGCGTAAGCACCGGTTCCGTCGCCCGCTCCAAAAATTGGACGATGGGATTCCACGGATCCGGATTGACCCAGGAAATCAACGCACGGGCGATAATGACCCACATGTAGAGCCACAACACTGTATCCAGGATTGTAGCCGTGCCCTGCAACACATTGCCTAGCACAAACATCAGCGTCCCAACTCCTGTGAACGTTTCGTGGCCGCCTCGACGGCCGCCATCAGACAACCCCGCATGCCTCCGACCTCCAACTGATGCAACCCGGCGATAGTCGTGCCCCCCGGCGAGGCCACCTGATCCTTTAAACGAGCCGGATGCTCACCCCGCTCCAGGACCATCCGCGCAGCCCCAAGGACCGTCTGGGCCGCCAACAATTGCGCGGTCGCTCTGGGCAGTCCCATCTTGACCCCGCCGTCGGCCAAGGCCTCAATGGCCACAAACACATAGGCCGGCCCGCTCCCGCTCAAGCCGGTGACGGCGTCCATGAGCCGTTCTTCGACCGCAACGACCGACCCCACGGCCTCAAACACTCTCCGCACTGCCGCCACATCGTCCGCGGGAAGATCTGCCTGATAGGCCAATGCCGTCACACCCTCGCGAACCAACGCCGGTGTATTCGGCATGGCACGCACAATCCCCCGCGGCTGTGTTACCCGCTCGCGGATCCAGGCAACCGTCACTCCTGCCGCGATGGACACGATCAACTTTCCGTCGAGCGCCGACCCGATTTCGCTCAGCACAGCTGGCATCGCCTGGGGCTTGACCGCCAGCACGACGAGATCCGCCTGACGAACAGCCTCGCGGTTCTCCTCGCCGACCCGAATGCCGAACCGTGATGTAAGGAGATCGCGGCGGGCGGCCACCGGATCCGTGGCGCAAATGGAATCGGGGGCGGCCGCCTGCGACGCCACCAACCCACCGATTAAGGCCTCAGCCATTTGTCCGCCGCCGAGAAAGGCGATCGACGTCTTCACCAGTCCACTACTCACCACGCGCTCCAAAAATTGCCGTACCAACCCGCACGTACGTCGCGCCTTCCTCCACGGCTACGGGGTAGTCATGCGACATCCCCATAGACAGCTCCTGCATATTAATGTTCCGGCACCCCAGTCCTGTCAATGCCTGAGCCAGTTCTCGCAGTTGCCGAAAGTAGGGACGGGCATCCTCCGCAGCCGGTGTGGGGGGAGGAATGGCCATCAGGCCTCGAACCTCCAGATGCTCAAGGTCATTCAACGCCGGCAGGACAGCCGCCAAGGCCGACGGCGAAAATCCTCCCTTACTGAGTTCGCCTCCAAGATTGACCTCCAGCAGGACACGTTGCCTCAGCCCCGCCGCCTTGGCCTGACGATCAATCTCCTCCGCCAGCGCGAGGCTATCGACCGAATGAATGATGTCGAACCGGCCGACAACGGACTTGGCCTTACGTCGTTGCAACGTCCCGATAAAATGCCAGGTCACTCCCTCGCGCCCCAAGGTGTCGATTTTGGGAAGCGCTTCCTGGAGCCGGTTTTCGCCGAGATGCCGAACCCCGGCATCCACCGCTTCCCTCACCCGTTCGACCGGGATGGTTTTGGACGCAGCCACGAGGTGCACAGTCTCAGGAACCCGCCCCGCACGATGGGCGGCACGACGAATCTCCTCCCTCACCACATGCACCCGGGCCGCAATCGTATCCTCTCCTGCTTCCATACTGCGCCTTGCGGATGACCCACTGCCCCCCTGCTGTCCCGAAGGCCTCCGGCAGCGGGCCGAATCAGCCAGCGCTCCACATCAACTCGATACGGACTTACCGGCCCGGCAGGAGCGCAATCCCGCTGACCATCGTGGCGTTGACCACACCTTCACGGCGGTAGCTGAAAAATAAATCGGGCTGGCAGATGGTGCAGGCATTGACCATGGCGATGCGGTCCGCACTCAGGCCATCGGCAAGCGCCTGCCGGCGCACGAACGCACGCAGATCGAGGTGGGCCTTGTTCGCAGCAACCGGCCTCACCACCGCGTGCCAATCGGAAAGCACCTCGCGCAGCTTCGATAACACGGGCTCATCGACTTCGTAACAGCAGGGACCGGCCGAGGGCCCGATCGCCATTCTCAATCCTTCGACGGTGGCCCCGAAGCGATCCACAAGCAGCGCCACCGTCTTCGGCACAATACCGGCGACCGCCCCACGCCACCCCGCATGGATTGCGGCGACCACTCGTCGACCAGGATCGTGCAGCAGCACGGGAACGCAGTCTGCCGTCCGCACGGTCACCATCACCCCCGGCTGGTCGGTCACGACCGCGTCCCAGCCGCCCTCGAAGGTGGCTCCATGCTCGACCGGCTTGTCGACCACCAGCGCGTCTGTGCCATGCACCTGTTTGACGGACACCATCACGGGCGCCGCCCCATCCCGATGCTTGGCCTGGGGCGCAGAGGCGCGACCCGGTGTTACTGATAAGCCGGACAACCGGGTCCCGAAAAAATGCTCAACCCCATCCGCATCGGTCGCGAACGAGGGAACCGTGATCATCTCAGACGCCATCGTCCGTTCCACCCTCACCAGTTCGTCGATTGGCGACAGCCTAGTCGGCCTGCTTCCTTAGGAACGTCGGGACATCCCACTCATCATCACCGACCACGGCAATTCGCTCCACCGCTTCCCGCGTCTCACCCAGACGGCGAAGGAAGGTCGGTCGGTCGATATCCTTGATGGGTCGATCCGAAGCCGCGGCATGGACGCCCGTCAGCACCTGTTGCGCAGGGCGTCCGTTGGGTGTCCGTGCGACAGGGCGTTCGGCGGTGGTCGGCCGAGCAGCCGGTTGCTCCTCCCGTTCGAACCCCGTGGCAATCACGGTCACGATCAGGTCGTCACCGATTTCGGGATTGATGACCTGCCCGACGATGATGTTCGCTTCGGCATCCGCCGCATGTTGCACGATCGACGCCGCTTGCTCAACCTCGTGCAGCGACATGTTCGGACCACCGGTGATGTTCAACAACACCCCGCGAGCCCCCTCCACGCTGCCCTCTTCCAAGAGCGGGCTGCAAATCGCCTGTTGCGCCGCGTCCTGAGCCCGGTTCGCGCCGCGCCCGATCCCCATACCCATCACCGCGCGACCCGTGTGCGCCATGATCGTCCGCACATCGGCGAAATCGACGTTGACCAATCCGGTCGTGGTGATGACGTCGGCGATGCCTTGAATCGCTTGCCGCAACACATCATCCGCCACTTTGAAGGCATCCAGCAACGGCGTCGCCTTATCCACGATGCCCAGCAATCGTTGATTGGGGATGATGAGCAGCGTATCGACGTGGCGGCCGAGATCCCGGATCCCTTCCTCGGCATGGCTCATCCGGCGATGCCCTTCGTACTGGAACGGTTTGGTCACGACCGCAACGGTCAGGATTCCCAGTTCCCGCGCGATGCTCGCCACGATCGGAGCAGCGCCGGTTCCGGTGCCACCGCCCATGCCGGCGGTCACAAACACCATGTCCGCGCCGACCAGGCTCTCACGGATTTCATCTTTGCTTTCGAGGGCCGCATCGCGTCCGACCTCTGGCTTGGCGCCCGCACCCAGACCACGTGTGCGCTCCGGGCCGATTTGAATTTTGTACGAGGCCTGCGACCGGTCGAGCGCCTGCACGTCCGTATTTGCCGCCACGAAGTCGACCCGGCACAATCCGCCGGTGATCATCGTGTTGACGGCGTTGCACCCGGCCCCTCCGACACCGATCACTTTGATGCGAACGGGCGACTGCGGTTCCTCTTGAAATGAAAACATTGTGGCACCTCCCTTGACGATGGCGCGGACCCGGCATGACGCCGACCGCGAAAGTTAGAAAAAGTCGAACATCCACGATCGCATGCGATCGAACACTTTCCCGAGCCCTTTGCCGTGACGCATGCCGGCAGCCTCCAGATTGTCGGCATGTTGACGCGCATGAAGGAGTAACCCGACGCCGGTCGCGTGCATCGGATTGCTGACGATATCGCGCAGCCCGCCGATGCCTGTCGGCACACCGCGACGAGCCGGAAGATTCAACCCGCGTTCCGCCGCGTCCGGCATGCCTTCCAAGAGCGACGTTCCGCCCGTAATCACAACGCCCGCGCCCAGCATCCCTTCGTACCCGGCCCGCACGATTTCGCGCTTCACCAGATCGAACATTTCTTCGACGCGCGGCTCAAGAATTTCCGCGATGTCGCGGCGCGTAAATTGCCGCGGCGGCCGATCGCCGACCGAGGGCACTTCCACCATCTGATGGCCGTGCACCAGTTCGGTACGCGCGATGCCATGCTGCACTTTGATTTTTTCGGCGTCGGTTTGTGACGTCAGCAACCCGATGGCCAGATCCTTCGTCAGATTCTGTCCGCCGATCGGTAGGACGGCCGTATGCCGGATGCTGCCGTCGAGGAAGATTGCGAGATCGGTCGTCCCGCCGCCCAGATCCACCATGGCGACGCCCAGCTCGCGCTCCTCCGCGCTCAACACCGCTTCGCTGGAGGCCAGCGGCTGCAGGATAATATCGACGACGTCGAGTCCCGCGCGATTCACGCTCTTGATGATGTTTTGCGCTGAGGTCACGGCACCCGTGATGACATGCACATTGACTTCAAGCCGGTTGCCCGACATGCCCAACGGATCGCGGACCCCTTCCTGATCGTCGACCATGAACTCGCGCGGGATGACGTGCAGAATGCGCCGTTCATGGGGAATGACGGCCAACGTCCTGGCGCTTTCCACCGCGCGGCTGATATCCTCACGGGTCACTTCCTGTTTTTTCAGCGCCACCACGCCCTTGAGGTTTTCTCCCGAAATGTGGCTACCCGCGATGCCCGTATAGACCGAATTGATCTGCACGGCCGCCATGAGTTCCGCCTCTTCAACCGCTTTCTTGATCGATTCGACGGTGCTTTCGATATTGACGACGACACCTTTGCGAAGCCCGCGCGAAGGACAGGAGCCGACGCCGATGATGTTCAGCGGGCCCTCCTCCGGCACTTCGGCGACAATTGCGCAAATCTTGGTCGTTCCGATATCGAGCCCGACCAGGATATGATCCCGCTTAGACACTCGGCTCACCCCCTTCCCCGAACAATGACGCGGTCGGCAAAGCGAAGATCGATTTCGTTCGCTCTGGCGCCCTCGCCGTCAAAGGCCACATCACGCAGTGCGGGCCGCATTTTGAGAAACCGAGACCATTGCTGATTCATCGACGACTCACTGAACTGGAAGGTCACACCCTGGACCTCGACCACCAGGTTGTTCAAATTCCCCACATTGATATCCGGCCGCCCACCGGTGGTCTGCCCGACCATACGCGCCAGGGCGGCGCCAACCTGCACCGGGCGACGATCTTCGACTTTCCCCTGCGCCAGTCGACGTCCATCGACACCCGAGAGCATCGGCAGCGTCGGGTCGTCGCTGGACCCGAGATGCGCCAGCAGCACACCCTCGGCATCAGTCAGCAGATTCTCCGCCACCGTCCGGACGACGACCGCCGGCTCGCGCTCCACGATGTCGATATGAATCTCGTGCAACGGCTTCAACACCACGGTCGCGTCCTTGATCCAAGGATGGGTCTTGACCCGGTCCGCCAACCACGTCGGGTTGATGGAATAGAGCGCGGTATCGGGTTTCAACGCCAGCCGGCCGATCACCTCTTTTCTGGTGACATGATGCAGGCCGTTGACGGACACGGATCGCACCAGAAACCATTCCCTCGTAAGCGGCCCCAGCTCACGCGCCAGGACAAATAACCCGGAACAACCACCGACCAACACCGTCACCGTGGCGACCACCCGCAAGGAGATGAGCAGGCCTCGGCCCAGTCGTGACCAATATCCGCCTGCCGCGACACCCCGACGGCGATCTGATCCGGACTCCGAACGGGCATTGGCCCGAGGAGTGACTTTGCTCGGTCGCGCCTTGCGCCACCCCAGCGGCATCATTACCTCACGGCTCGAAACGTTCCCGCGCCGGCTCGCCGGAGCGCGGATTGAAGGATTCGTTCCGTCAAGACATCGTAGGACAGCCCAGCCTTGCCTGCCGCCATCGGCAGCAAACTCGTCTCCGTCATCCCCGGTACCGTGTTGATTTCCAATACATAGGGTTTCCCCTTGGGCGTAATGCGAAAATCCACTCGCGCGGCGCCGCTGCACCCCAATGCGTGATAGGTTCGTATCGCCAGCTGCCTGATCTGTTTGGTCACCGCAGCGGTAAGCGGCGCGGGACACACATACTGCGTCCGGCCTTTTTCATACTTCGCCGAGAAGTCGTAGAATCCATCCGGTGCCACAATCTCCACTGCAGGAAGGCCGCTCACCACTCCATCCGCGTCACCCAACAGGGAGACGGTGACTTCGTGTCCGGGGATATAGGCCTCCACCATGGCTTCCGCGTCATATCGATGGGCGACTCGCAAGGCCTCTTTCCACTGCGCCGGCTTCCGGACGATGGTCACCCCGATCGTCGATCCCTGACTCGCCGGCTTCACGACCACCGGCAACTTCAGCTTACAGCCCGTGAGGACGCGTCCCAGCGTAGGCATCGTGCCTCGCAACACCACCGTCCCACGCGGCACCGGGATGCCCTGGGCGGCCAATTCCGTCTTGGTCACGACCTTGTGCATGCCGATCGCGCTGGCACGCACGCCGGACCCCGTATAGGGAATGCCGAGGGTCTCCAGAAATCCCTGGATGGCGCCGTCTTCCCCGCCCGGTCCATGTAATGCCAGGAAGGCCACCTCTATCGCTTGTTCTTGCAACGTTTGGGATAACCCCGGACCCACATCGATGGCCACGGCATCGTAGCCGCTGCGGACAAGAGACCGGTACACGGCTTCGCCGGTCTTAAGGGACACCTCGCGCTCCGAGGACTGGCCTCCCATCAACACACCGATTTTCGAACGAGTCAGCGGCTTCCGTTCCGTCACATCCACTCCCTTCATCGATCTGCGTCAGGCCTGACCGACCACCTTCAATTCCAATTCCAGAGTGACGCCCGAGGCTTTTTTGACTCCGGCTCGAACTTTCCTGATCAGAGCCAGCACATCTGCCGCACGCGCATGGCCGACATTCACCATGAAGTTCGCGTGTTTTTCAGACACCTGCGCATCCCCGACACGCGCGCCCTTGAGGCCCGCCGCATCCACCAGGCGGCCGGCCGAATCCTGTGGAGGGTTCTTGAACACACAGCCGGCGCTCGGCAAGGTCAACGGCTGGGTGTCCTTGCGATACTGGAGATAGTCCTTCACCGTCTTTTCAATGCGCGCATGATCGCCCGGCTTCATCTGCAACCAAACCCCAGCGACAATGCCGCGTGGCAGATGGGCCCGCCGATAGCTGAAGGGGATCTCGCCGGCAGGAATGTCTACGACCCGACCCTTCACGTCCACCATGCGCACGGCTTTGAGCGCGTCTTTCATTTCTCCCAGTCGCGTCCCCGCGTTCATCACCACACACCCGGCTACCGTGCCAGGAATTCCGGCACCCCACTCCAATCCGCTCAAACCACGGCGGATCGCATACCCGATCAACGTCGGCATGCCCACGCCCCCGTCCACATAGAGCACATGGCCTGGATCCTGACGGATGGTCTTGAGGTGCCGAAGGCTGACCACGATTCCCCGGATTCCTCCGTCACGAACGAGCACATTCGTGCCGCCCAACACGAAAATCGAGATGCGTTCGGCGCGAGCGTTCTCCACCACCCGACACAAGTCGTCCACATCGACCGGTTCCACCAAGACTTCCGCCGGCCCACCGATACGGAACGAGGTGAAGTCTTGCAACGAGGCCTCATATGTGATCGTCCCACGGACTCCCTCAAACAGGCGCGCCCAGTCTTGCTTCGTTCTTTTCACTCGCTCCCTACGCACCACACCTGTCTTAGTTCCAGACTTCACGACATCATTGCGCAGGCAACCGGTCGAGGATCGCCAGCCCCGCTTTCCAGATGTCCCCTGCTCCGAGCGTGATCACAAGATCACCGGATTTCAATGTCGGCAGTACCCGATCGGCAATCTCTTCCTTGCGCTCAATAAACGTGGCCGAGGGATGGCCGGCCGCCCGCACGGCATCCACCAATTTCGCACCGGACACGCCGGGAATCGGCTGTTCACCCGCGGCATAAATCTCCGTCATGAAGAGCGCGTCGGCCTGATCGAACGCATGGGAGAATTCCTGGACCAAGTCGCGTGACCGGCTGTACCGATGGGGTTGGAACAACACGACCACCCGACGGTCCCACCCCTGCTTCGCGGCAGCAATCGTCGCCCGCACCTCGGTCGGATGATGACCATAATCGTCCACGACCATGATGCCGGACTTTTCTCCGCGCAAGTGAAAGCGCCGCTCCACGCCGCTGAATGCCGCAAGCCCTTTCCGGATGAGATCGACCGGAATATCCAACTCCATCCCGATGGCGATAGCGATCAGAGAATTCGACACGTTGTGAATACCGGGAATGCTCAACCGGAACGGACCGAGATTGCGGCCGCGGAAGAACACGCGAAACTCCGAGCCCCACTGCCGCAACGTAATATCGGTGGCGCGAAAATCCGGCACGTGGTCGGGAAATTCGTTCAACCCGTAGGTCTGGTATCGTTTGACCACCCGCGGCAGCAAGTTGCGCAGCCGCTCATCGTCCGAACAGAGCACGGCTAGTCCATAAAACGGCACCTTATTCACAAACTCGAGAAAACTGTCGTTGAGCCGCTCCATGCTGCCGTAATGATCCAAATGCTCGCGATCGATATTGGTCACGGCCGCGATCGTCGGCGCCAAACGCAGGAACGAGCCGTCGCTTTCGTCCGCTTCAGCGATGAGGAGGTCGCCTCGCCCCAATCGGGCATGACTGCCAAGGGCATTCACCTTCCCTCCGATCACCATCGTGGGGTCCAGCCCGCCCTGTGCCAACACATTCGCCACCATCGAGGTCGTCGTCGTCTTGCCGTGCGCGCCGGCAATGGCCACGCCGAACTTCAGGCGCATCAACTCCGCGAGCATCTCCGCGCGCGGGATGACCGGGATCTGCCGCGCCTTGGCGGCGACGACTTCGGGGTTGGTCGCTGCCACCGCGGAGGAAATGACCACCACCTGCGCTTCGCCGATGTTCGCTTCATGGTGGCCGACGGCGATCCGTCCGCCCAATTCTTCCAACCGTCGCGTCGTTTCCGACTGGCTCAAATCCGACCCGCTGACCTTGTAGCCCAGCGTCAACAGCACCTCGGCGATGCCGCTCATTCCGGATCCGCCGATTCCCACCAGATGAATATGTTGTGTCTTTCTGAACATCGCTGTCCGCCTTAGCTCCTGTCCACGAAATGGTCTGTGCGTGCCGCTCCCGCTCTCCTGGTGCTTCTGCCGCTCCCGCTGTTCATAGGGCGCGCGCGCTTGCGCTGGCCTCATGGCGCCTCCTCATGACGTCGTAGCATTCCCGCACGATGGTTTCCGCCGCATCGCTCCGTCGCATCTCCCAACTGTGTCGGCTCATGCTCTGCAACCGCCCGGGCTCGGTGAAGATCCCACTGATCGATTGCGCCAGCCCCGCGCCGGTCAACTCGGCTTGCGGCAACAGGACAGCCCCTCCGGCTTTCGCCATCACTTCCGCATTCCGCAGTTGGTGATTGTAGATCGCGGTCGGAAGAGGAATCAGAATAGCCGGCTTGCCGCAGACGGTGAGTTCGGCGATCGTCATCGCTCCGGACCTGGCCACGACCAGATCCGCATCCCGAAGCACCGTTGGCATGTCATATAGAAACGGCACGACCTGCGCAGACATGCCGGCCTGCTCATAGGCCGCGAGCACTCTGGCGTGATCGGCCTCTCCTGTTTGATGGGTGATTCTCAGGCCATCCTTCAGGGCGCTGAGTCGAGGCAACGCCTCGATGACTGCTGAGTTGATGGCCTTGGCGCCCTGACTCCCCCCGAAGATCAAGAGATGCCGCGATCCTTCCACAGCGGCGGGCTCGGATGACGGAGCGAGAGATTCCAAAAACGCGCGCCGCACCGGATTGCCGACCACACGGGTCTTGTGACGATCGAACCATTGCAGGGTCGATTCGAATGCGACAAACACCCGTTGCACCAGCGGCGCCACAGCTTTATTCGCCATGCCCGGATAGGCATTTGGTTCCAGAATCACCCCGGGGATGCGGCGGAGACATGCCGCCACCAACATCGCCGGGCTGGTGTACCCTCCCACCCCGAACACGAGATCCGCGCCCTGCTGCTTAAGGATCCGCAGCGATTGCCACAAACTAACCGGCAGCGTGAGCAAAGCTTTCACCATCTCGACCGGGCTTTTTCCCATCAACGGATTGGCGGTGATGCACTGCAACGGAAATCCTTCGTGGGCCAACACTTTGCGCTCGATCCCTCGGGTCGTCCCGACGAACAGAATACGCGTCGAAGGATCCCGTCGGACAAACTCCCGCGCCACGGCAATGGCCGGATACAGATGGCCTCCCGTTCCGCCGGCTGCAATCACAATGGTCATTCCGTCATCACCCCGCGTTTCCGTGTCCCACGCGGCGGTCCGCCGTCCTGCCCACCCTGTCGGTCCCGCGAAATACTCAGGAGAAGTCCCACCCCAAACAAATTGGCCACCAAAGACGAGCCACCATAACTGACGAACGGCAGGGTCAGCCCCTTCGTGGGCAATAACCCGGTGACGACGCCGGCATTGACCAATGCCTGCATGCCGATCAACATGGTGATGCCCATCGCCAAATGGCGGCCGAACGGATTGCGAGCCCGGCTCGCAATCTGAAAACCCTTGATGACAAACAGGCCGAACAGCAGCATGATGGTCACCGTGCCCATCAAGCCCAATTCTTCTCCGACCAGAGCCAGCACAAAGTCGGTATGCGCTTCCGGCAGGAAGAATAACTTCTGTTTGCCTTCGCCCAGCCCCACACCGAATGGACCACCGCTGCCGAAGGCCAGAAAGGATTGATTGATCTGATAACCGGACCCGGTCGGATCTTTCGCCGAACTGAGAAATTCCATCACACGTTGTCGCCGGTAGCTGGACCCTAAAATCAATGCTGCGACCGCCGGCACGGCACACAACGCCAGCATGCCCAAATGCTTGAAGCGTGCCCCCGCCAGAAAGAGCAACGTCACCACCACGAGGCCCATCACCACGACGGTGCCCAGGTCCGGCTCCAGCAGCACCAAGCCGCTCAGCATGCCAATGACGATCAGCGGTGGCAACAAGCCGCGCGCAAACTGGGTAATCTGATCCTGCTTCTTGGTCAGATAGGCCGCCACATAGATGACGGCGACGAACTTTGCCAACTCGGCCGGCTGGATATTGATCGGCCCCAGGTGCAGCCAGCGCCGTGCGCCCTTCGCTACATTGCCGAGCGACGGAATCAGCACCAAGATCAACAAGAGGGTGCCCCCGCAGAGCAGCGGAATCGCCAACTTCTTCCAGATCGTGTAATCGATCCGCGAGATCACGTGCATGACCAGCAGGCCGGCAACCAACCAGGCTACCTGACGCTTGAGGAAATACCAGGGGTCGTGAAAGCGGTTGCCCGCTACCACCGCGCTGGCGCTGAACACCATCACCACCCCGATCAGGGCGAGCACCAGCGTCACCGCCAGGAGCGCCGGATCCACCGGCACGCGCTTGGATGCCCGCTGGCTCGAAGTCGACCAGGGCAACGTCAGTGTCCCGAGCGCATGCTGTCCCATCGTTCAGCTGCCGTTCCTCCCTGTCGCTTCAGGCTTATGCCGGAAGCGCCTGCACCAACGCCTTGAATTGACGACCTCGATCTTGATAGTCCGCGAACATGTCGAAACTGGCGCAGGCCGGCGAGAGCAAGACCACCTCGCCGGGCTGCGCCTCGCGAGCAGCAAGCTCCACGGCTTCGCGGAGAGTCGCTGCAGGACGACACCGGTCGAAATCCCCCATCGCCGCTTGAATGCGGCCCGCTGCTTCCCCGATCAAAATGAGTCCCTTGACCCGCTCCCGGATAGCCCCCTCCAGCCGAGAAAAGTCTCCACCCTTATCGCGACCGCCCGCGATCAACCAGATGGGTTGTTCGATCCCCTCCAAGGCCTTCAGGACCGCATCGACGTTCGTACCCTTCGAATCATTGACGAACCGTACCCCGCGACGCTCGCGTACCACTTCCAGGGCATGCTCCAATCCGGGGAACGAACGCAGCACCGCCCGGATCGCCTCAAGAGAGCATCCGCAAAGCAGGCCATAGGTGACCGCCGCCATGACGTTCTCTACGTTGTGCAGCCCGATCAACCGCATATCGCTGCGACGGCAGACTTCCTCGCGTGTGCCGCGCACGGTGGTGACGATCAGATCGCCGTCCAAGACCGTAGCCCCTGCCACACCGGACACCGCGGCCCCGCCTCGGCTGAATCCAAGGACCGTGCCTTTGGTGCGCCCACGAAGCGCTGCCACACGCCCGTCGTCCAAGTTGAACAACGAATAGTCGCCGGCGGTTTGATTGGCAAAGATGCGCGCCTTGGCGGCCACATAGTCGTCCACCGAGGCATAGCGATCCATATGGTCCAAGGTGACGTTCAAGATCGACGCGATCCAAGGATGAAAGTGCTCAATAGTCTCGAGCTGAAAGCTGGACACCTCGAACACCGCATACTCGTAGGGCGCGGGACTACCCGCTTTCGCCTGCACGCAGGCCAAGGCCGCTTCACTGGCTGCGATGCCGAGATTGCCGCCGACAAAGGCGCGCGTGCCGCTTTCCTGAAGAAACTTCCCGATGAGCGTCACGGTCGTGCTTTTGCCGTTGGTGCCGGTCACGGCCACAATCGGCGCGGTCATAAAACGCGAGGCCAACTCCAGTTCCCCGATGACCCGGACTCCACGAGCGCGCACGCGATTGAGCGCCTCCAGCTGAGTGGGCACTCCTGGACTGATCACCACAAGGTCTGCGCCCTCAAGGGCAGATTCATACTGAGCCCCCACCTTGACCGCAATGCTTGACCGGTCCAATTGGGAGAGGATGGCCGTAAGCTCCTGCGGTTCTTTCCGGTCGGCCACGGTGACCCGCGCGCCGAGGTGATTCAAAAGCCGCGCAGCCCCGACTCCGCTTCTGGCAAGACCGACGACCGTGACCTGAAGATCCTTGACGTTCATGAATCCCCGTCTACCGCAGTTTGAGCGTGCTCAAACTGAGCAAGGCCAACAAAATGGCAATGATCCACAGTCGCACCACGACTTTCGGCTCATCCCACCCCTTCATCTCGAAGTGATGGTGAATGGGCGCCATGTTAAAGATGCGCTTCCCGCGCAGTTTGTACGACCCGACCTGCAGGATGACCGAGAGCGCCTCAATGACGAACACACCCCCGACCAGCAGCAACAGGAGTTCGTGCTTACTGATCGCCGCCACGGTACCGAGCGCGGCGCCCAATGGCAGCGAGCCGACATCCCCCATGAAGACGGAAGCCGGATAGGTATTGAACCAGAGAAATCCCAAACTTGATCCCAGAATGGCTCCGGTAAAAATCGCGATTTCTCCTGCGCCTTCGATGTAGGGAATGAGCAAGTATTCAGCCATGACGCGGTTCCCCGTGACATAGGCGACAATCGTGTAGGCCAGCGAGGCGATCATGACCGGACCGATCGCCAGGCCATCGAGTCCGTCCGTCAAATTGACGGCGTTCGAGCTGCCGACGATGACAAGAATGACGAAGACGATGTAGAACCAGCCCAAATCCGGCGTGAAATATTTGAAGAACGGCACGCTGAGTTTCGTCGTATAACTCGGCAAGGTGTAGAGAAACACACCGATCGCCAAGGCCACCAGAAACTGACCGGTAAATTTCTGCGCCGCCGACAGCCCCTTGGATTGACGCTTGATGAACTTCAAGTAGTCGTCGGCAAATCCCACCGCACCGAATCCCACCGTCGCCACCACGACCAGCCACACGTACCGGTTGGTCATGTCGGCCCACAACAGCGTCGACAACACGACGGCGAAAATGATGAGAATGCCACCCATCGTCGGCGTTCCGCTCTTGGCCAAGTGCCGCTTCGGCCCATCGTCGCGAATTTGCTGGCCGAGCTTGATTTCCTGCAGCTTCCGGATCACCCAGGGGGCCATCACAAACGCAATCAGAAACGCCGTGACCGCGGCATAGATGATTCGAAAACTCTGGTATCGAAAGACGTTCAGAAACGAGAACTGTGTGTGTAGAGGATACAGCCAGTTGTATAACATCCTACGGCATCTTTGCCTGCCTTCGATCAGCAGGCCCCCGAAATCCTATGTCTACGCCCACCATCAACACGCTTTTCGCGCGACCCGCCGTAGGCCGGTCAGTGCGTCCACGACTTGTTCCATTCGCATCCCACGCGATGCCTTGACCAACACGACATCGCCTTGACGCACCATCCGTGCCACAGCCGTCGCCGCCGCCTGCGCATCCGCATGCTCAGTGATACGATCGGCCGGCATACCGGCTTGACGGGCACCTTCGGCAAGCTCCCGCCCCAACCCACCACAAGCCAGCAGATGTCCGATCTCTTGCCCGGCCAGAAACGCTCCCACCTCGCGATGCATCCGCTTGGTATCGACGCCCAGCTCCAGCATGTCTCCCAACGCGGCGATCGATCGTTTGCCCCGCCCGAGCTCGGCGAGAAGCTGAATGGCCGCCTTCATCGAGGCGGGATTGGCGTTGTAACAATCGTTGATGATCCGCACCCCGTGGGAGACGCTGATTTGTGACCGCATGGCCGCTGGACGGAACTTCGCCAACCCTTCGGCAATGGCTGTACCGGACAAACCCAACGCATGCCCCACGGCAGCCGCGGCCAGAGCATTACTGATATTGTGCTGACCCTGCGTGCGGATCCGGACTTCCGTCTGTCGAGTCTTCCCAGGCAGGATGAGTCCGAACACCGTCCCGCCTTTCTCATCCGTCCGAACATTGGCGGCCCGAACGCCTGCCTTGGGCGATGCGCCGAACGCCACCACCCGACATTGAGCCCTGGATGCAAGGTAGTCGAAATAGTCGTCATCGGCGTTCAAGATTACCGCCCCGTCCTGCGGAAGATGATCCAGCAACTCAGCCTTGGCTTGCGCCGACCCCTCCATACTGCCGAAAAACTCCAAATGGTCCGGCCCGATGTTGGTGATCACCCCGATGGTCGGTCTGGCGATTTCACATAATCTGGTCGTTTGCCCCTGTTGATCGACCCCCATTTCGATCACCGCGGCCTGATGGCGCGGGGCCAGTTGAAACAGGGTCTGCGGCACGCCGATTCGATTGTTCAGATTACCTTCTGTTTTGAGCGTCTTCCATCGCTGCGCGACCACATGGGCCACCATCTCTTTGGTGGTCGTCTTGCCGTTGCTCCCGGTGATGGCGATCACCGGAATCGGAAAGCGGTTGCGATAGTGCGTGGCCAGCCGCTGGAAGGCTTCGAGCGTGTCTCGTACCCCGATCAACATCGGCGTGTTGCCCCCCTTCCGCATCGGCGGCAACTGATACCCTTCCTGCACGATCGCGCAGGTCGCTCCTTGCGCGAACACTTTGGGCACGAACGCATGCGCATCGACGCGTTCACCCTGAAACGCGATGAAGAGATCGCCTTTCCGCACCAGGCGGGAATCAGTCACCACACGCCGAATGCGCTGCTTGAGATCCTGCAGGCTCAACCCTGCCGGCGACTTGGCACTCAGCACTTCGCAGATTTCTTCGACCGTAAACAACGCCATAATGCCGCGACTGCTCGGTTCCCGCATGTGCTCCCCCGCTGAGGTTCAGGATCGGAGCGTGCCGATCATCTCACGCGCGACTTCCCGATCATCGAAATGATGCTTCGTCGTCCCAACGATTTGATAATCTTCGTGCCCTTTCCCGGCGATCAGCACCATGTCCCCGGCCTTCGCCTCACGAATGGCGGCTTGGATCGCCGCGCGTCGGTCGGCGAGCATCTGATACCGCACGTGGCCGCGATTCGCGAGCGCGTCCTTCACCCCGGCTTCGACCTCACGAAGGATGGCGGCCGGATCCTCAGTCCGCGGATTATCAGACGTCAGGATCACCACATCACTATACTGCACAGCCGCCCGCCCCATCTTCGGGCGCTTGGTGCGATCCCGGTCGCCGCCGCAACCGAACACCGTGATGATTCGCCCGGTGCGAAGCGCGGTGGCCGCAGTTAACAACCGCACAAGCGCATCTTCCGTATGCGCGTAGTCCACCACGACCGTGAAATCCTGCCCTGCCTCGACCCGCTCGAACCGTCCCGGCACATTCGACACCGCCCCCACCGCAACGCGAACCTGATCAAGCGTCAGCCCCTCATGCAGGGCCACACCGATCGCCGCAAGCAGATTGTACACATTGTGTTCGCCGACCAACCGACTCTGAATCGTGCAGGTCCCCGCCGGGCTGCGCAGCGTAAAATCGGTCCCTGCGGCGGACAACCGCACATCCTCGGCACGAAGGTCCGCCTGCTCTCCCAAGCCATACGTCCAGACAGGAACGGTGCAGGCCTCGCGCATCCGCCGGCTCCAGGGGTCGTCGCCATTGATAATGGCGCGTTTGCGCTCCTTGCGCGCACCCGACCGCCCCAGCTCGACGAACAGCTTGAGTTTGGCTTGAAAGTACCGTTCCATATCGACGTGGAAGTCAAGGTGGTCCTGCGTCAGATTCGTAAACACCGCGACGTCGAACTCCGATCCGGCGGTTCGGTCCAACGCCAAGGCGTGGGATGACACTTCCATGACGACCGTATCCAACCGCTTCTCGACCATTCGTGCAAATAATTTCTGTAAGTCCAACGCGCCGGGGGTGGTATGGGACGCAGGGAACGACTCCTTCCCCACGAGATACGCCACCGTTCCGATCAAGCCGACCTGCCGTTTCGCGGCCTCCAGCATGGTTTTGACGACATAGGTGGTCGTAGTCTTGCCGTTTGTCCCGGTTACCCCGATCATGCGCAGGGCGGACGAGGGGTCCCCATAAAACCGGCTGCCGATCACGCCCAACGCGGCCCGCGAGTCCTGCACGCGAATCGTCGGGGTCGATCCTGCCGCCACAGCGCGCCCCACAACGAGGGCTGCCGCCCCGGCCGTGAGCACACGATCCACGAAGTCATGCCCGTCCACACGTTCGCCCTGCACCGCGACGAAGAGGGACCCGACCGCAACCTGGCGCGAGTCATCGGTCAAACCGGTAATCGCGACCTGCTGATTGCCGCTGCGCTCCAACACTCCAAGCCGCCCTTGAATGGGGCTGATCAGGTCGTCCAACGTCATCTTCAGGACTCCAACGCCGCCATCGCCAGCTTGATCGGTTCATCCACCGCAACGCCCAGATAGTTCAAGACCTGCTCGCCGACTCGACGAAACACGGGTGCCGCGACGACGCCGCCCCAGCCTTCACCGCGAGGCTCATCGATCACCACAATCATCGCCAAGCGGGGATCCTCTGCCGGAACGTACCCGAGAAACGACCCGACCAGTAACGTGGAAGAGTATTTTCCAGTGCGGGGATCAACCTTTTGAGCGGTTCCGGTCTTCCCTGCCACGCGAAAGCCGGGAATCGCCGCCTTGCCTCCGGTCCCCCCGGTCACAACACCTTCGAGCAACGTGGTCAAGGTCCTGGCCGTGTCGGCGGAGACGACTCGCCGTTTCGCCTGCGGCATCGTCTGCGCCACCAATTGGCCTTTGGCGTTCCGGATCTCAGACACCACATACGGCTTCATGAGCACGCCGCCGTTGGCGATAGCCGAGACCGCCGTCACCATCTGCAACGGGGTCACGCCGATTTCCTGCCCCATCGAAATCGAGGCCAATGAGCGCTTTCCCCACTGGCGAGGCCCCCGAAGGAGACCAGCCGTCTCGCCAGGCAAATCAATGCCGGTCTTATCCCCGAAGCCGAAGTCCTTCAAATAGTCATAGACGCGCCACTCGCCCAAGGCCATGCCGACCTTGGCCGCCCCGATATTGCTCGACTTTTGAATCATCTGCGCAAAGGTCATCCAGCCCGCTCGCTCATGGTCGTGAATCACTGTGTTGGCGATCGCAAATTGTCCGTTTTCGCCGTAAATCATGCTCCCGGGCGTCATGACCTTTTCTTCGAGTGCCGCTGCGGCGATCACGCTCTTCATGGTAGATCCAGGCTCATAGGTATCGGTCAACGCACGATTCCGCCATCGGTCGGGAACCAAGGCACCGACCGTGTTCGGATCGAACCGTGGACTCACCGCCATCGCCAGCACCGCTCCGGTTTTCGGATCCATCGCGATCAACGTGCCGGATTTGGCGTTGGCCCGGCTCACCGCTTCGTCCAGCTCCTTCTCCGCGATATACTGAATGACTTCGTCGACCGTCAGTGTCAGGCTATGCCCCGCCGCCGCGCCTTCCTCGTTGAGCCCCTTGGGAAACACCGCCCGTCCCAGAGCATCTCGCTGCAGGACCACCGCCCGCTTCTCGCCATGCAGATACTGCTCATAACGCAGTTCCACCCCCTCCAAGCCGCGATCGTCCATCCCCGCAAATCCCAACACGTGCGAGAGCAACGGCCCCTTCGGATAGAAGCGGCGCCCCTCCATCACCACGCCGACTCCCTCAAGCCCCAACCGCTCAAGCCGACGCCCCTGCTCCGGCTCAAGCTTTCTCGCCAGCCAAACGAAGTGCCGTTCCTGCTTCAATTTCTTTTCGAGTTCCGTCGCTTTCACATGCAAAATCGGCGAGAGATTGCGCGCCGCCGCAACGGGGTTGCCGAGCGAAGCAGGCACTCCGAACACCGACGGCACATCCATATTCATCGCCAGGACCTTGCTGTTACGGTCGTAGATCGTCCCGCGTGCCCCCTCCAGCGTCACATTCTTTTGGTGCTGCCGATCGGCCTTGACCGTCAATTCGGCGGCCTGCATCACCTGAAGATTGACAAGACGGACGATGACGAACACAAACGCGAGCACGAGCCCACAGGCCACCACGATACGGCGACCACGAAAGGACGTCGCAGCCACTACCGCACTCTCCGAGGAACCATATTTCTGGCGATCCGCACCTCACCCTCCGCCGCGATGGGATTCGCCGGCGCTTCCGGCTCGATATTGATGACGACGACCTGGCCCTTTTCCGGCTGCATCATTCCCAGCTTGTCGCTCGCGAGCCGCGCGATCCGCTCCGGCGCAGTCAGCCCCGAAAGCTTGACCTGCAGTTCATCACGCTCACGCTCAAGCAGCACCTTCTGCGCCTTCAGCCGCTCAATGTGATAGCCGATGCGCACGATGTCCACCCGCTCCCAGACAAAAAGCAGGACCAGCGACGTGACCGCGGCAAATGCGACGGCTTTCATGACATAGACTCCTTGGCAATCCGCTCCACGACACGCAGCTTCGCACTGCGCGATCGAGGGTTATGGTTACGTTCGTCATCCGAAGCGATGACCGGTTTTTTCGTCAACACTGTCACTGACGCGTCAGGCCCATTCGCCATCGCGCGAAACGTATGTTTCACAATCCGGTCCTCAAGCGAATGGAACGAGATGGCGCAGACCCGGCCGCCCGGGACCAGAATATCCACGGCATCACGAAGCGCCGGCTCAAGCACATCCAACTCACGGTTCACAGCAATGCGTAACGCCTGGAACGTCCTGGTCGCGCAGTGAATTCGTCCATGCCGATATGAGGCGGGCACCGCTCGCTCCACGACTGCGGCTAATTCCCCGGTAGTGCGAATCTCACCCTGCATCCTGGCCTGCACGATCGCACGAGCGATTCTTCGCGAGTACCGCTCCTCACCGAGTTGGTAGATTACGTCGGCCAACTCAGTCTCAGGCAAATCGCGCACAAGATCCGCCGCGGTGCGCCCTTCCCGCTGATCCATGCGCATATCCAACGGGCCGTCCTCTCTGAAGCTGAACCCCCGCTCCGGACGATCGAGCTGCGGCGAAGACACACCCAGATCGAAAATCACGCCGTCCACCTGCGACAGGCCGTTGTCGGCCACCACCGTTTTGAGTTCCGAGAAGTTCGCGTGCCGAAGCCGGACGCGCGATAACACATCCTGCAAACGCGAACGCGACTCCGAGAGCGCCGTCGCATCGCGATCAATCCCCACGAGAATGCCAGTTGGAGCAGTGCGTTCAAGGATTCGATTAGCGAGCCCTGCATATCCAAGAGTGCAGTCCACGTACACTCCACCTGGTTTGCACTGCAACCAGAACAAGATCTCGTCGACTAAAACCGGCTCATGGGATTCGCGAGCAGAATTCATTATCCACTTCCACCCACTTTTCCCCACTCATTGGCTGGAGTATACACCCAACCAAATAGCTGTCAACAGATATTGCCTTAATTTATCAAGAATATTGTTCGCTTTAGACGCGAACACTTGGAGTGACAATCGGACGGGAAAGTTATCCACATTTGTGGACAAACCTGTGGGAAACACCCCCACCATGCTGTGGATTTCCACGGGAGAAACTCCGCACAAAGTAGATGCATCTCCCAAAATCAGGGAGATACGAATACCAGCATTGTGGCAGGTCTAATCGGAGGCGGAGGAGGACCGAGACTCAACTAGCAGGGCGAGCCCGCACTATTCACGATGCTTCGTCGTGAAACCGCCGAGTGACGTGGCGAGCCCGCCGGCCGATGGCCCGTGGCGGCAGTGCAGCGTCAATGGCACCAGAACCGCTCATGAACCATGCAGGCTAGGGATATAACCGGTACAGCATTCTCGGGAATGGGATGGTCTCGCGTACATGTTCAAGCCCACAGATCCAGGCCACCGCCCGCTCAATACCCATTCCAAAACCGGCGTGCGGCACCGAACCGTATCGACGAAGATCCAGATACCACTGAAACGCGTCGACCGGCAGATGATGTTCGCGGATACGCGCCAGTAATTTCTCATGGGAATGAATGCGCTGACCTCCACCGATGATCTCGCCGTACCCCTCGGGAGCCAACACGTCCATGCAGAGCGCGAGATCGGGGCGAGCCGAGTCCGTTTCCATATAGAAGGCTTTCAGCGCAGCGGGATATCGATGCACAATGACGGGGCGATCGAACTCTTTCGAAAGAATGGTTTCGTCCTCCGCGCCAAAATCATCTCCCAATTTTGCCGAGAGTCCTTTTCGCTGAAGCATGTCGATGGCTTCCTCATACGTAATACGTGGAAACGGCGTCGTCACACGCTCCAGCTTGGCAATATCCCGCTCCAGCAATTGCAATTCTGCACGACGCGTCTTCAGCACCGCCGCCACGATATGCGACAAGAACTGCTCGGCGAGATCCATCATGTCCGGCAACTCCGCAAACGCCACTTCCGGTTCGACCATCCAAAACTCCATCAGGTGTCGGCGTGTCTTGGATTTTTCCGCGCGGAACGTCGGACCGAAGCAATAGACCTTTCCAAATGCTGCGGCTGTGGCTTCGCTATACAGCTGGCCGCTTTGCGTCAAATATGCCGTCTCGTCGAAATACTGCGTCTGGAACAGGGTCGTCGTCCCTTCGCAGGCATTGGGCGTAAAGATCGGCGCATCGACCAGCGTGAACCCGCGATCGTCGAAAAAATTCCGACAGGCGCGAATAATCTCGTGACGAATGCGCAAGACGGCATGCTGGCGGCTGGAACGCAGCCAGAGGTGCCGATGCTCCATCAAAAATCCTGTGCCGTGTTCTTTCGGCTGAATGGGAAATGGTTCCGCCACTTGCAAGACCGCGAGACGCAATACATCCAGTTCATACCCGCCCGGCGCGCGCGCATCCTGCCGCAATGTGCCGGTCAGGACGACGCTCGACTCCTGTGTGAGCTCAGCCGAATGAGCGAACTGCTCCTCGCCAACCGCGCCCTTGCTCACCACCGCCTGAATATCGCCGGTCCCATCCCGAACAGTCAGAAAATGGAGCTTTCCCTTATCTCGCCGGCTGCGGAGCCAGCCGCGTATCGTCACTTCCTGCCCTGCATGGGCCGCAGCTTCGTCGATATAGATCACCGGCATGGGCATTTCCCTTCGCTATGTATGAACATGAGAGATCTCGATTATGCAGGAGGGTAACGAACAGCCTCGGGCTTTTCAAGCGCATCACAATTCCTCCCTTTCGTTGACACAATGTCTTTCGCGGGGCATCATCGAAATCACGATGTATACGAATGTCCGACGCTCTCGTCACTCCTTTGCATCATTGTTCATGGGGCTGCTCCTCGTGGGTTTTCTGCCAGCGGCACAAGCTGGAGAGTTTAGATCTGACAACCCGCTCAACCAGCCTGGAAAGATTTACTGGTGCCCAAATCGCGCGGCCGACAAGCGCATTACCGCCACACCTGACGCCGGTTGCACTGCGCTGTACGATGCGGATCGCGATGAGAAGAAAGCGACCTCACTCAACCAAGAGGAACGCAACGATTCCACCTCAAAAGAACCCCTCAAGATCATCGACATTCAAAATGAAGCCTCGAAATTCACTCGCGACTACCGTGAGTTTCTGGACTGCTGCGCGAGCGAATGGGATTCCCTCGATCGCATCGACGAACTCCTGGAACAGTCCAATCACATTTTGATGTCGGTCCAACAAAAAGGCATCTACAACAGCGCGGGATTCGGCGTGGGAAGCGGTGCAGCGGGTTTGGGCGGGGGCCCCGGCCAATCTCCAAAGCTCGGCACCTTTGCTCGGCAATGGACTCTCAGCGAAATCGTCGGCACGGTCGCCATTGCGCGGGATGATCTCAAGAAACTCAGAACCCGGATGAAGGGCCTCATCACGCGATACGAAAAACTCGACTCACTGGATTACGAGCAGCGCGGGAGAGAAGAACGGCGGATCGAAGACGAACGCGAGGCGATAGCCCATGATCTCCGACCGAAACGACCTGCAGCGTCCGCCCCGACAGGAATGGAGATTCAGGACACTACCATTCCCACAAGAATCGGCGGGGACATCGAGAATTCGCAGTTGAACCGCTCCCTCAACCCGAGCTTCGGCGCCGACATCGGAGACACCGTCTCGCCCTACAGCAACGTCAACGAATCCCTGCGCCCTCGCCGTGGCGAGAGCCTCAAAGACTCCGTGTTGCCCGAGCGTGTCGGCACGCAAACCCAGGACACGACGTTGCCGAACGCGTCCGGCTTCGAAATCGGCGGCAGCGAAAACGAGGACGGCTCCTCATCGGTGCAATTGCGCGGCGTCGGTCCCTCAATCGGCGACTCGTCCCTCAACAATCAATCCCGCCGGTAGCGGACTCCCGTCAGATCACGAACGGCTATTCCTTCGGGAATACAGACGGCATTGGTTCCCAATGCGCCCCCCCATCGAGACTTTTGTATAAGCCACTGCCGTTCGTCCCGGCATAGAACACCTTGGCATCCGTCGCGCTCTGCGCGAGCGAGCGGATATTCGTGGTCGTGAACCCGTCGTTCAACGGCGTCCAGTTCAGGCCACCATCCTCGCTCCGGTGAATGCCATCCCGTCCGGCAAGATAGATGACTCCCGCACGCGTACGATCCAGCACCATCGCCACGATCATTTGATCTTGCAACGACTCCCCGATGCGCACCCAGGACGCGGCACCGTTGGTGGTTTTGTAGAGCCCGGCCAGCGTCGCCGCGTAAACCGTGTCCGGCGCGAAGGGGTCCACCTGCACCGATGTCACCCCGAGCGCACGCGACGTCTTCACCATCCCCTCCGGCACCAGACCGTTATTCACTTGCAGCCAATGCGCCCCCTGATCGCTCGTTTTATAGACGCCGCCGCTGGTGCCGGCATACATCACCGAGGGGCGTGCGGGATCCATCCCGAGCGTCACCACCATCAAGACTTCCTTCATGCCCTCCATTTTCTTGACCCACCGCTCCCCGGCGTTCTTCGATTCGAACACGCCCATGGTGGTGGCCAGGAACATATGGCTATCGTCCGCCGGATCGAAGACAAACTGATTGACCACGGATGAGATGGTCGCGTCGTCCAAACCGGTTCGCGCTGAAGTCCAACGCTGGCCGCCGTCATAACTCTTATAGACCGCATCGCCCTTCGTACCCGCATAGATCGTGGCGGGATAGAGCGGATCAATCCCCATCGCGATCACGCGAGAGTAGCTCATCCCCTTTGAGAGATTACTCCACGTTTTGCCGCCGTCCCGCGATTTGTAAATGTAGTCGTTGGTGGCGATGTACAGAATGTCGGGATTCGTAGGATGGAGTTGAATGACGACGATCGGATCACTCCCGCCGCAACCGCCGAGGAAGAGACCGGCAAGCAGGAACATAGAGGCAAGAAATTTGGTCATGCTTGAACCGCGGATCCACAGGGGATGGTCAAACAGGTCGCCCAGCGAGGCCGCAGCGAGGGAAGAGGCGAGGCGTACTGTGCTTGTACGTTGAGCCTCTGATCGAAGCGAGAACGAAGCTGGGCGCCTGTTTCACCATCCCCAGGCTAGCGGTAGTTGGTGAACTGCAAATCAATCCCAAAATCTTTTCCTTTAAGAAACGCAATGGCCGCTTGCAGATCGTCCTTGCTTTTGCTGATCACCCGCACCTGTTCGCCCTGAATCTGCGCCTGCACCTTTAGCTTGGATTCTTTGACGACCTTGGTAATCTCCTTGGCCTTCTCCGAAGAAATCCCGCTTTGAATCTTGATCACTTGGCGAACGGTGGCCCCGAGCGCCTCTTCGATTTTGCCATAGTCGAACGCCTTCAAGGAGACGCCGCGCTTCACACACTTGCTCTTGATGATCTCAATGACGGCATTGAGCTTATATTCGTCGTCAGACAACACGACGAGTTCCTTTTCCTTCTCCTTTAACGTTAGCTCGGTCTTCGAGTCCTTGAAGTCGAACCGCTGCTTGATCTCCTTGGTCGCCTGATCGACGACGTTTTTCATTTCCTGCATATTCACTTCCGACACCACATCGAATGATGATTGGTCAGCCACGATGTCCTCCTTCTAGGCTTCCGTCGATCGTCCCGTGCTTAACAGCAGCCGCCGCCTGGCGGTAGCATGAACTTGCGCTCGTCATGTCGATGAATCGCCGTCTGCGCGCGACCTGCGGATCCACCACCGGCGGTTGCGATGACTTCGCTGCTGCTGAACGGCCGCTTCAGGATCACATACCCATACCACTGCTTCATGCTGTCGCTCAAGACGACGATCCCCAGGATCGCCACCACCGCGACGAGCACGGCATCGAGATAGAGCGCGAACGCTTGCCCCGCCGCCAATTTTGCCGCCTTCGCCAGAAACATCCAGAACATCTCATACGAGCCGGCCAGCGTAATCGCTCCCACGAACAACATGGGAATGGCCGTCACCCAGAGGTAGGGCGACTTCCACATTTTGATCAACACCGTCGTGGCGATACAGAGCGCCAGCGTGCCCAGCAATTGATTGGCCGCGCCGAACATCGGCCAGATGGTGGAAATGCTTCCGGTCCCAATCAAATACGCCCAGGAACCCACGACAAACGCACTGCTCAGCAACACGCCGGGCCACCAATTCATCTGTCGAAATGGCGCGTACACCCGCCCCGCCATTTCCTGAATCAGGTACCGCGCGACACGTGTCCCCGTATCGATCGTGGTGAGAATGAAGAGCGCCTCGAAGACCAGCGCGAACTGATACCAGTAGGCCATCAACCCGGCCATGCCCGGCAGCGCCGAAAAGATGGAGGCCATGCCTACAGCCAGTGAGACCGCGCCGCCGGGCCGCCCCGCCACATTCACCTCAACCATCTGCGACAATTCCGCAATGCGCGATGGCGCGAAGCCCATGGCTGTTAGAGTCTCGGCTGATAGCATCGTATTGATCGCCAGATAATCGCCGGGAATCAGCACCGAGGCCGCAATCAGCGCCATCACCCCGACGAAGCTTTCCAGCAACATCGCCGCATATCCCACCACGGCCTGCGATTCCTGCTCGATCATCTTGGGCGTCGTCCCGGAGGACACCAGCGAATGAAAGCCCGATACCGCGCCACAGGCGATCGTGATAAACAGAAAGGGAAACAGCGTGCCGGGAATGATCGGTCCTCCGCCTTGGGCGAAGGTCGTCAACCGCGGCATCTCGATCGTCGGCGCCATCAGAATCACCCCGAGCCCGAGCAGGAACACCACCCCGAGTTTCATGAAGGTGGAGAGATAGCCCCGCGGGACCAGTAACATCCAGCCCGGCAAGACCGAAGCGACAAACCCATACCCGGCCAGTAACCAGACCAGCGCCGGTTTGTCGAATTCGAACAACCAGGCATAGGACGACTGCCCTACGACCCGGCCGAACAGAACCGCCGCAACCAGCAATACCAAGCCGATCACCGACACTTCGGCGACCGCGCCCGGTCGAAACTTCTGAAGATAAAACCCCATGATGAACCCGATGGGAATCGTCATGGCAATCGTAAAGGTACCCCACGCGTTGTGGTAGAGCGCATTGACCACCGCGAAACCGAGCCCCGCCAACGCGACCACCACAATAAACAGGACCGCCACTGCTGTCGCCGTGCCGGTAATGGACCCCAGTTCATCATGTGCGATCTCCGGCAACGAGCGGCCGTTACGACGCATCGAGGCGACCAGGATAATAAAATCCTGCACCGCCCCCGCCAGAACGGCACCGATCACCAGCCAGAGAAAACCTGGCAGAAACCCGAACTGCGCCGCCAGCACTGGGCCGAGCAAAGGACCAGCCCCAGCAATTGCCGCGAAGTGATGGCCGAACAGGACGACTCTATTGGTGGGATGAAAGTTTACCCCGTCGTTCAACCTCACGGCGGGCGTCAGACGCGCATCATCCAACTGCACCACCTTCCGAGCCAACCACCGGCCATAAAACCGATAGGCCAAGACGTAGATGCAAGCCGCCGCGACGACCAACCAGAGCCCGTTCACTTTTTCGGTGGGATTGATGATACCGACAACATGGGCAAGCGCCACCGCCGCGAGCACCGACAGCAGCATCCAGAGCACAATCAAGGCTGTTTTCATGCGCGGGATACTAGCACAAACGCAAGGAGATGGGGCGACGTGAGACCATACGTGCCAGGCCTTGAACATGTAGGCGAACAGGAAGTGCAGCACGGTTGAGCAAGAACGCGCTCGCCGGGTTTGTTATACTTTTTCTCAGCTATGTCTCCTGCCACGCCTTCAGAGCCATCCGGGCGAGAACGCCGCGAATTTTATCGCATCACCGTTCTTCTCCCCATGTGCATTCAGGTCGCAGGAGAGGACACAGAAGGCGAGTTAACCGAGACGTCCGTCAACCTCAGCGCCGGAGGTATCGGCGTGATGGTCACCACAGATTATAAATTCCGTGACGTCCTGTCCCTGACGCTTCTCCTCCCCGATCACGGTCACTTTAAGGCCTCTATCCAGGTCCTGCGAATGGATCCACTGCCGCTCCTTGGCGGTATGTATCGCCTCCACGCTCGCTTCGTGGGGATGACCGCTCAAGACCGGGAACTCCTCGTCAGATACATCCTGCGTTTTCAACGTGACCATCTACAGGAACATTATTCCGCCTGACCGGACGAATGCGCCTTCGATGACATGTCATCAGTCATCGGCAACCTTAACAAGCCTACCCTGCGCCGTTTGCTTCCGCAACCGGTTACAGGGGATGATGCGCATATGCGCGCACTCACATGGCTCCTCGGTACGGTCATCGCACTGGCAACCGTCGGTGCGGTTTACCAAATCGTCGGCATGGTGCTGGATCGGCAACAGTATCCGCCACCAGGCCAAATGGTCGACATTGGCGGACAGCGGCTGCATCTCTATTGCCTTGGGACGGGAAACCCGACCGTGATCCTGGAGGCGGCTGCGCCGGGATGGTCGTTGTATTGGAGCACGGTGCAACCGCAACTGGCCCGAACCACACGCGTCTGCGCGTATGATCGCGCCGGTCTCGGGTGGAGCGATCGTGGTCCGCTGCCGCGCACGGGACAACGGATGGCGAAGGAACTCCATTGCCTGCTGGAACGCGCCGGCATCGCCGGGCCTTATGTGCTGGTGGGACATTCTCTGGGCGGCCTGGTCGCCCGGCTCTACCAACACGACTATCCCCAAGAAGTCGTCGGCATGGTGCTGGTTGATGCGGGACATGAGTTGGAAATGCGTCAGGCAGAATTTCGATCATTCGCCAACGCCGGCAAATCCATGCTGCCCGTCTTTCGCGCCATGACGATGCTGGGCATCACGCGCCTGATAGCTTCATATGACCAACTGCCGCCGATCTTGACTCTGCAGGAAGAGAAGGTCCCCGCAGAGATTCGACCAATGTTGCGCACCGTCTGGCTGCGGACCGGTTATGTGTCCACGCTCGCTGACGAAAGTGATGGACTGATTGAAACCCTGGAACAGGTGCGCCACAGCGGTCGGTTGGGCGATCTTCCGTTGGTCATTATCACAGCCACGGGCCCGGTCTGGTGGCCGGATATGCCGGGTCAGGTGAATCCCGCGAAGTTCAAAAAGATGTGGATGGATCTGCAACAGGACCTGACCACACTCTCGACGAAGAGCCGCCAGGTATTTGCCGAGCACAGCAGTCACTTCATTCAATTCGATGAGCCGTCGCTCGTCGCCGAGTCGGTTCGCCAGATGATCGATCTCACCCGCCGGACAGCCACCTTCAAGTAAAGAAGTCGCACTGTAGGATTTCCCCACGTACGGCTGCTGCCGCAGCCTGGCACTATTTGGGAGGGTGATGGTTATTCCCGGGAAAGAGAGGGATCGGCACCTTTGGTCATGATCGCCAGACAGCCGAGCCCCAGCGCGATCCAGACGAACTCCCGAAAGCGCCGCAGGAGCGCGAAGGTAATGCCCGTGACTTCGCCATAGCCGAACGCGGAGAGCAGGAACAGATTGCCTGCGTCTTGCGCACCCAAACTGCCTGGAATAAAAAACGTCCCTCCTTTGATAAAGACGGATAACGCCCCAATCGCGACAGCCGGCAAGACGTTGATGGATTGCCCCATGCACAACACCATCACATAGACCTCTAGCGCTTCCGCCAGCCAGCCAAGCAGAAACAGCCCCGTCGAAAGGAGGAAGGCTTGTCGTTGATGGGAATAAAAGCCCGCGATGGTACGATCCAGTTCGATCAACTGCTGTTCGCGCGCCTCCAGAAACTGAATACGCAGACCGATGCGCCGCAGCAGATTCAGGATCCACCCGAACATGCCCTGCCGTTGGACGATGACAAAGGCGCCGACCCCGAACAGCAGGAGGCCGACGCTGACCAACCCTGCCATGATCGTCTGTCCGGCCGATCCGCCTGAGCCCAATAACCAGAATCCCAGGCCGATGCCCGCAAGGATGAAAAGAATCTGGGCGATAGTCATGGTGGTTTTGGCCGTCACCACGGAAGCGAGGCCCTCTACGAGCGGCACGCCCTGGCGACTGAGGAGGTAGGCCTTCAGCGGTTCGCCTCCCACGTAGGCCGTAGGAGTGGTCATGTTTACGACTTCTCCGGCGGTACGAATGGCTAAGATACGCCAAAAGGGAACGCCGTTTGCCCAGGCGCCGAGCGTCACACGCCAGCCATAGGCTTCGAGCACATACATCAGGAGAGAGGGAAGAAGGACCAGCACCATGGCCGCGGGACCCAGTTGCGTCACCGCATCGTAAATACGCCCGATGCCGATGTGCCAGACCAGTGCCGAGAGTGTCAGCGCCCCGAGGAGAAGGAGGGCTGCTTTAAGCACGGGCCCGTGCCGAGGGTCGGATGACCCACACCATCATCAACCAAAAGACGGTTGAGCCGAGTGCGGCCATCCACAAAAACCAATCGAGTTTATCCAGCAGGGCAAAGAGGAAGACCACCACGGAAAAATCGCGACTCGCCACATTTTTCAAAATGAAGTCGGACCAGGCCGCCTGCTTCGGTGTGTTCCACCCTCGAGTGGCGCCGATCTTTTGTGCCTTGGTGACCAGCCAGAATGCCATGGCATTGCCGAACACGGCTGCGCCACCCAGCGCCAAGGGAACCCATGCCTCGGCCGTATCGGCTTGGCGCATATAGGCCCCACAGGCGATGCCGGCGAAGATGGCGATGTGCACCACGTTGTCCATGGCGATATCCAGCCAGGCGCCGAACGGGGATTCCGTGAAGGTGAGCCGCGCCACCTCGCCATCGCAACAATCGATAATGGCCGCGAGTTGAAACAACAGCGCGGCCACAATGCCGGCTGTGTAGCTCCCCAGGCCGAATCCGACGGCGGCGAGGAGCCCGACAGCGGTCGCCACCATCGTGATGGTATTCGGGGAGCACTTCAGTTGGAGAAAGAGTCGCGTCAACAGCCGCGAGAAGGTGCGATTGAAGTAGCGATCGACAAATCCTTCAGCCTCGCCCTTCAGCGAACGGAACAACGTCCGCTCTGCCTGGCCGGCGCTTGCCTGATCCCACACCTCGCGATACCAGAGCCCTGCATGAGACGCGGCGGCCACCACCCGTACACGACCTTCAACGGCGGCATGTTCGAGCCAGCGGCGCATGGGCGTCATCCCGGCGCCTTCCGTAACGCCACTCGCCTGGAGGGCAGCCGCCCCACTGGGCGGGTTCAAAATGCTGGCCGGCAACACCACCAGGTCGGCCGCGACCTGATGCCCCTGCTGGCCGGGCTGATTGTGGAATGAAACCAGCCGCCCTTCCTGAAATGCGACCACCGGATTCCGACGACCGACCACAGACTCAACCGGACCCACTTCACGCGTCACCACCAGTGCCTCGCCATCACGCACGGTCTGGCGCAGATGTTCGATTAAGCCCTTGGAGAATACCGCTTGAACTCCGGCCACGAGACAGAACCCCCGGACTTCAGCGGCCAAGGATTCCCAGGTACGCGGATCGTCGAGCGGAAATTCCCGGACGGGCATCCATCGGACCGGAATCGTCACACGAGCTCCACGCGCCAAGGCTTGCTTGAGCAACTCTTCATCGGGACCGGCCAGGACGATCAATTGGCGAATGCCCCCGCGTTGCAAGGTGAGCACAGTCCGCTGAAAGAGGCTCAATCCTCCGATGTGGGTCAAGGGGCCGACGTCGGCAAGACCGCGGCCCGGGCGATCCCCGAAGAGACCGGCGCCCGGCAACAAGATGGCCGTGCTCAATCCCTGCAGTTCCGCGCCCCGTTGTAATGTACTTTCACTCATGATTGGACTCGTCGTTCGTCTTTCGTCATTCGTATTTCACGCAGACACGGGAAGTTGAGAGCCCTAGCGTACGGTGTCGATTCTCTCCAGAGGACGCGTCGCACTTCATGCGTCACCTGCATCGAGCGCGTGGTTCTATAGGCGGGGGAGAACCTCCCGCTCCGCCTTCGTCACATCTTCAGGGAAATCGATTTCCGTCCAGGGCAACCCACCGATTTTCTCATGCCCGACTTTGACGTCACGGAAATACTGCAACAACCCGTCCTCGTATTCCATGTCCCAGCGGCCCTCGTCGATGTACCCCTTGAGCGAGGCGATCACATGCGCCGTATCGGCCCGACGTACCCTGAGAAATCCCACGCCTTCACCGGCGAGATCGTACCGATCAGGCATTTTCTTGCTCAGGGCGATGACGCGGTCGCCCTGTACGACGACCATACATTCCTCGCCCGTCTGTTTCACGGTATCGTCCATCAGCAGGCAATTCTCATAGGGCGAGGCCACCAGACGGCGAAGGATTTCCCGGTGAAACAACACATCCGCATCCATGATGACCACATCGTCGGTCAGCGCCTGTCTCGCGATCCATAATGACGAAATGCTGCCGCGATGAAACTCCTCGTTCACGAGATAGGAGATGTCGACCCCATGACATTGCGAGCCCACGGCAGCCCGGATCATGTCCTGTTTATATCCCACGACAATCGTGGCCTGCCTGATACGAACCGCCGCGAGGGATTCGAGATACCGGGACAACAAGGTCTGCCCGCCGATCTCGATCAGGCATTTCGACTTATGCTGGGTCACCGGCCAGAGACGTTTACCCACGCCTGCCGCAAGGATAATCGCCTTCATACGCGCGCGGCCGCTCCCGCCATGACTTCCTCGAACGCACCCAGAAATCCGTCGATCTGGGCCTCGGTGAGCGCCCCCATGTTGGCGACACGAAAGATCTTCGACTCCAGTTGTCCCTGCCCGGCATAGATCACATAGCCGCGGGCCTTCAGCTGATCATGCAGCGTGGCGTAACTGAGGCCGTCCGGAAGATGGAAGGCGGTAATCGTATTCGACTGTACCTCTGCCGGCAGAAACGGCTGCACGCCCATGCCCGCCATACGCTCGCGAATTCTTGTGGCCATGCGCCGATACCGTTGGAAGCGGTTCGTCACCCCCTCCTCCAGCAGTTCGTCCAGGGCTTCCTCAAACGCGTAGTACACCTGCACGGCCGGCGTGAAGGGCACGATCCCTCGCCCCTGTTCATCGACATAATGGGTCAGGGTCAGATACCAGGACCGCTTCGGATATTTGCGCATCTGGTCCAGGAATCCCTTGCGCAGCAGGACAAACGACACACCGGGGAACCCCTGAATGCATTTCCCCGCGGTTCCCGCCACCATATAGATGTGTGATCCGGCAATATCGATCGATTCCCCCGCCAGACCGCTCACGGAATCGAGGACGAACACTCGGTTGAGACTGTCGACCACTTCCGCAATGTCTTTCACCGGATTAATCAAACCGGTCGTCGTCTCATGGTGCACCATCGACACCGCATGCACTTCGGGATGTTGGCGCAAGGCCAATCGGAGCCGTTCCGGATCAGGCCTGACGTGCCATTCCGACTTGAGTTCGGACACCCCGAGCCGCTGCAATCCGATCATATTGGACAGGCGCTCCCCGTAGACCCCGTTGTTGAGCACCAACATGCGCTTGCCCAACGGCAGGCAGGACATGACGGCAGATTCCACCGCAGCCGTGCCCGACCCGGTCAAAATGACGGCCACATACTCGGACTCCGCACCGGGCACGAAGGCCGTGAGCAACTTCTGCTGGATGCGCAGCAGCATGTCGGAAAACTCGGATTCCCGATGGCAAATGTCCGGGCGCAACAAGGCCTGCCGCACCCGCTCGCTCACATTGACCGGTCCTGGATTCAAAAGGATCATGGTTCAACCTCCGGCTGTTGATTGAGACGGAGCGGGACGGGCCCACTCAAATCCAGTGCGCCGCAATTATTCGATGGCTTTCATGAAGCGCGCAGTGATCGCCGGCGGCTCCAGCGCAATCCGTCCGGCATCCTCGACAAACTCGTTCACCTTGACGAGCAACATGCTGGGCCCGTCGTTCTTCAACATATCTTTGAATTCGTACACGAGATCTTCACGGTCCAGCACACGTTCGACCGCCACGTATCCGGCAGCCTTCGCGACTTTTTCCAATTGGACGACGTTGGAGATCGTCGGCTGATTCCCCGTCGAGCCATACACTTCATTGTCGAACACGACATGGACGAAGTTCTTCGGCCGCAACGCACCCACTGTGGCAAGCGTGCCCATGCCCATGAGGACGTTGCCGTCTCCATCGAACACGATCACCTTCTTGGAAGGTTTGGAAAGCGCCACGCCGACACCGATGGCTGCGGCATTCCCCATGGACCCGATCATATAGAAATGCGTGGGCCGATCGGCCAGCTTTTGGGCTTCCCTCGACGGAAATCCATTGCAGATGATGACGGGCTGATCTGTCAGCAATTCCAGCAGCGCGGCCATCGCCTGCGCCCGGCTCTGCATCGTTCCCTGTTCCGGTCTCATGGATGCAACCCCTTGATGATGCCTTTTTTGATCAGGAGGGCCACGGGAATCCGCTGTTTCATAAAGGTCTGGCCCACCCACCGGAGATCGTCCGCCATCGTCTGTTCCGACAAGGTCCGGTGCGGAATTTTCATCGTATCCAATAATTGCGGCATGGTTTCGCCCATCACCAGATGTTCCGGAGCGTCTTTGCCCTCAAAGCCGCGCCAGGAGACCAGCAAGATGCAGGGTTGGCGATAGATCATATTGAGCGAGAGCAGCGTGTTGAGCGATGTGCCGAGGCCGGAGTTCTGCATGAGCACGGCAGGGATTTTTCCAGCCATGAAGGCGCCGGCCGCCATGGCCACCGCTTCGTCCTCACGCACGGCCGACGTGTAGAGCTTGCGCGTGAGCAACTCTTCGATGATGCCGCCGAGCAGGGAATCAGGCACACCGGTGAAGAAATTGACGCCCAGATTTTCGAGCGCCTGCACGAACACATCACTGTCGACCATGAACTATGCTCCTGTCTCCTGACGGGCCCCGACACAAGAGGCGCATTATAGCCAAGGGGTCCCCTCATTCACAAGAACGCCGCGCACGAGTTGCCGCCGCCGGAACGACCGTGATAGCGTGCCGACAGATCCGTTGAATCGCCATGCGTGATGCCTGCTCGATATGGTCGCCGTCCCCCTTCCTTCGCTGGGTCCTGCTGCCCGGCCTGCTGCTTCTCGGTCTCGTCATACCGGTCTCCGCCATCACCATGGCGAATGATCCGCACGGATACCGCGAGTTTCGCTGGGGCATGCCCCTCACCGACATCTCGGACCTCACAGTGACGCGCGAGAACACCCACACCATCGATTACACGTTCCGGGATCGTCCTCCCGTCTATGCCGAAATCCCGGTCGACAGTGTGCTGCTCTCCACCGTGGACGCTCAGTTTGCACGCGTCACCATTCGATATAGCGGTGCCCAAGCCCATAAACAGGTGTTGCAGTATCTCGAACGAACCTATGGCACGATCGAGCGGCTTCCCGGACAGATGATGCGGGGACTCAACCAGCAATATACCTGGCGGGGACCGGACACGGAGATCAGCCTGACCTACGAGGCCAACCGGGATCGAGGATTTATTTTTATCGAAAGCCGCAGCCTCGCCCCCCGGTTTCAAGACCGGATATCGGATACCGCGGAGTAACCGGACATGCACAGACGAAGCACTCGCTCCCAATCCTATTGGTTGATGACGCTCATCGCGGTCGTCGCCCTGTGGATGCAGGCGGTGCCGGCGCTGGCTATCCCGATGCAAAACGATCCGAACGGGTTTGAAGGCATTCCTTGGGGGACAGCTTTCACCGAATCGGATCAATTCGTGAAGGTCGAGGATGCGGGACGAGTGCAAACCTTCGAACTCAAGACGACACCGCCGACCTTGGGCCCGGCGACGGTCGAATCAATGAAGTTCAGCACGATCGAAGGCAAGTTCGCCCGGGTCATGGTGAAGTACACGGGCAAAGAAACCCACGACCGCTTGCTAGCGTTTCTGCAACAACAATTCGGCCCGATCGATCAAACCCCCGGTCAAATGGCCGGCGGCGCGGTCAAGTTCTTCAACTGGCAGGGGCCAGACAGCGCGATCATCCTTCGTTATGATCTTCGAACCAGCCAGGGCGTGATTTTTTTCGAAAGCGAGGCGTTTCGCGTGAAGTTGAACGAAGGCAATTTGCCCCCCGTCCCTTAACCGATTTTGTACCGCGCGCCCTGTCTCCGTGGGCTTGACCCACCGGTGAATAGAATCTCCACGATCCTTGTCACATTTCGTGGTTGCATGATACCTTGAGCGGTGAGTAATCACTCACTCACCAGACGACGGATGACGTGAACCCGACGAACGCCGCTTCCCGCAACGCCAGCCACGATCGCCAGGCCAGCCTGATTTCTTGTGCCGCGAACTTGTTTGCCGCCAAGGGGTTCAAAGGCACCACCACCAAAGAAATCGCCAAAGCCGCCGGCGTCAGTGAAGCGTTGGTGTTCAAGTACTTCCCGACCAAACGCGCGCTGTACACGGCCATCCTCGCCGAAAAGGCTCCACTGAGCGAACTGCTGAGCGCTGTGGAGGAATTTGCGCGCAAACGTGACGACCATCGGGTTTTTACCCTCATTGCCAGCTATCGCATCCGTCCGGGAGCCGATCCCACCATGTTGCGCCTGCTGCTCTTCAGCGCGCTGGAGGGCCATGAACTGGCGGATATGTTTTTCGGGAAACAACACCGGGTATTCTACGACTATCTGGCCGGATACATTCAGACCAGAATCGACGAAGGCGCCTTTCGCCCGATTGATCCCCTGCTGGCGGCGCGGGCGTTCATCGGCATGGTGGTCCACCACCGGCTGCTGCATGAAATTTTCGACGTGCCCTTGCACTGTTCCCACAAAGAGATTGTCTCCACCTATGTGGAACTGTTTTTGAAGGGCCTCCAGCCGTCATCCACCGACAAGAAGCGAGGCCTGACCCGTGTCCGGTAATCCGATTCGACGACATCCCATCGTCACCCTGGGCATCATCGTCTTCATCGCCGTGGCGGCATTGGTCGCGTTCCGCCTCACTAGCGGCGCCAAGACAGACCCGCGTAAGAACCGGATCCTCACCGTGGGCACGATGGCTCCCATCAAGCAGGATCTCGACGTACGGTTGACCTATACCGCCGATTTGATTCCGAACCAGCTCGTCAACGTTTTCTCGCGCGTGGACGGCTACATTGCCAAGATCTATGTCGATAAGGGGGACCTGGTCAAAGCTAGTCAGCTGTTAGTCGAAATCGACCATACGGATTACATCCATGCCCTCAATCAGGCCAAGGCCAATCTCTTGTCGGCGAAAGCGAAAGTCGTCCAGCAGGATGCGGCGGTGCGCAATGCCGCCCTCACGCTCGACCGCATGCAAGCACTGATCAAAGACCAGTTTGTCTCGCAACAGGATCTGGATACAGCCCTGGTGAATCGCGACGCCGCCGTCGCGTTACAGGATTCCCTGCGCGCCCAAGTACAACAGATGACGGTGGCGCTAGCCCAAGCCGAAACCAATCTGGCCTACTCCTACATTCGTGCCCCGTTTGCCGGCTATATCGCCGAACGCAACCTCGATCCCGGCGCGTACGTCAGCGGGACCACGGCCAGCACGTCCACCGTCTCGCGCGGCATCTTGAGCGTGCACGACGTCGAAACCGTCCGTACGTTAATCGAAGTCGTGGAGAAGGATGTGCCGCTCGTGCAAATCGGGCAACGCGCCGACGTCCGCGCCGAAGCTTATCCGAACGAGGTGTTTGAGGGCCGGGTCACACGCATCGTCCAGGCCTTGAACCGCGCCACCCGTACCATGACCGTCGAGGTCGATCTGCCGAATAAGGACCATCGACTCAAAGGCGGCATGTTCGCTCGCGTCGAGGTCCTGGTCGGGAAACATTCCCAAGCGATACAGATTCCTCTTGATGCAGTAAGCCGTCTCGAAGAATCACAGTATGTCTATGTCGTCAAAGAAGGGAAGGCCCATCAAGTGCCGGTCGAGCTGGGCGCTCGCGATGGAAACCGCATCGAAGTGGTGAAAGGCCTTGCGGGCGACGAACACCTGATCGTCTCCGGAAAAGACCTCGTCAGCGAAGGCATCCCCGTCCAAACGCAGCCGATGGATGCCGTGAAACGTGAGTCGTAACAGGTACCACGTGAAAGAATTTCCTCCGTTGATGGCAACTTCTCGTCGTGTCACATCTCGCGTGTCCCCGTTCACGTATTCATTATGTGGCTGACACTCCTCGCACTCCGCAATCGCATCGGCATCCTGATGTTGTCCCTGGCTATGGTGATCCTGGGAGCCACCTCGCTGGAACGCCTGCCGGTCGATCTCTTTCCGAACATTCAGGTTCCGGTCGCGTTCGTCGGGGTCATTTACAAGGGCGCACCTCCGCTCGATATCGAACAAAGCGTCGTCTATCCGATCGAAAAAGCGGTCAGTTCCGCCTCCAACGTCGAACATGTGGAGTCGTTCGCCAAGCAAGGCATCGGGGCCGTCCAGATTTGGTTCAACTGGGGCGCAGATATTAATGTCGGCCAAATGGAGGTGATGCAGCGCATCACCCAGATTTTAAACAGCCTGCCGCCAGGCATTCTGCAGCCCTTCATCGTCAAGTTCGATGTCTCCAACATCCCGGTCGCCTTCGTGACGGCCTCCGGCGGCGACCTCGACGAACGGGCGCTCTACGACCTGGCCTACAACACCATCGCCCCGCAGATTGAACAAATCGCCAACGTCGCCGCCGCCACGGTGGAGGGCGGCAAGATCCGGCAGATCAACATCAATCTCGATCCGGCGTTGCTGCAGGCACGCGGCCTCTCGATCCTCGACGTGGTCAAGGCGGTGAAGGCCTCCAACCTGATCCTGCCGTCCGGCGACATCAAGGCAGGCAATCTCGACTACAACGTATTCACCAACACCCAGTTCAAAACCGTGGAACCGATCAACGACGTCGTCGTGAAGATCGACGCGCGTGGCAATCCCGTGCGCGTACGGGATGTCGGCGTCCTGACCGATTCATCCGACATTCAAACCAACGTCGTCCGCACGGACGGCAAACGGTCGGTCTATTTGCGCGTCAATAAGCAGCCGATCGCCAACACGGTGGAAGTCGTCGATGCCTTACGGAAGGCCATCCCGAAAATGATCGGCATTCCCCCCGGCGTGCAGTTGGGGATTTCCTTCGATCAGTCGATCTACATCCGGCAATCGATCAAGAACCTCATCGAGCAGGCACTGCACGGATCGCTGCTCGCGGCGGCGGTGATCCTTCTGTTCCTGAGAAATCTCACCAGCACGTTGATCATCTCCGTCGCCATCCCGCTGTCGATTCTCGTGACGTTCATCGTGTTGTATTTCACCAACCAGACGCTGAATGTCTTCACGATGGGCGGCTTGGCGCTGGGGATCGGGCGTCTGGTGGACGATTCGATCGTCGAATTGGAAAACATTCAACGCCACCTGAATGTCGACCGGAACCGCTGGGATGCCATCGTCAACGCCGCGCGCGAGGTCGCCATGCCGATCTTCGCCTCCACGGTCACGACGGTGGTTGTCTTCCTGCCGATGTTTTTTATCGTCGGCATCGCGCGACTCCTGCTCATTCCGCTCACGCTTACGATTGCCATTGCCCTGTTCACTTCATTCTTCGTCTCACGGACGGTGACCCCCGCGCTCTGTTATCGTTTCTTGAAGTCGGAACAGGAGGCGCACCGCTCGCTGCCCTCCTGGTTCGTGCGCATCATGCAGTGGAGCCAGCGCCGGTACGAAGCCCTCGATGAGGGGTACGAACGCAGCCTGCGTTGGGTGTTGGCCCATCGCCGCACGCTGTTGTTCGCCGTCGTCGCGCTCTTCGTCAGTTCCCTCGCGCTTTTGCCGTTTATCGGAACCGAATTTCTGCCGGTGTCCGATGAAAGCCAGTTCCGCATCGTCTTGCGAGCGCCCGTCGGGCAGCGGGTGGAAAAAACCGTCGATCAGGTCGCCGAGGTCGAACGGGTGTTGCGGGAGAAGATTCCGCCGGACGAACTCGAAGCGATTGCCTCCAGCACAGGCGTCCTCGCGCAAGGCCGCTCGTCATTATTCAATCCCAACACGGGACCGCATACCTCGGTCATTTCGGTCTATTTGGCCTCTCCCGATAAACGCCGGCGCAACCAAGTCGAAATTATGAATGCCGTCCGGCCGTCGGTGATCAAACTGTTCCCCGGCGTGGCGATGTTTTTCGATCCGGGCGGCCTGGTCAAACGCGTGACCAGTTTCGGCTCGCAGAAATCCATCGACGTGGAGATTTACGGCTACGACTTCGAGAAGGCTCGCACCGTCATCCAGCAGACCCAGGAGATCATGCACAAGATTCCCGGCATGGCCGACATCGAAGTCAGCCGGGAAGAGAACTACCCCGAAGTCAACGTGGTGGTGGATCGGGAAAAGGCCGCGCTCCTGGGAATCAGCGAAACGGACGTCGCCAATGCCGTGTTGTTCTCCATGAACGGCAACGGCCAGACCGACCCGATCATCTATACCGATCCGCAGAACGGGAATGAGTACTACATCAGCGCCTGGCTCGCCGAGGACCATCGCAAGGACTTGACCGCCATCGAGCATGTGTTGCTCACGACCAAAAACGGCGAGCCGGTCCTGCTAAAGAACCTGGCCACTCTCAAGCTGAACGCCGGACCAGTGAAGATCGAGCGCAAATACTTCCAGCGCGTCGTCCACATCACGGCCAACCCCGTCGGGCGAGATCTCGGCGCCATTGCTCAGGACCTGGAAACGGCATTTGCCCAGTTGCAATTGCCGCCAGGCTTCAGCATCCGCCTGGCGGGGCAGATTCAGCAGCAACGCGAGACGTTCGAGGGCCTCATGTATGCCAGCGCTTTAGCCCTGATCCTGGTGTACATGGTGATGGCTGCACAGTTTAAGTCGCTGATCGATCCCTTCATCATCATGTTTTCGGTGCCGATGGGCATTCCCGGCGTGATCGTGATCCTCTATCTCACCAACACCACGATCTCCACCTCGTCCTTGATGGGCATCATTATGATGTTGGGCATCGTCGTCTCGAACGGCGTCCTGCTGGTGGACTACACCAACGTGTTGCGACGCCGCGGCCTCGACCTCTCCACCGCCGTCGTCACGGCTTCTCGCACCAGACTCCGACCGATTCTCATGACCTCCCTCGCCACGGTGGTGGGCCTTATCCCGATGGCGCTCGGAATTGGAACCGGCAGTGAAACCAACGCGCCGCTGGCGCGCGCGGTGGTGGGTGGGCTTACCGTCTCGACCATCCTGACGCTGTTTCTCGTCCCGACCGTCTACACGATGCTGGAAGAACGGTTTCCACGACGAGCCGAAGAACTGGGCGAGACACCGGCGGAAGCTGAGTTGGCCGGACAACAGGGCTAGCAGGATACGGAAAAAGTCCGCCAGCGGCGTTCTCGCGTCGCTCAGGGGCTCACCGTACCTCAAGAGTACGATTCGCCCTGGGACACTGGGCGCTCACCGACTCGCGCCCGTCCGCAGACGTGACGCTCATTCTTCTTCGCGTCGCAGACCTTACTGCGGCCTTGCTGGACGGCCTTTTTGCGCATCCTGCGGGTTGCCGTCAACCCGACAAGGCACAGAATCACAGCATTCTCGAAAGCGCGTGGCCCTATGTTTTGGGATTTGCAGGCTGTTCAGAAAGGCTGTCCAGCAAGGCTGCAGGAAGCGCGGCGACTGAGGAGGTACAAACCAAACTTCGATTGACCCGTTCGCCGCTTTAGATATTCCTGGCGAACGGATAAACCCCACCAGTAATCCCGTTTTACCACTTGTACGTCGCAAGGAGACGTGCGACTGAGAACGCCGCTGGCGGTTTTTCTAGGGACGGAGACTGGGGAAGAGCGAGGCCAGCTGAAGCGCCAGCCCCATATCACCGCTGATGCGGAGCCGACCGGTCATCGCGATCATGGTGCCGCTGACCTGACCGTTCAATACCCGTAGACAATCCTCACCGGACATTGCCAGCGTGACATTCGGGTCCGGATGGACCCCTTCAGACACCTGACAGGCGCCATCTCGAATCTGGAGTTGGTACTGTCCGCCGTCGGCCCCGTTCAAATCGAACTGGTAGACGACATCCAGGCCCTCGGCCGCCTCAGGATCCAGCTTGCCAGGAAGCGTGGCAAAGAAGGCCTGCACTGTTTTCGGTTGAGAGTGAGTCATGCGATGGCGCCCCGGCGAGCATACGTCCCCGCCGGGGCGTACATACTCGGCTAGTACCGCAACATAGCCCGGTGGCTTGAACGACGGGCACCGAAGAAGGCCTTGGAGAACTCTTCGACGACGGTCGGCTCGTACCCCTTGCAACTGAAAATATCGAGATAGGCGCTATTGGTATCGTTGGCGAAATGCCCGCTGATCAGGGAGGTCTCGATCAACTGCACCATGCTGTAGCCCGCCACGCGCCCTTCGCCGAAATTCACGATCTGGCAGGTGCCATATCGCTTCATTTCGATCAATTCACAGAGCTGTACCACGTAGGCTTCGATCTGTTTGGCGTCGCGAATGCGCTCGGGAATGCAATCGTGGAGGTCTACGGAGGTGCAAATGCCCCAGGCCTTGCCGGGTCCGACGGAGTCCGGATGGACCGCGGAGTCAGCAATCCTGGCTGAAGATGATGAGATGTCGTCGGAGGTGGCACCTTCGGCGTTGTGCATATGCGATACGACCTTTCTGTTGGGGGTGGTGGGAGTGGTGAAGCATGTATTTGCACTATACTCAACGTTTGAAACACTGTAAATATTTATCTCCGAAATTTCTCGCGCCGCGCGCGCATTGACAAACTTGCGACCCCTTAGCGAGAATGCCGCCCATGAGTGATACATCCACAACCAAGTCCACTGCCTCAGCACCGACCGCTGAATTGCCCGACCGCCTGTGCACCTGGTGCAAGGTGGCCATGACCAAACGCCTGGTCGCCGGCGGCCAATTCGTTCACTACACCTGCCCCAAGTGCGTCTTTCAGCACACTACCAAGCGAACGCCACAAGCCCAATAGTTCCTTCGGCGCGCCGTGTGGATAATTCTAGCGCCCCCTTTTTTTAGGTGACCGGTAGCCAGACTCATCAAAGCGGTCGCGAACAAGACCCCAACTAGCGAATGATGGAGGCGTCCTGTTTTTGTCCGTCGAAGGAGTGAACGACCCGAGAACGCCGTTGGCGGCCCTATTCGGGTAACCTGGCATCCAGGCCGATCAAAGAGGTCGTCCAGCAGGCCGCAGGAAGCATGACGACTGAGGAGGTACAAACCAAACTTCGTTCGACCCGTTCGCCGCTTGAGATATACCTGGCGAACGGATAAACCCCGCCAGTAGTCCCTTTCACCACTGTACGTCGCAGGGAGGCGTGCGACCGAGAACGCCGCTGGCGCCCTCTTTCATCGGCCGTCACTCGTCGTAGTATTTTTCGCGGTAGATCGGACACAATCCTTTGGCGTGGAGTCTGGCCGTCACATCCTTGATCATCGCGCTCCCCCCGCAGAGGTACACCGCAAGATTGGCAACGGATCCAATCCGTTCATCGATCAACGCCGTCACGCGCCCTGTCGCTCCCTGCCACCCCGGCTCCGGCCTAGACAGCGTCGTCACGACGGTAAAGTGGGGATGGATCGCGGCCAGCGCAGCCCATTCATCCTGCCAGTAGAGATCTCGTTGGCTACGAAGCCCCCAGAACAGCGTGACCGGCCGATCCGGCTGCCGCTGCAATTGCGCCAGGATCATACTCCGCATAGGCGCGATGCCGGTTCCCGTTGCGACGAACAACAGATCCTTCGTCCCGTCGTCCCGAAGATAAAAGGCGCCCGCTGGTCCCTTGAACGACGTCCGCTCCCCTTCACGCAGGCTAAACAGGTAGCTCGAACCGGGCCCTCCCTGAACGAGATTGAGGACAAGGAGGATTCGATCTTGCTGCTCCGGCGGCGACGCAGACGCAATGGAGTACGGTCTGGTCACGGGACGGGGTTGCCCTTCCTTCGGCACCTCGAACGAAACGAACTGTCCGGCTTTACAGGTAAGCGTCGGTGGGTCTAGAAGGCGCAGCTCAATCGCCCGCACGTCATGCGTCAGATCCTGAATGCGGCTCACTTCGGCCGTACACGTATTCATCGTTTCCAACCTGGGGAGATGTGACTGGAGCGGAAGATCCGGTTAGCCTCGCCCGGACGGCAGCAACAGGTGCGTCTCATAACTCATGATACCAAGAAATGCGGCGAGGCCGAGATAGTACAGGCCATAACTCATCTTGGTCGAAAGCGGCACCTCATAGTAGCGGTCGGGCAGGCCGTGAGAGCCGCCCCTAAAGGTGGACATGACGTGTGGAATCGCAAGAATCGCGATCAACAGCAGCATGGGACTGTGGTTCATGATGAAGAGACCGATCAGGATCGGCACGCCCAGCCACCAGACCTTGGGTGAGATAATGGCGGTGATCCGTCCGCCGTCGAGGGGGGACAGCGGGATGAGATTGAAGAGATTGATCATGAACCCCGCATAGGCCAGGGCCAGCAGCAATTGGCTCTGGGTATATTCGGCGGCATAATAACAGGCCATAGCCGCCACCGTCCCAGCGACCGGCCCGGCAATTCCCACATAGGCCTCAGTTTCTACATCCATCGGCTGCTCTTTGAGTTGAATCCAGGCGCCGACGAAAGGAATGAAGGTCGGAGCTCCCACATCCAGGTTGCGCTGTTTGGCGGCGGCGTAATGCCCCAACTCATGAAACAGAATCAGCAGCACGAAGCCGACCGCGTACCACCAGCCGAAGATGAAACTGTACACCACCATCGACAGCAGCATGGTCCCGCCGGTGAGCGCGATTTTGCCCAACTTGAGACCGCCGAGGAGCAGCAGGAGAATCTTCACGACGGCAATCCTCCGCCGCTGCCCGGCTGTTCAGCCTGCGGTTTTTTCTTGAGGTATTTGGCAGCCAATCCGCCGAGCGCAATCACAAACAGCATCAACAACTTCTTTCCCGCCACCAGCAAAGGAATAATGAAGGCCCAGAGCTTCGCCAACAAACCGGATTTGACGGCGGCGCCCGCGATGAGGGCGGTCAGGCCGACGGCTGCCACCTTGTCGGTGGTGCTGTTGAAGTCGGTGTACCGTTTCCCTTCGACAAACTCCACATTCGCCAGCAATTGGCTGACATGCGGCTTTAGCATCGGCAACTGCTCCAGCGACCCCACCATGTTCATGCTGAGATACCCCTGCCGCCCCAAGGCCAACGTGTTGTAATTAACCCCCACCGGCGATTCCGGTTCCTGTGCCGAAATCGCCCACACCACCTTGTTCGCCGCCTTGTCATAATGCGGCTTCTCTTCCCATCCGCGAATGATCAGAGGTCGAAACCCTTGCGCCTGGCGGTTTTTGTTGTCCTCCTCCGTACCTTCTTTGATGGACGTCATCAGCGCATCGGCATCCCAATTGGCCGCCTCGTCGTCTTTGACGTAGCCTGCATCAATATATCGCACCACCATGAACCACTGTTCGCCTTCGCCCGTTGCCGCAATCAACCCCAGCTCGGACCCGGAGGGAAAGTTCCCCATCCTCTTCAACAGGGCTTGCGTCTCTTGCGCGCCAAGGAATTGATAGCCTTTGGGAAGTTTCAGCAACGCTTGATCACCTAGCTTCGCTTCGGTGGGCCCCTCAAGCCAATGAAGGCCAGACGGTTTCGGCTCATCGGCCAACGCCGGATGAGGCCACAGGCACAACGCCCAAATAACCACCGCCATGAGTTTCAGCCAATTCCTTCCCATCACCATATCGCTTCTCCTCTTCTGATCGCATAGAGTCCACCAGAAACCTTAGGAGGACCGGAATCAGGTTGAGGTCAAGTCCCGATCAATTTGTCGTATTCTCCGTGTGTCCCAATCCAGAACCAGTTGATGCCATCTGGAATATCGAACCCAAGTGCCCGATAGTGATCGCCAACTCTTGCTGACCAGAGCGTTCCTCTGCGCTTGAGATGAAGTGACGGATGGCGGGGATTCGACTGAAGCAGTTGGAAGTTCTTGTCGGCGAGGGAGCGGATATCCTCTGGAAGCGACTGATACGCAATCTAGAATCGTGAGGTCGCAGTGTGCTTCAAAGAGGACGAGTCTTCCCTTGCTCGTACTCGGCACGGCCCTCAGCCAACAGGCTATTCAGTTTCCCTGCCTTCAGATCAGAGGCGATCTGCTCATCCCACACGCGAGCATCGAACTCAAAAAACCACGCCCGGAACTGAGCCAGATCCTTGGGGGAAAGATTCAAGACCGTCTTCTCAAGCTGCTCTATCTCACTCATGGCATATTCTTCCTCACTTCTACTGCTAAATCTTACACCAAGTCGTGACGGTTGTCCTTTGTTTCCTGATGAGTCACGAGAACGACGAGATCCTCATTGCAAGGCTAGCGGACCCTACAAACACGATTGGAGTGATGCGATCTTTCTCAAAACAACATTGGAAACTAGGCATAACCTTTCACTATTACTTCACTTTGCGAAGAACGCGAATCCCAAGGCAGAAGAACACCAGAGCCACGCCTACCAAGAGAACCACAAGACTTGAGCGATGACCGGTTGCCTACAACGGACGTTGTCATGAAAGACCGTGTACCGACAATCGCACACGATGCAGTTCAGACTGGCGGACGAGTACATCCATTACAAACTCCAAATCGCCCCCAGGAAGCATAGCGACGACAACCCGAGCCAGATGATTCCAGTCTCTTTCACAATCCATTCCTAACAGGCAACGTAAGCACTTCGAATAATAATGACCACGTATACGAGATGCGCTGCTGAGGGAATTCGAGTCGCTTCAAACGTTTCACCCTAGTTAGTACACCACCGTCGTCAAAGACAGCGGCCCGACCGCCGTCTTGTTTAATACCTTGACCGCTACCCGGCCGATGACACGCCCGTCTTCCGCTTCCACATCGACCCGCCAATCGCCCGGATCGAGGCCCTCTTTGAACGTGTAGGCGCGGTAGCCGCCCTCTCGCCCACCGGAAATCTTGAGCGGAATGCGATCAGCGTCTGTGAAGGGCTGACCGGCATCGGGCCGGTAATACCAATGATGATAAATCGTGGTCTTCAGCGCCACGGGCGCAAACACCGCCGTGAAACAATAGACAGGATCGTCGGCCGGGATCACATTGTCCGACACCTTCCACACTTCGTACCATGATTTCTCAAAACTCAATTCGTACCGGTCCCCCGAGCGTTTCACTTCGTGATACATGCCGCCATGCTTCAAGGAGAGCGGCACCGGAGGAATCCAGTTCAGGAAATAGAATCCGACCAGCAGCGCAATCAGGCCAAGAGCCGGCGCAGCCGCCCACATCGCCTCGCGCCTCGTTCGATCGGCGTTGTTCCAATAGATCAACTGCACGACCCGCAGGACGACCAGCACCGTCACCGCAGCTCCGGTCAGAAAGATCACCGCATTCATCCAGCCGGTCATGACCGGAAAGAAGAAGGTAAAGAACGCGAAACAGACGAGGGCGTAGAGGCTCACCAGCAACTGAACATTCGTTAACCGGCTGCGGAGGAATTCATTCGCCACGAGAAACGCCACAAGAATACAGAAAAACACCGCCGTTCCTGCGAAGGTCGCGCTTCTGGAATAAAAGATCGCGTAGGCGCTGAAGAGACCGCCCAGCAGGAACTGAATGGCCATCGGGGCATAGGGCTTGGCCTGCACCACCCATTTCATGAAGAACGGCGCATCAGGCGGAAGATCGTCAAGCGTGGCTTCCTGAGTTCCCAAACGGCCGGTCAGGACGATCAGAAAGCCCAACAGCGTCAGATAGGCTAGCAGCAACAAGTTGTCGCGTAGCCGGTCGATGCGGGTCAGCACCAGCGTGTCATACGTCACCCCGCTGAAGAAAAACAGCGGCGGCAGGTAGGGCTTACCCAAGACCGACTGGAAACGCTGCAATGAGACCATGCGCTAGATTTCAGGAGACGCAGGCGATTGTCAAACGAAGAGCGAAATTAGTAGTGGGTCCGTTGAATAACAGAGGGCAGACGTCTGCGCTTTTGAGTCGACCCTATCGTGCAGCGGTGTTGAGGCCCAGTCGGGTGTCGAGGGCATCGAAGAAATCGACGTAGAGGATCGGCCGGTGCTCGATGGGAATCGCCACGAGATTCGGCCTGAAGGCTTCTGACGAGACATTCATGGCCCATGCCGGCGTGACGCGCGCAGAGGACTCGGTGACTGGCTCGACCTGCACCGTGAGCTGATAGCCGACGGTGCCGCCGGCAAGCGCGGCGCTATGGCCGACGCCGCTCGGCTGACTTTTGAGGAGGCCTTTGGCCGGATCGACCGTCGCGAGCGCCATCGTATAATCGATCATCTGAGCCTTGACGGCGTCAAAGACGACGGGCTGGCTCAGATCATAGACCCGCGAGCGGTAGTGCGCTTCTTCTTGTGGCGAGAGGATCGTGCAGCCGGTAAGGAGCAGTGCCATTAAGCCAATGAGTAGTGAGTGCATCATGATCTCGTTCGTCCTCCATAAAGAAACCCGTGTACCTCTGTTTTCATTTCTAAACTGAGACACTACCAAGGAATTACATAAACGGAGGGAGCGGCGCATACACCACCGGCATGCCCAACAATCGCTCCAACCATCCGGCCATGTGTTCCTCGGGCAGAGGAGCGCGGTTGAGCCGGACCTCGAGTTGAAACCCTCCGGCCGTGCCCACAATCCCGATAATGGCCGAGGCATCCTCTCCCTCGGGCATCAATTCCTGAGTCTGGAACTCACAAAGAGTACTGTAGAGACGGCCCTGTGGCTCGATGGTTGCCAACACTTCCGGCAACTCACCCAGCGCGCAATGTACGGAGCAGCGGTAGACCGGCCGGGCGCCTAGTTGCACGGCGGCAAAGGCCTCGAGCGCCTGGTCGGAAAATCCTGTGAGGTAGGCACGCACCGAGGCCGCTTGCGGCGCAAACGTCGCAGCCAATCGGCTGGCCGGCACCAGAAACTCATAGGCATCCAGGGAGTTGTATTCGAACTGGCAGGGCCCGAAGGCATCCGGCCAGGAACAGAAAAACGGGGTCGCCGGATCCGACGGGGTCAGGACCAGGTTGTCTTTGTCGACCGAGGTTTCCACCGGAAGATCCAGCGTGGCAATGGCATCGAGAAAGATGGCCCGCCGCTCGTCGATCCAGTCGGTCCGCCGGGCATCCTCACGCGTCTCCCCTGGCGTCACCACCTCTTGGGTCTGGAGACGCACGCGAATGAAGGCGTGGTTGTGCCGGAACCCCAACCAGAACATGGAGACGGGATGATGGAATCGGAGGCCCGGTTTGGTACGCCAGGGATGGCTGACCGAGCAATAGGTGCCGACGTCCTGATAGCGCTGATAGACGGTGTGGTACCCGCCCGCCAGGAGAAAAAAGTCGCCCTTCCAGGCCTCGCGAATGTGCACCAGCGTCACATCTTCCGTGGCCCAATGATCGAGCAGGTCGATAGCCTCGGGAGACTCGACCGCCCAATCCTCCACGTAGCAAATGACATCTTTGGCAGGATGCGCCGGTTTCAGCCCGAGGGCGGCCAGACGTTCCCCGACCGCCAGCACTTCTTGAAAGGTCAGCCGGCCGGGGGTTTCCCATCGCCGTTCACGCACGACGTGCCTCCGCAGGCTGCGCGCGGCTCTGGAACCGGGGATACCTCACTTGACGGACTTCAGCGCGCGGCCCTCGATTTTGGTATCGGCAATGAACCGCTCGATGCCGTCCTGCAAGAGGCCGGACATGAGGGTTTCGACATCTTCGCTGGTAAACCAGAACACCAGTTTGGTCTGTTCGCCCTGAATGTTCCGCTGTGTGGTGCTGTCGTCTGCGGCGTTCTTCACCTTGACGACCAGTCGGCTTTCGCCTGTCAATTTGGTATTGAATACACGGCTCTTGGCATTTGCCGAAAAATTCACAATTTCTCCGCCGATCACAATATCCGCGCCTGACACCCCGACGCCCGACTGCACGACGCGGGCATCCCAACCCCGGCGATTCCACCCGCGCCACCGCAAGGCTTCGGCCAAGGCTTCGGCGACCGTCACGCCGGGTGATCCGCCGCTGACGTTGAAATTGGTCACGCCGCCGCCCAGGTGGGTACGTTGCCCGATCTTCGACCGGTCCCCGCGCAAATCTTCGAACGGTTCAATCACGATTTTCAAGGGCTCGGGCTGCCCGCTCTGCACGAACGGTTGTTGCGGTTGCACATTGACTGATACCATCTCTCCGGTTCCAGCACAGCCCCAGAGCACCGCCAAGCCCACCGCCAGACACCATTGACCCGCGATTCGACATCCCTGTGCAATCACACATGCCTCCCTGTCAGTATGTGGCCGTACCAAAACGCGCCCAGTCTACCCAAGTCGCAGCCGGATAACAAACGGGAAGGCGCCCATTTTTACAGGAAAATGGCAGATAGCCGAGGGCGGCTCCCTGGTCGAAGTCCGGACTGGCCGATGGCTCAGGGTGTCAGGAGGGGAAGGAGGCTCCTGAAGGTCTCCCGCCCGAGTTCCGCAAGGCGCCCGTCACGCAAGGCGGAGGAGTCCAGCGGCACGAACCGGGCTATTTTGAACCAGGCTCGTCCGGAGAGCACAGCGGCCAATTGGGCCTTCCGGTCATGGGTAATCGGCAGCGTGTAACCTTCGCCTCGCTTCCATTCCCACAGCGTGGGCACCAAGGACAGTTCCAGCCCATGACCGGCCAGCTGGTGAAAGCGGTCGACGAAGTTCTTTTTACACTGCTTCACCTGCCCACCCTCGACGATCATCGCAAATACCAGGTGATGGCCCCACCAACACAGGGTTCGAAACGTGAACTTGTCGTCGCCCAGAAAATGTTTCGGATAGTCCAGATACTGATAGGGGCACTGTTCGAGGTGTTCGCCCTTCACGGACTGCGATTTGGCCGGATCAAACCCGGGCGGAAGCAACAACGTCGTTCGCGCCAAGTCTTCCTCCAGCCCGGTCCGGAGCTCGGCAAGCAAATCGCGCACCTTGAGGATGATCCGTTCCTTGGAGCGAAACAGTTCTCCATCCGCAACCAACGCGAGTTCGGCGGGTGTCAGAGACCGTTCATGCAAAGAGAGAGACATGCCGGCTCATCGATTGAGGGACCATGACGTTGATTGGATTCAGCGGATGCTCAACCGGATCGTCCAGCAAGGCCGCAGACGACGACAAGACCGGAGGCGTACCCTCTGGGTACCTTGAGGATCTTGTCGAGGCGAGAACGCAGCTGGCGGACCGTTTCAGCATCCGGCTAAGATTTCTGGTGGGACTCAAACGCCGAAACCTGCAGATCGAACATGCGTCGGCACTCGCCGCAACGCAACCCGACCGTGTCGCGGATCACATCCAACTCCCGAATCGTTACCGACACCGGATGCGCACGGAGACAGCTTTCCAGCGATTCTCTCGCGGTCGGCATCACCTTGGGAGTCTCCAGTTCACCGCCGAGCGGCACAGCCGCCACCCGCCCCACCACCTCGCCGACCGTCATGAGATGCATCATGCGGCAAGAGGTGCAGGCGACCACGAGACGCCCCTGCTCATCGATACGCTTCAGGGAGAGACACAACGGATGGACGGCAAAACACTGCTGGACGAATGCACCGCTTTGAAACCGCTGTGCCATAGTCACCTATTGAAGAAGCAGGAGATGCGAGGTGTCGGATGTTTCTTCAAAACATGATCGACAAGATATTCAAAAGGACTGCCCAACAAGGCCGCAGCGATGCAAAGAGGCGGGAACAACGCGGGCGGTCGTGTTCAACGTCCTGTCACAATTTGGCCAACGCCAGCATCATCAGCACACCGAGGGCATAGGGGATCATACAGGAATACAGCACGGCATTGAATGCCCGATCGGGGGTGCTCGACTGAATGGTGCGATCCTTGTAAATGAACTCGTAGGCGAGAATCAGTAACGTCAGGGTCAAGACAAACACGCGGCTGGTGCGGGGCCAGGTGTAATGGCCGCTCACAATGAAATTCGCCGTGAAAAATCCACTGGAGACGAACAGTAGCGGTGCCAGGACATACCGAAGCGTGTGGGAAAAGAAGACGTGCCAGGCCGGCCTGGTCGAGCGCTGCTGGGGATCCAGAAGGAGCGTCATGACCCGACGGGCGCGGGTTGGCTGGACGGGACGGCCTGCCTCGCCTGCTCCTCCGCAGTCCGACAGCTCTTACAGATCCGGGGGCGTTGCTTGAGGAAACTGACTTTCCCGCTCGCGAGGCAACTATAATGGACGAATTCATCACACACGGTACAGCGCGACCAGCCGCCACGGAACATCGTCTTATCGCGGTAGAGCCCTTGCTGACAGACCTTGCAGATCCGGGGCTCAATCCCCAGCAACATCGGCTCCCAGTCACCACCGGCTTTTCGGATACTCATGGGGGCGCAGTATAGCGGGAGGCTCGGTTCAAAAACAAGAAGGGGGAACGGGAGGGAGCCACCAGGCGGTCCCTCTCCTTGTATTAAACGAGGTCCTTCTGAGCGGCGTGTTCCGCGAGCACAGGAGACCGATGAGGCCCCACTCAATTGACACTCCTTCAACCCATTTGCTACTCTCCGCGCGGTTCGACACCATTCCTGATCGACGCCCTATCTACCCATGAACATTAAGGACTATCTCGAACACACCCGGCTGGCAGTGGACCGATTTCTGGATGAGGTCAGCCCTCCGGCTGCCACCCCGCCCACAACGCTCCACGAGAGCATGCGGTATAGCTTGATGGCAGGCGGTAAACGGGTCCGTCCGATCTTAACGATCGCGGCGGCCGAAGCGGTGGGAACGACGCCGCCCGGCTTGATGGCCGTCGCCTGTTCACTGGAGTTCATCCATACCTATTCCCTGATCCACGACGACTTGCCGTCGATGGACAACGACGACTTTCGCCGCGGCAAACCGACTAACCATAAGGTGTATGGCGAGGCGATGGCGATTTTGGCCGGCGACGCGCTGTTGACCATGGCCTTCGACCTGATCAGCCGGCCCGACCTGATGAAGGGCTGCGAACCCTCTCGACAGGTACGCATCATCCGGGAATTGGCCTACGGTTCCGGCAACATGGGCATGGTCGGCGGCCAGGTCTTCGACATTCAGGCCGAGAACCAGGATATCGACCTGCCCACGTTGCAAAACATTCATAAACACAAGACCGGCATGCTGATCCGGGCCGCTGTCCGCATGGGAGCCATTGCTGCGGGCGCCTCCGATCGGCAACTCGACGACCTCACCGGCTACGCCGAGGACATCGGGCTCGCCTTCCAAATCGCCGACGACGTGCTGAACGTGACGGGCACGCGCGAGGAATTGGGCAAGAATCCGAACACCGATGCGGAGCGTGGCAAGAAAACCTACCCCACATTTTATGGCGTCGACGGCGCACGTCAATTGGCGGAAGACTGCGTCACCCGCGCGATCGGCCGGCTGAATGCCTTCGGTGCCGCCGCCGATCCGCTTCGCGATATTGCGCGCTACATCACCTCGCGAAAGAACTGACCTGAGGCGTGAAACGTCAGACGTGAAACGCAATTTCTTCGATCACGCGATCATCTCCCGTCACCCACGTTTCACCCTTCACGTTGTGCACGTCACGGAAATTCAGGCATGAATGTGCTCGTCACCGGAGCAACCGGGTTTGTCGGCGGGGCCGTGGCGCGTGCGCTGGTCCACGCCGGTGCAAAAGTCCGCGTCCTCACGCGCACAGGCGCCGATCTGCAAAACCTGGCCGGGTTGCCGGTCGAACAGGTGCATGGAGACCTCCGCGACCGCGACTCCCTCCGCCAGGCCCTGCACGGCTGCCGGCAACTCTATCATGTGGCAGCCCATTACGCGCTCTGGGCCAAAGATCCCTCGATCTTCTACGACATCAATGTCACCGGCACGAGAAACATTCTTGAAGCGGCGCGCGAGGTCGGGGTGGAGCGCAGCGTCTATTGCAGTACGATCGGCGCGATCGGATTGCCGCCGGGCGGAGGACTAGGTACCGAGGAGACGCCGGTCTCGCTGGAACACATGGCGGGACATTACAAACGGTCCAAATATCTTGCCGAGCAGGAAGTGCTGAAACTGGCGCGCGAAGGCCTGCCGGTCGTCATCGTCAACCCGAGCGCACCAGTCGGGGCCGCGGACGTGAAGCCGACCCCCACCGGCCAGATCATCGTGGATTTCATGAAGGGCCGGATGCCCGCCTATATCGAAACGGGCATGAACCTGATCGATGTGGATGACGTGGCCCAAGGTCACCTCTTGGCCATGCAGAAGGGCCGCCAGGGCGAACGCTACATTCTCGGCAATACAAATCTTTTGTTGAATGAGGTCTTTCAGATCCTCAGTCGGCTTACGGGGGTGAAAGCGCCCTCCGTCAAGCTGCCGCGTCTGGCCATCCTGCCGCTAGCCTATGCGAATCACTGGATCTCGAACCTGACCGGCATCCCGCCACGTATTCCGCTCGAGGGGGTGAAGATGGCCAAGTACAAGATGCACTATGATTGTTCAAAAGCCATCCGCGAACTCGGCCTGCCCCAAACGCCGGTCGAGGTCGCGCTGGAAAAGGCGGTGCGGTGGTTTCGCGAGCACGGCTATGCTTAATCGGATGCTGAAAACGGCCTTCTGCTGCGTGCTCGGCGCGGCAAGATCCGTCACGTACCCCCAAAGGGTACGCCTCAGGTCTTACCGGCGCCCACGGCCTTGCTAGAAGACCTGTTCGAGCATCCTCAACGTACCCGATGGAACTCCTTCTTCTTTTTGCAAAGACCGTCCTCTTCCGCCCCTATGTCTTCGCCTTCCTAGGAGCCTTTCTGGTTTCAGCCATCGCCCTGATCGGCTGGCCGCGGACGTGGCGGTTCTGGCTCATCAGCTGGCTAACGGCCTTCGTTTGCGAATATTCTTCAACACGCAACGGTATTCCGTTCGGTTGGTACCATTACAATGGATCTACGGTCGGCCAGGAACTCTACATTTCGAATATTCCCTTCATGGATTCGATCTCGTTTTCGTTCCTCTTGTTCGCCAGCTATTGCCTCGCGCTCCTGTTGCTCCTGCCCGTACAAGCCGGGATCCGCCATTCAGGCCTGCTCGGCCTCTCCTTCGCACCCGCTGAGCGAACCTCCCGGCCGGTGTTCATCCTGACCGTGCTGTTCTTTGCGTTCATCGACATGGTGATCGATCCCGTGGCGCTTCGCGGCGACCGGTGGTTTCTCGGCAAGATCTATTACTATCCCGACCCCGGCGTGCACTACGGCGTACCCATGGCCAACTATGTCGGCTGGGCGGTGGTTGGATCGATTTCACTCCTGCTCTACTTTCCCCTCGACCGACGACTTGCCGATCCGCTCCCGCCGCATACACCTTCGACGACGCACAGACTCCTCCTGGGAACCGGCCTCTATTATGGCGTGCTGATCTTCAACCTGGCAGTCACCTTCTGGATCGGTGAATCGCTCCAGGGCACGACCGGGCTCCTGATGTACGTGCCGGTCACGGCCATCCTGCTGCTCCGCCTACTCACGCCTGCACCGGCAACACGCTGAGCACGCGCGGCCTTCACCTCAAACCGCCCGCTGCAATTGGCATTCATTCCAGTGAATCTGTATAGTGAAAGGACGGCCTGCGCGCCGCCTGTGAGGTTTGCCACGGATGAAAAAAATCTGCGTGCTGCTGATGCTTGGATTTCTGGCCGCCCTAGGACTTGCCGGGTGGTTCGGGTACCAATCGTATACGACAGGATTCAGTGCCAAGGCCGAACCGAACGAGTTGGAAGTCTTGATTGCCAGACAGGTCCGCCATTTGGCGATTCCCTATGAGAATCGGCGACTCCGCAATCCGCTGCCGCTGACCCAGGAGCTACTGAAGAACGCTCGCGCCCACTTTGCCGACCACTGCGCCTCCTGCCACGCGAACAATGGCAACGGGGACACCGTGATCGGGAAGAATGTGTACCCGAAGGCACCGGACCTCCGGCTCCCCGATACGCAGACAATGTCGGACGGCGAGCTGTTCTTCATCATTCAGAACGGCATTCGCTTCACCGCCATGCCCGGCTGGGGCACCGGCGATCCCGCGAAGGACAGCGGGAGCTGGGAGCTCGTGCATCTCATTCGTCACCTGCCCAGCATTACCGAGGAAGAGCTGCAGGAAATGGCGTCGCTGAATCCCAAGACGAAGAAAGAGTTACAAGAGGAATCGCTGATCGACCAGTTCCTGAGCGGAGACGATACCGCCGCATCCGGCGCGACCGGCGCACACCGCCACTAATGGACCAACGAAAGGACGCTCCCCGTGACATTGCTTCGACTGATGTTTGCCGCACTACTCTTTCTCAGCGCCCCAGCTTTCGTCGCCGCTCATGGCAGCGGCCAACATGTGCTTGGCGTCGTCGCGGCCATTGACGCCACACACATCGAGGTCAAAACGCCCAAAGGCCAGGTGGTGTCGGTTCGCCTCACCGACAAAACTCAGTACAAGGTCCGCAACCTTCGCCGGCCAAAAAGCCCGCCGCAAGTCGGCGACCGGGTAGTGGTCGAAGCGGAGAAGGGGGCCGACGGTCTGACGGCCACGGAAGTCCACTATTCCGATTCGCAGCCGAAGGCGGCCCAATAAGGCTCCATGCGCGTCGTTCAACTTTCACAGAGCCGAGACGGTGGACCGGGCGGCGATGGGCTTCGTCCACTGGTGACACGGGTGCTCATCATGGGCCTGGCCGTGTTCCTGGCTGTGACCATCGTGCCCGGCATCGAATCGGACACCCTCGGTGCCGGCGTGGCCGCCGTGTTGGTCCTCACGCTGCTGAATACCCTCATCCGGCCGCTGCTGTATCTCCTGGCGCTGCCGCTCATCGTGGTGTCGCTCGGGCTGTTTATGGTCGTCATCAATGCCCTCCTGCTGCAGGTGACGGCGGCTCTCGTGAAAGGATTTTCGGTGACGGGCTTCGGCGCATCCTTCTGGGGCGCCCTCGTCATCAGCCTGGTCAGCAGCCTCCTCAACATGCTGCTGGTCGTAGAGCACAGCCGCGTGGAGACGAGCCATCGTCCACATCGCCCCCCGACCATCATCAACCCCGACTAGCCGGCCGGGCAAGAAGGTCGGACGCGGGATGCGGCATTTCTTGAGTTACTCTGGTCCGACTGTTACAATGCGCCCCGACGCTCGATCTTCATCGCGGAGAGCGCACCACCTATAACCAGCACCATGCTTCGAATCTGCAGCGGGTCATCGCTCACGATCGGTGCGATGCGCATCGATCAACCATTGATCTCCCCCTGTCGATCCGCCGGCATCATGCATAGAGGTCGATGAGCCCCTCAGCCGAATCAGCCAAAGCCGCCGCCGAAACCCATCTTCAACGCACCTTGACCTCCGTGCTCAACGGATTGCCGGCCGACGCCGCCCTGGTCGCCATTTTCCACCAGGAGCAAGGACCGCTCAGCACGCAGGTCCATCGAGGGTTCACACCGCGTGACGTCCAATCCATCGCCCGCACACTCTCCTCGCAGAAGGTGCTGACCGCCATTCCGGCAGGGAGCGACCCTGAGGCCTCGCGCACCCTGCGTCTCCGTCTGATCACACCGGGCGCCAAATCCTTACTCGGGGTCCCGCTGCGCCACCGCAACCGCACCTACGGCTTCCTCGTCATTGGCCGGAAGGACAACGCGGTGTTTGCGAAAAAAGAGAAGACCATGCTGGAGCAAACCAGCGACGACATTACCAAAGCACTGGAACGGGACAACCTCTTTGATCTGAATGTCCTGCTCAGCCGCCCGCTCGTGGTCCAAGAACCGCAGCCGGTCGTGGCAGCCCCGGATGCGTACAACCAACCGACCTCGCATGCGACACCGGAGATTCAAAGCAAAATTGTCGCGTTCCTCAATGAGCTGAACCAAACCCTGGCGTTCGACCGCGCCTGGATCGGCGCCTACGACCCACTCGCCGGCAATGTCGAGGTGCTCGGTATCGCCGGAGAACAGAAGACCGATCCCAAAGATCAGAAAAAAGATTTGAAGGCCGGCCAGCGCCTGGCGCTCGATGCGTCCGCCGCTGGATGGGTGGTGCGCCATCGAAAACCCCGGGTCGACCATGACTTGGCCTCAACCCAAGGGCGATTCCTCGATCACAAGCATCTGTATAAGGACCGGTTCCTGTCGTCCTTGGTCCTGCCCTTTTTCCTGCGTGGCCAAGTCGGCGGCACCATCACGCTCGCCTCCAAGGAGGCCGATCGCTATGCTGCGACCGATGCCCGCCTCCTCGAGCCGATTCATCTGAAGTTGGTCGAATTGCTCCAGGCTGCGCCCACACCGGCAGCCGGCACCGTCAAGGCTGAAGGCGCACCCGATGCCGAGGCAGGCTCCGCTGCGCTGATTTCTGCTGAACCGGTGATTCGGAAGCAGGAACGGCAGGCCGCCATCGGAGAATTCAGCGCCTTTCTCGCCACCGAAATCCGCGAACCGCTGGGCTCAATTCGCGCACAACTGGAAGAAGTCACCGCAGAAGGCATTCTCGATTTCGACCCGCAGACGCGCGTCGAGAACGCCATGCGCGACCTCATTCGCATCGAGGCGATTCTCAATGAGATCCTCGACTTTGCCAAGCCATTGGACCTCAATCGCCGACTCTGCCGCGTCCCCGAAATGGTCGAAAATGCCCTCACCGTGGTTGCCACGGAACTGGAAGCCACCCGTATCCAAGTCATCAAGGAGTACCCGGGCATCCTCGCGCCGGTGCGCACCGATGAAGCCAAGATGCAACAGGTCTTCCTGAGCATCTTCAAAAATGCAATCGAGGCCATGACTCCGGGCGGCATGTTGACGATCACCATGAGTAACCAACGGGCCGGCAAACACCTGGAAGTTCAGATCTTGATCAAGAACAACGGAGCGCCGATCCCGCCTGAACATGTCGATAAAGTCTTCGAGCCGTTCTTTACGACAAAGCGCTCCGGCACCGGCCTCGGTCTCGCCACGGTCAAAAAGATCGTCGAGGAGCATCAGGGCAGTATCGGGATTTCCGGCACACCCGGCGAAGGAACGACCGTCACGATTCGCCTGCCCGGTGTCAGCCGGGGGCCTGCACACCGCTATCGAGGGCGCGGACGCCGTCCGCCGCGCCGCCCCACCGCCGCATCATAGGTCCTCTTCTGCTTCTGAGGATCCGGCGAGAGGATTGCCCTTCGAAACCAATCCTTTCGGTACATCCTTGTCCTGACATCAAGCCATGTCCTCAGTCTAGCCGACTGCGCCTCCGCCAAGCATGCCATCACACTCCACATTCCTAAGGACGGGCGACGGGAGCCTGCGACTGCGCGCATCCAACAAAAGCCTTCTCAGACCGCGCTTTTCCGAACCAATCGCCCACATACCTGCGGGTGGTTATCGAGGCCGTCCAACTGCGCGCATCGGCCGAGCACGCATCACTCATTGCCATCAAAGGGCGGGCGTGGTGCGGCTCCTCATGCGCGCGTCCAACGAGGGCCTTCCGAGGCCGCGCGTTGCGCGAGCAAAGGAGCCCCCCACGCCCGGCCGCTCCTCCCCCCTTTATTCTTGACACGGCTTCTTCGGGCAGCTAATATTCCGGCACTCTTAAGGCTTTTAACGTCTATATACTCGACCACCATACTTTCACATTCTTTCAAAGGAGTAGGGGTATGAAACTCGTGATCGGCAGCGTCGCGACCCTTGCAGGTGTATTGTTTCTGTGTTCGATGGCCTCCGCAAACCCGGCGCTGTTGCCGAAGCACGAAGGTTATCCGATGAAGAACGACGGCAGCCCGGTCACCGGACAGCCGACCGCCAATGACCCCGGACAAAAAGATGCTCGCGGGGAGTCCACCCTCCTCAAATCTGCCGAGTCATCGTCCAAACATCCGGAGCAAAAGTTGACCAAGACGGACAATGCCCGGATCACCGAAGGCCAGGGCGCAGGCCGCTTGCCGAACGTGCAGGGTCCGCAGATCAAGATCGAGCCCCCCGTGACCTCCGCGACCAAGATCACCGGCGAGCGCAAGATCGACTAGTTCTCGATTCCGAGACTCCGTTTTACCAAGGGGAAGCCGTACACCGGCTTCCCCTTTTTATTTCTTGGAGACTGAAAGTCTGGTGGCGTTGCGGCGAGGCTTCGCTGTTTCAGTCGTGAGACGAAACCGCCAAGGCTTGTGAGCCCACTCCCCGGCATAATCCACACCGATACGCGGATGGGTGGCCAACAGTCCTGTTGGCACGACCTCGTCGCGATCCTCAAACCAGAGGGACTCGCCAAGCGTCAGATCGCAACGATTTAAGCGGCGGTCGATATCGAACGCACGGGTCAGCCGCCCAGGGCCATCGATTAACCGTCCCTCGCATTCCACGGCTCGTAGAAGAATCGCTGCCGGAAACCCTTCCTGCTCCGTCACCACGTTCAACATTTCATACATGCCATAGCACAGATACACATAGGCATGTCCAGGAGGACCGAACAGCACATCCGTCCTCGCCGTCCTCCCCTTCGAGGCATGACAAGCCTTATCCTCTTGCCCAATATACGCCTCGACCTCGATGATGCGTCCGGCGATGAGTCGGCCGCTCTGTTCCCGCACAAGATATTTCCCGACCAGCGAACGGGCCACCTCGAGGGTGGGACGATCAAAATATTCACGAGGAAGGATCATGGCCGTTTTAACCTAAGGTAACCGGACAACTCCAAATGTACATGGCGACCATCAATAGGTTCAATCAATGGAGGCACCGCCGCAGCCGATGGCAGCACCGGAGGCGTAGCCCTTTGGCTACGTTGAGGATGATGCCGAGGTGAGAACGAAGCTGGCGGTCATTTTCAGCAGCCTGTCAGAAGTACCAGGCGAGGCCGGCCATCACAAACCGCGGACTCCCCGGCACGAAATGCGTGTCGGCCACACCGGCCGCTTCGTTTCGCAGGCGCGAATCGAAAAAGAATGTCGCCTGTTCCCATTTCGTATTGAACAGATTCTGTACAAAGAGAAACGCTTCCAACCGTCCGTGCGGTAGTGTCACCGGAAGCTGGTACCGCTCCGACAAGTCGAATGTAGTCCAGGATGGCGCCTTCGCACTGCGATCTTCGACCAGGGGCCGGACGCCGAGATATGTCGCCTGGATCTGCGAGGTCAGCCCTTCGGGCCAGCGCAACAGCAAGGCTCCATAGGCCGTCACTTCGGGGGCCAGCGGAATCGCATCCCCGTTCGTGAATTCCGCCTTGGTCCACGTCACGCTGCCGTTGAAATACAGCGGCCCCCAGAGCTGCCCACGCGCGGAAACTTCCACCCCGCGTCTGCGTGACGCGCCACGTATTTCCGTCGTCCCCTCGTCTCCCACAAAGACGAGTTCCTGCTTTAAGTCCAACGCCCACAAGGTCGCGATCAATTCGACTCCATCTGAACCCCAGGGCTTCGACCGGATCCCGACTTCATAGTTCCTCGCCCGCGCCAAGGGTGACGCGACCTGAACCACAGCGGAGCGGGCGTCGTTGCTATGATAGCCCTCGCCGTAGTTGGCAAAGAATTCCGTCTTGAACCAGGGCCCCAGGATGACGTTCATCTTCGGCAGCACGAGCCCCGAGCTGGTATTGCTGGCTGGTTGATCCGTGCAGGTCGCACAGCGGTTTCGCACGTCGAAGGTAAACAGCTCCGTGCGGACACCTCCGGCCAGTCGCAGCCATGGAGTCGGCTGCAGTTCCAATTTGAGGAAGGGTGCATACGAGGCTTCGTCAATGTTGCTGTCCACGGTCGTCCCCAGCGGGGCCCGCTTCACTTGCGGCCCCAAGCGCGCATGGATAGCGTCGATCCTCGCCTGTACCCCAACCGTTGCCACGGCATCCATGTCGAAGAAATGGCCGCTGTGACGGTAGCCCAGGTCGCCGCCATAGACGATGCGCCGGTCCGACTGCTGAAACCCGTCGCCGTTGACCGGATCAGTGAGAAAGAACGTGAAATTGGTGAACAGATCGAACCGGTAGTACTGGGCATAGGCATTGGCGAAGAAGCGGCCACCCGACGGCAGGTCGTAGTGGTAGTTGATTCGTCCGGTGCTGCGGAGCGTCTTCCCTCCCTCACTCGGATCGATGGACCCGAACCGGTCGAGCGATGCATCGTGCACGGCCCGCAATGGAATCTCGCCGGAGCCGTTCCACTGCGACTTCTGAAACGTGCCGGTGATGACCAACTCATCACGCCCGAGCGGGTTCATCGTCGCCTTGCCCAACAGGTTCCCCCGGACATACCGGTTGTCGCTCTGAAACGGCCCATCGGTGTAGTAGCCCTCAGCCGCGAAGAGTGTTCGCACCGTCTCCTTGGTCGGCGAGAACATCAGGAGATGGCGCTGGGTGTTGAACTGCCCCCCGGCAGACTGGACGAGGCCTTCTTTCACCACTTCCCGCGTGCGAAAGTTGACCGCGCCCGCCGTGGCGAAGTCGCCGTACTCCGGCAGGTAGGCGCCTTTGTAGACATCCACGCCTTCGATGGTTTCGGGAATGATGAAATTGAGGTCGGTATAGCCCTGCCCGTGGGCATGGCTGCGAAAATTGATCGGCATCCCATCGGCAAAGAATGCGACGTCGGTTCCGTGGTCGGCGTCGAATCCACGTAGGAAATACTGGTCGGCCTTTCCGGCTCCGCCCGAATGCTCCACTGCGACAAAGCCGGGGATCAGCCGCAACACTTGGGCCGGTCGCCCTTGCGGCTGCATCAGATACTCGTTGTCGGGAATGAATTGCTGGGAAGATGCCGCTACAGGCCGATCGGCAACAACCTCGATCTCCGACACCTCAAGCTCCAACGCGTCCGGGTCGTGGGCGCCAAGCGGCGCCGTCCAAAGGACAATCCCGAGCGCGACGATGAGGGAGTGAAGCGCACCCGTCACCGGCGGCTCACCGCAGGCCTTTGCCGGTCGTCGTCATCGTCAGTTTGCCGTGCTTGACGCCTTTGACGCTGAGCAACGCGTCGGCGACTTTGCGGATGGCGGCGCCCTTGCCCCGCGCCACGAGCACCTCAAGGCAATGGTCATGGTCCAGGTGCACATGCATCCCGGCCATGATGTGGCCTTGAAACTCATGCTGAATGTGGGTCAGCTTTCTGGCGAGATCCGGCACGTGGTGGTCATAGACGAAGGTAATCGTCGCCACCGTGTCCTTATTCTCGTTCCACTCCTGACCAACCAAGCTGTCACGAATGAGGTCGCGAATGGCCTCGGAACGATTTGTGTATGATCGCCGCTCGATCAGACGATCGAATTCGGCCAGTAAGTCTTGATCTAGGGACACACCAAATCGTGCCAGCTTCGTCATGAGGCCTCTGCAAGTAGCATGTTTTTTATTTTCGTGGCACGGAGAGTACAAGAGCCGACAGAACGGCGTCAACCCGGAGCTGACGTGTGGAGCACGCCTTCATGTGGAAACGGCGTGGAGGAAGAGCACGGGAGGCGTTATGCAAACAACTGCACGGCCATTGCATCGGCCAGCAGCGACTCACCATCACGATCGATGAGCGTGACGAAGAGGGCGCTCAACTCCGGATCAAACTGTGTTCCGGCATACCGCTCGATTTCCGCCCTGGCATCACTGAGGCTTAACGCGGCTTTGTACGAACAGGCATGAGTCATCACATCGAAGGCATCCACCAGCGCGACAATCCGTCCGGTCAACGGAGTCTGCACGCCCTTCAAGCCATGATAACCTTTCCCATCCCAGCGCTCATGGTGGGTCAAGGCGATTTCTCTCGCCATCATCAGGAGGGGTGATCGGCTGTCTGACAAGATCTTCGAACCGACCTTCGTGTGCATTTTCATCGCTTCCCATTCGGCCGGTTCGTAGACGCCCTCTTTTAAGATAATTGCATCGCGCACACCGATCCGTCCCACATCGTGCAACGGGGCGGTTTTCTTGATCAACTCCACCTGATCTGCCGGCAGCCCCTTCATCTCCGCCAATAACATCGCCACCCGCCCGACACGCCACGCGTGGGCCCCGGTCGGGTCATAGCGATACTCGGACGCCAGCACCAAACGATTCAACAAGTCCAGCTGCGTCTGTTCAACGACTTTGGTGCGCAACCGGACTTGCGCCTCCAGATGTTCATTGTGCATCCGAATCTGTTGATGCAGACGCCGAGTCTCCAGATGATTCTTGATCCGCAGGACCACTTCCATGGCATCCACCGGCTTGTTCAGAAAATCGTTGGCGCCTTCGGCCAGCGCCTTGTGTTTGGTGGGCGCATCCAGCTCGCCGGTTACGATGAGAATCGGCACATAGTCCCCGGCTGGAATCACTTGTCTCAGCTGCCGCATCACCTCGAATCCATCCATGTGCGGCATGCGCATATCGAGCGCCACGAGATCCGGCTTGACCTCCTGAAACAGCGGCACGGCCTGACGAGGGTCATTCGTCACCGTAACCCGACTGAAGCCCGCCTGCTTCAGGAAGGCCTCCATCAATTTCGTGCAATGGGCTTCGTCGTCGACCAATAGAAGCTTGATGGTGCTCAGATCAAGGTCCTGCATCTCGCTCGCGCGCTCCTTCTCCAGTGTAATGTGTTTCTCTGAGCCTACCATCCTCAGGCCGCATCACCAATTTCTTTTCGGCTCTCCGCATGCCGCACACCGGAAAAGGTGAGGGTTGACAGTGTGTGCTGAAGCGCGGCCATAGTCAGCGGCTTGCACAGCTCGGCATCGACGGCCGACGAAGCGATCTCCTTCTGGTCAATCTCGTCGCCGCCGGTCAGCAGCACCACCGGCGTCTCCGGAGACACCTGCTTGATCACTTCAGCCAGCTGCCGCCCCGTCATGTGCGGCATACCGTGATCGGTCACGACAAGATGTACCCGCTCGGGGTTGAACCGCTTGATGGCGTCGGCCGCGCTGGTGACCACCTCCACCTGATGGCCGGCCACCCGCAGATATTCTCCGGTGACACGGCCGACCAGCGGATCGTCGTCAACCACCAAAATCTGAAGATGCACACCGTCCAGACTGTGACCGTCCTGCTTGCTGCCCGCATCCTGTTCAGCTTGAATCGGCAACCGAATGCTGAACGTCGTTCCCATCCCGACGGCGCTGGTAATGTCGATCGTGCCCCGCAACCGTTTGATGATGCCATACACCATCGCCAACCCGAGCCCGGACCCCTTTTCGCCCTTGGTGGAGAAAAACGGTTCGAGACAACGCTGGCGCACGTCTTCGGTCATACCTGTGCCGGTATCGGCAACTTCCAGACGAACGTACTCGCCGTCCGCCTTCGTCCGCAGCGTGATCGAGCCACTCTTCGGCATGGCATCGACGGCGTTGAACACCAGATTGGTCAACACTTCGCGCAACTCCGATTCGTGCCCGGCCACCGGAGGCACCGAGTCCAATTCCGTCTTGATCTCGATGGCCACTCCATTCGCCAAGGCCTGATCCTTCCATTTCGGCTGGCTGAGCTTCACACTCTGCTCGACCAGTCGATTCAGATCCACAATGCCGGCCAGGTCCGCGTCGAGGCGAGGCCGGTAGAACTCGCGCAGGCGGCTGACGACCTTCGCCGCATCCTTGGCCGCCATGTTGATGGTCTGCAGATATTCCTTCAGTTGGGCCGGATCGGCTGACATCTGCGGCGCAATGAGCAGGAGTTCGCTGAAGCCCATAATGGGGGAGAGGGTATTATTGAAATCGTGCGCAATGCCGCTCGCCATTTGACCTAAGGCGCGGAGGCGTTCCTGCTGCACCATCTGTTGCTGTGCGGTCTGCAGGTCGGTCAGGGCTTGCTCCAGCTTGGCATGGTTCTCACGCAACGAAGTTTCCGCTCGCTTCCGATCCGCCAAATCCGACGCATTACTCAGGGCCACCGCGACCTGATCGGCCAATTGGCGCAATCGCTCTCTCTCCTCTGCATCCATCTCCGGCGTGCTCCGGTAACTCATTGCAATGGCGCCCAGCAGGTCACGCGAGCGGAACAGAGGCAACACCATCAGGGACACGATACCCGGAGCGCACAATTGGGTGAACGCGCCGGCTCCTTCCGTTTCCATCAGCGTTGAGCCGCCTTCGTGGGAGATAAGCATCGCACGCTCCGCCTCACCCACGGACACACCGGTCATCGCCGTCTGGTTATTGTTCGCCGCTGTTCTGGCGTAGAGCCAACCCTGCGTCGGTCCGGCCGAATCCATCAGCAACACGGCAACCCCTTCGCAGGGCGACACCTCGCGCAAGCGTGCCAAGACCGTATCCACGATACGGCTGGGGTCGAGCACGGACAGAACTGAGCGATCGATCTCATGGATGGTGGCTAACTGGGCGAACTGCTGATGCAATCGCCCCGCCATGGAATTAAATGAGACGGCCAACTGCTCGAACTCGTCGCCACTTTCGATTCGAACCGGCTGCGAGAAGTTCCTCGCCGCGACACGCCTGGTGCCCTCGCCGAGTTGTTCCAACGGCACCATGAACTTTCGAATCTGAATCACACTCAGCAGGGCCGCACACGAAAGGGCAATCACGACGACAAGGATAAATCGGGAGCGAAAACTTCCCAAGAGCTCCAGCATTGCATGTTGCGATTCACTCAACACGACCGTCCATGGATCTGTCGAAAAATCAGACCGCAACAACATTTCCCAGGATCCAGAAATGTACGAGTCCTCCCCTTCACGCCACTCAAACAAGGATGGGCGGCCGTGTGCGCCTCTCCTCGCCCACTGCTCTCGCAATTCTTCGGGAAGGGGCTGACTGCAGAACAGCATCACTGTCGGTTTCCCGAACACACAGAAAAACATGTCCTTGGGAGGCGCCAGGCTTCGGCTGAGATCCCATAGATAGCTAGGGTCAATCTCAGCCAAAACCGCCTGATTGGTGAAGTCGAGGAGGCGGGCAAAAAGGAGCCGCCTGACGCCTGCGTCATCGATATTCATCATCAGTGTCTTTTGCTGACGCAGCAGTGCCCATTGCGGTTCGGACAAGGAGGGGATGGAACGCATCTCGCCGAGAACAAGCTCTGCATCTCCGTCCTCAGAAAGTCGCGCCACGCCGGTAAATCCCGGCGTGTTCGACAGGCGCGCTGGCGACATCACGCCATCGGCGTGACGAGCCGGGATTGTCTGAGCCTGACTACTAATCACCTGCAACCCTGCTTCAAGCAGAAGCAAGCGCTGATAGATAGCCATGCCCATGGCTTTACTTTCTTGCTGCACCCGGCGCTCGGCCTGCTGCGTGAGCTGGCTGGTCACGTCGGTGAGCGACACCACGCTCAACGCGCCGACAGGCAACAGCGCACAGAGGATAAAGAGGAAGAACACGCGGCGGGCGACACGACTGCGAAGGAAGGCATATTCGATCTGCACAGTAGCTTGTTCTCGCTAAAATTCGACCGCTAGCCCGACAAAGCTGCCGTCATTCGCGCGGATGACATCGTCGTGGCTTTTCTTGGCCGTCAGCGGTTCCACACTCTCCCCGTCCTTGCCCATGCTGTACAGGTCGTAATCGGAATTGATGGGATGGAGGAAGCGGTCTTTGCGCGGCTTCCCCTTGCTCGCATTACCCGATCCGTTGCCGGCCGCGTAGGCTTCGTCGGGCAAGATCCACTGCCACGCGCCCTTCTTTCCATTACCTCCGCCGTTGCCATTGCCATTTCCGGTACTGCTTGGCGTGGTGGTCGTAGTTGAGCTCCCGCTTCCACCGCTCCCTCCACCGCCGTTTCCACCGGAGGGGTTTCCGCTTCCACCACCATTGCCTCCGCCACCATTCCCATTTCCGCCGGCCCCGCCGCCATTGCCATTCCCGCCACCGTTGCCAGGCAGGCTCAACGCCGCAATGTTCAAGTACTCATAGGGATTGCCCCAGGGATCGATGATGTCGCCTGCTCCTGCTTCAGCCAGTGTGCCAGGATAGACGTCGTAGGAGGCTTGATACGAATCGACGGCGCGGGAGATGTAGCGGATCTCCGCGATGCAGCGGGCAAGCCTAGCCTTGTCCAAATACCCCAGGTACGTCGGCACGGCCAATCCGGCCAATGCGCCGACAATCACCATCACAATCGCCAACTCGACAATGGTAAATCCCTGCTGACGACGATCGACGGATACGTGATACATGGCGATTCTAGAATCCTGCGAAAAAATGCGATTATTGCGCATACGTTCCTGTGCCGTGTCGTTTTGGCACTAACCCGCAGGATGCGCAAAAAGGCCGTCCAGCAAGGCCGCAGCAAGCGAAGAGGCGAATCGTACTCGTGCCGTACGGTGAGCCTCTGAGTGTCGCGAGAACGCCGCTGGCGGGCTTTTCCCGCACCCTGCTAGAATCCGGCGGCGGTGGGCAGCGGCGAGGGATGCGGCTCAGCCGGTTCCGATTTCGTCTGAAAGGGTTCCATCGCCTGCGCCAGTTGTTCGACGGTGGCGCGTAACCGATCGGCCTCCTGCTCCACCTCGCGCAATGCCCCACGGGCAGCCGCCGCCTTCAGGCGCTCCAATTGCGGAGCCATCTGCGCATGATGCGTCTCGATCTGTCCGATCTTCTCCCGTAACGCGCCGACCATCTCCCCCAGGCACTGGGCTTCGACATGCAAGTAGTCGCTCTTCCTGATCGAGGTGCGCACCGTCAAATCGCCGCTCGCCACGGACTGAAAAATCCTGCGGAAGCGGTAGAGCGGCCCCGCGATGCGATGCGAGAAGAACACCCCATGCACGATGAGCAGGAGCGACACCACCGCCACCACCGGCCAAAACCGGCTGTGCAATAATTCAAATTGATCGGCCACCCGCTGCGCTTCGACCGAAGAAAGCGGAAGGTGGTTAAGTTCCAGCATCAACGGCACGAAGAGCGCCCCTGCCACAGCCGCAATGACCATTACGACATAGCAAAAGCTCAGCCCTAGAAACCGTGGTTGGACCGTATCCCACAAGAAATGCCGTCGAAACCGTGGCCGACTCATGTGGCTGTCGCTCTTTTCGTCCAAATCAGATGATCCTGATTCTTAAACGTGATCCGCCCGCCCCCAGCCGGGTCATAAAAGAAGGCTAGCTGGAATTTGGCCTGTTCGGCATCCTGATACGACACGACGAACAGCGTCTTGTCGCCCTCTCGGCTTTCGTCGATCTTCGTAATCACATAGCCGTCCGCCGCCAGGGCACTCGTGCCGAAACCGATTCGGCTCTGATCGATAAACATATGCTGGTCGACGTAGCCGTCCGTCCGCGTTTCCCACACCCCGACCAGATACGACGGAGCATGATCAGGATCCGGGGCACAGGCCGAACACCACCACACAACCAGCAGACAACCCACGGCTCTCATCGACCTCACGACACACCTCTTCGCCATGAAGTTTCGGAATCACCGACCCAACACGCAGTTAGTATGTCTCACTGGGATAAAAACTCAATTTCTTTACACATTCCTACAAGCGTGAGACCGCAGCCACCGCGGTTGGCAGAACCACCGGGAGAGGTTCACGGGCAGACCGGATCGGCCGGGAACCGACTATTCGCTTTGGATGGGAATGTAGAGCAGGCTGCCCTGCCGGTTAATAAGCAGGAGCGCAAGATCCGTCGAGCGCAGCGGCTCGGCGAGCCGTTGAAACGTGGTGAAGTTGGGGATGGATTGTCGATTGAGCTCCAGAATCACATCACCGGGCTGCAGTCCCGACACTTCCGCCAGGCTACCGTCTTCGATATCCGTCACGACCAAGCCGGTGTTGGCAGGAAGATCCATTTGCCGCGCGAGCGCCGGAGTGATTTCATCAACGATCACGCCGGACAGGGGATGCGCCGTAGGGCCGGCGACCTCGGCCGTTTGGGCCTTTCGCTGCCGCTCGCGCGGCGCTTCCTGCACCGTCAATTCGGCCTGCATCAAGCGGGCATCCCGGAGCAATTCGACCCGGTGTTTGCTGCCGATGGCGGCCGCCGCCATGAGATTCCGCAGGTGGCCGCTGTCCATGACATCGCGCCCGTCGAACCGCACCACCACATCGCCGCGCTTTAAGCCCGCCCGTTCGGCTGATCCTTTGGCTTGCAGATCGGTGATGATTGATCCCTTCACATCCGGCAGGTGAAAAATCTTGGCCAACAACGGCGTCACATCCTGAGTGGAGGCGCCGAGAAATCCGCGCACAACGCGGCCCGTCTTGATGAGGCTCTGCATGGCGGTTCTGGCCATGTTGCTGGGAATCGCGAAGCCGACACCGACGCTGCCGCCGGTGGGACTGGCGATGGCCGTGTTGATCCCGACCAACTCTCCATTCGTGTTTACCAATGCTCCGCCCGAGTTGCCCGGATTGATCGGCGCATCGGTCTGAATGAAATCTTCTACGTCGGCGACCCCCACGTCCGCACGCCCAACCGCACTGACGATGCCGAACGTCACCGTGCGGCTCAAGCCGAGAGGATTTCCGATGGCCAGGACAAAATCACCGACGGCGAGTGCACTGGAATCGCCCCAGGCTGCCGTGGGAAGACCTGTGGCATTGATTTTCACGACGGCCACATCCGTCTTCGGATCGGTGGCGACGACCCGGCCTTTGAATTGCCGCCGATCGGCCAGAATCACTTCGACATCCACCGCATCGGCCACCACGTGATTGTTGGTGATGATGTACCCGTCCGACGAGACAATCACGCCGGACCCCTGCCCATATTGGCGGCGGGGCGGCACATCCTTAAACATCCCGAAGGGCAGACCTTCATCACTGAACGCCTGATCGTGGACCATGACGGTAGACGCAATACTGACGACGGCCGGAAGGACCTTGGCCGCGGTGGCTCGCACCTGGGCCTGCAGATCGCCGCTCGTGCTCACCTTCGACATGCGCGGCGTCGGCAGATCGGCCGCCGACGCAGTCACCTCTAGCCAGCAGCCCAGCAGGGCACCCACGATGCCCAGAGCCAACAGGCCCGCTTGTGATCCCCGTGACGACATGGTGCGAAATATCCTCAAGACGGCAGGCCCCACCCTATCACGCGCTGGGGTGATGCACACGCAGAACTCACAAATCGGTATGCCGGAGGCGGAGCGCGTTGGAGATCACCGAGAGCGAACTACAGGTCATGGCGGCACTGGCAATCATCGGACTGAGCAGGAGACCGAACAACGGATAGAAGAGCCCGGCCGCGACCGGCACACCAATACTATTGTACACAAAGGCAAAGAAGAGGTTCTGGCGGATGTTCCGCATCGTCGCTTTGCTCAAGCGGTAGGCCCGGACGATGCCCCGCAAATCCCCTTTCACGAGGGTGACCCCGGCGTTTTCCATAGCCACATCCGTGCCGGTTCCCATGGCGATGCCAACATCCGCCTGGGCAAGGGCAGGCGCGTCGTTGATTCCGTCTCCGGCCATGGCCACAACCTGACCTTGCCGCTGAAATTCTTGCACGATCCGGCTCTTCTCGTCCGGTTTCACCCCGGCCCTGACCTCGTCCAATGCCAGTTCTTTAGCCACCGCCTGCGCCGTCACGGCATGGTCGCCGGTGACCATCACCAGGCGAATGCCTGCCTGTTTCAACAACCGGAGGGCCTCCGGCGTGGAACTCTTGATCGGATCGGCTACACCCAGGATGCCGATCGCGTGGCCATCGACCGCCACCAGCATCACAGTCTGCCCTGTCTGCCGCATCAATTCGGCATTGGCATCCAATGCGCTGAGCGCACTTTCATCGCCGACGTTCAACTCCCGCAACCAGTCGATGGTGCCCACCGCCACTCGCTTGGTCCCGACGGTCGCCATGACGCCCTTCCCCGTTTTTGAGGCAAACTCGACCACCGGCTCCAACGCGATGCCTCGCGCTTCGGCCCCGCCGACGATCGCATTCGCCACCGGGTGCTCACTTCCCCGTTCGACCGACGCGGCCAATCGCAAGAGGTCCGTCTCCGACCAGGGCGCCATGGCACTCACCACGCGCAGCTTCGGCTTGCCTTCTGTCAACGTGCCGGTTTTATCGAATACCAGCGTGGTGATTTTTTCGATTGTTTCCAGCGCCTCAGCTTTCTTAAACAACACTCCCGCCGAAGCCCCACGCCCGGTTCCCACCATGATCGACATGGGCGTCGCCAGCCCGAGCGCGCAGGGGCAGGCGATGATCAACACGGCCACGGCGTTCAACAGGGCATGGGCCAGACGCGGCTCCGGTCCCAGCCAGGCCCACAGCAACCCGGTGACGAGGGCCACGGCAACAACGATCGGAACAAAATACCCGGCCACCACGTCCGCGGTGCGCTGGATGGGCGCACGACTGCGTTGGGCTTCGGCTACCATCTGAACGATATGGGACAACAGCGTATCCGCTCCCACGCGATCCGCTCGCATGACGACACCGCCGGATCCGTTGATCGTGCCGCCGGTCACCCGCTCTCCGGCAGACTTTTCGACAGGGATGGATTCCCCGGTAATCATGGACTCGTCGATTGAGGTCGAGCCTTCGAGAATCACTCCATCCACCGGCACCCGTTCGCCCGGACGCACCCGCAGCCTGTCGCCGACCTGTACCTGCTCCAGCGGCACATCCTCTTCGCGACCGTCTTCGCGCAACATACGTGCCGTCTTCGGCGCCAAGCCGAGCAATGCCCTGATCGCGCCGGTCGTGCGACTCCTGGCGCGCAGTTCCAACACTTGGCCTAAAAGGACCAAAACCGTGATCACAGCGGCGGCCTCAAAATACACCGGCACCGCACCGCTCTCGAGGTGGAAGGATTGCGGAATCCACGAGGGGAGTAACGTGGCGACGACGCTGTAGAAATAGGCCGTACCGGTCCCGATCGCGATCAGCGTGAACATGTTCGGACTACGGTGGACGATCGACGCCCAGCCACGCTGAAAAAACGGCCATCCGGCCCAGAGCACCACCGGCGTGCTCAACACACACTGTATCCAGGCCGACTGAGTATCCGACAGCACATGGTGCATCGGATTGCCGGGGATCATGTGCGACATGGCCAGCACGAATACGATTGCTGCCGGAACGAGTCCCACCCAGAACCGCCGAGCCATATCGACCAGTTCCGGATTCAGTTCTTCCTCAACAGTGACCGTCCGTGATTCCAGCGCCATTCCGCACTTCGGGCAGGATCCCGGCTCCGCCTGCACGATCTCCGGGTGCATTGGGCAGACATATTCAGTCTTGGTCGGCAGCGGTTGTACGGAATCAGGCTCCAAGGCCATGCCGCATTTCGGGCAAGGGACCGGCTTCTCCTCCAACACTTCCGGGCACATGGGGCAGACATACTTCGTTCCGGGAGGTGCCGGAATTGCCGACATCGCTTCTTTGGCGGCACCCGGAGCCAGATAGCGTGCGGGATCGGCGCGAAATTTGGTGAGACAACCCTGACAGCAGAAGAAATAGGTCGTGCCTTGATACGCGAAGGATCCGGCTGCCGTCTGTGGATCCACCGTCATCCCGCAAACCGGATCGATCGATCCACCCGGCGCCGGAGGGGGTGGTTCCGACGCCATCATGGGAAGCGCTTTCCCTCCGAATTGGCGCGGCGGACTCAAAGGCGCTGCGGTTGGAGAAAGGTACCGAGCCGGATCGGCGCGGAACTTTTCGAGGCACCCCTGGCAGCAGAAATAATAGGTCTTCTGTGCATGGACGTGAGAGCCGGCCGCCGTGGCAGGCTGGACCATCATGCCGCAAACCGGATCCCGCTCGCCGCCCGTGACCGGCTCTTGAGCAGGCATCGGCTGCATCATCGGCAGCGAGCGGCGACCAGACTGTTGAGCGGCGGCGCCGGCGGGGACAGCCTTTTTTACGTACTGCGTCGGCGCGGCGCGAAACCGGTCGAGGCAGGAGAGGCTGCAGAAGTAATAAATCTCGCCCTCGTGGTCCGCATGCCCCGCCGCCCGGTCCGGCTCAACCGTCATGCCGCAGACTGGATCAATCGCCATGATCCCGCACCTCGTATCTCGTCGTTCGTATCACGGTCCGGTCAGGGACGCTTCACGAGAGACGACTCCTATTTCTTGCCGTCGCCGTCCAGAATGCTTTGGATAATAACCTTCAAATTCTCGGGGTCAATCTGCTCGACCTTGATGTTGCCGTCGAGCAAGACGGTCGGGGTCTGCTGGATCTTGATGCGATCGCCCCATTTCCGTCCGTCTTCGAACGCCTTGGCCGGTTTGGCACTGGCCAGTCCTTCTTCGAATGCCGCCGGGTTCAGGCCGACCTCGCGGATCAAGACTTCGCGAATCGCCTTGTCGATGATGCCGATCTTGTCCTTGTGGATGGTTCGGAAGAGCGCGCGCTTCATTTCGTTGCCCTTCCCCATGGTCTTCGCCTGCTCATACATATCGAACGCCGTCGGCAACTTGCCGGGAATGACAGGATACCCCACCATGACCGCTTCGATTTTGTTTCCGAATTCCTTCTCGAGAATCATCAGCCCTTCACCGTCGAATCGGTGGCAATGCGGACAATAGAAATCGGCGAACTCCACGAGTTGGACTTTTCCCGGCTTGTGGGTCGATTTTTCGTCGCTCAACACCTGAAAGTTGCCCTTCAATTCCGGCTTCGCCGCCTGGGCGATGCCCGTCAATCCGAACAACGCCATCGCCACCAGCCCCATAAACAGACCACCATGCCATACACGACGCTTCGCCATACGCTGCACTCCTTTTTCAGACATGAACCGGTATCCCATAGACTATTCGGCATTATAAACAATGCCCGCGCTCTTATGCGTCTGATATAATGCCAATGATGCGGGACAAACTTCTACAGGCGCTCGGGATTTTCTCGATCGCCGTGATCCTGACAGCCTGCGCGACTTCCGCCGACCAGCGCGAGACAGAAGACAGCGCTGCCTCGACGCCCCAATTTTCACAAATCAAAGCCACACCGGACTCGTTCAAGGGACAGGCCCTGGTGCTGGGTGGGCAAGTCCTCTCGGCCCGGCGTCTGAAAGACGGCACGCGCCTGGAAGTGCTTCAGTTGCCGCTGAACAGCGCCCAGCAGCCGGCCCTGGACCTGATGAAATCTCAAGGCCGGTTCGTGGCGATTCAACGTGAATTCCTGGACCCGGCCACCGTACCTCCTGGCACATTCCTTACAATCACCGGCGAACTTACCGGCTCGATGACCCTGCCGTTGGACGAAACCGACTACGTCTACCCGCTGATTGAGATCAAGAGTTTCCGCACCTGGCTTCCCTCACAAGACTCGGATCAGTTCCGTTACCGCCCCTATTCCTATTACAGCCCATTCTGGCAGCCCTACTGGGGACCGTATGGGCGGTTTCCCTACTATTGGTAACGTTCCGGTCCCTGGCCATCGACCGACGGCCGCGCCCCTTGCGACCCACACCGACGCCTCAGCGCCCTGGTGCCAGACAAGCCCCACAATGCTTTCGTTCAGAACGACAACGCCCCGTCCATCCGAACGGATGAACGGGGCGTTATTCCCACCGAGTGGCTTCGGTAGTTACTTAATCATGATCAACTGGCCGCCGGGCTGCTTCGGGTTCAACTGATCCCGATAGGTCAGCGTGTTGCCCTGCGTAGCGTTGAACAGGTCGCTGGTCGGGATACCGATATACTTGGTCTCTCCCGCCTTGAGCACCACTTCCGCCTTCAGCACAAACGGGGAAGCTGCGTTAATCGGGTCCGTCATCTGGAAACCACGGTCCGTGGAGGTGTTATTCGTCACCTTTAGCAGGACCGGACGGCCGGGACGGATTTTGAAGTCGATGACGGTCGTCGGTGGATACCAGGCCTTCAGGCCGCCCACTTCAACCGCATACAACTCCGCGTCCACTTCCAATTCCTTGAACGGCTGCCCCACCACGGAACCGGTCTGGAGGTCACCCACCTCAACGCCACCGGCCTGCAATGCCCAAGCTCCCGTTGCACTCGACAACAGACTCAACGCACCCAGAAACAAGATTGCACTCCGACTCAACATACACAACCTCCTGTCAGGTTAAAGGGATGAAGACGAACGATGCTCCGGCGCCAGACACGGAGGAAGACCCTGGCCTTCCAGCACCTGACCGCCGATGATGTGACCATCCATGATGAGAAATAACACTTTCATACGCTTGGTATTATCCAAAAATTTGCCGCTGGCCACCGCCAGCACTTCATGCGACCCGTCAGGCTGCGGGTGATCGGCTTCGATCCTCACGTAGTACGAATCGAATCCCTCAAACTCCCGATTGAACGCCTGCGCCCGTAACAACCACTCAAGCGCCTCGTCCGCCGCCCACCCTGCCGTTCCACCGATCAGCACCAGTCCCTGCAGCAGGGCGATGAAGAGTGTCCGCATGGAGCTACCTCCCTAGGGTCAGGAGTTATAGCCCCGGCAAGCCCGGCCGTCTACAGACGCCCGCTCATGGATGCCCACGGATGCTACACGATCGACTAGGCTGAAGTCGACAAGAAGAAGCGTGCTCGGGACCGATCCGACCGGGGACCTCTCACGTGAGATTGAGCAGCAGCACGGGGGCGAGAGCGCGCAGGGCGAGGGCCTCAGGGGGAGGGCCGACTGGTCCCGGCGCTCCCCCTCGACATCGCCTAGGGTTTATTTCTTTCCTTTTCCCTTGTTGCTCGACGCTTGCTCCGCATGCGCCAGGGACTCCTCGGCATGCTTGACGGCTTCCTTGGCATGCTCCAGAGCTTCCTTCGCATGGGGATCGTTGCTGGCCTTGACCGATTCCTCCAGGTGCTTGATCGCTTCCTTCTCGTGCTCCACACCCTCTTTAGCGTGCTTGATGGTTTCCTTCACATGCCCGCCGTCGGCTAATGCATACCCCATCGGCGCAGCAACCACAAGCGTAGAAAGCGACAGTACCACCACTCCAACGCGTAGACGAGTCATCATCATTCCTCCCCAGTAATTAGTGGCCCGACGGATTTCGTGGGGCGCATTGTACAACATTCGGCACAGATTGTTGAGTGACTGCCAGACCGGATTCGGTGGCGGGAAGACTGAAAGGATGGTGGGAGAGGGAAGCGTATGGGCGTACGCTTCCCTCATCGGGGCTCACTGCGTGGTCAGCGCAGTCCAACCGTCGAGCCCCGTCCACCGATCATCAGCTATGGGCCGCGGGCAACCAGGGCAATCGGCAAATTCCACAACGGCCTGGTTCCGTCGTCGCGGGGGAGCCGGTCGAATCCCAGCTCGCATAGATCCATGACTCCCTCTGCCCGCATCCCCGACTGCTCATGCTCACACCGGCACACTTTTCCATCACAAACAACGACGGACGCGATCCCTGTCCCGGCACACCGGACGGCAGGGATTCCACCACGAAGACCGTCCCCACCGGGAAAGACTCGGAATCGGTCGTCAGCAAGGCCTTTGGGCACACGTAGAACCGCAGCTGCTGCGCACCCTCCCGCGACTCGACAACCGACGCCAGGCTCGGCCAGGCTCGATACCCGAAAGGAATCAACAGCCCGGCGGCCGGAGGAGCCGGCGACCACCCTTGGCTGATGTCCAGCGCCAGCGCTAACAACCGCACCACCGCCACATTCAGTCCCGCCTCGTCGAGCGGCATCCCGACGATGTCCATTCGAGAGGGCACTGTCACTGCATGACTCACCGGCATGACACACCTTCCTTTCTGATCATCTCGACGGTTACCGCCGGATTTCACCGACCATCGGGCCCTGGCGACGCCCTGCCCCGTGCTTGACCGCTTCGGACTGCATTCGTGCGCGAATCGACGCAGCCCGCGCCGCGAATAACCCCGCTTCCACCGGCTGCCCCAAGAGATCGAGCACCCGTGCATACCGGTCCGCCAACAACCCGACGGTGGGATGATGTAACCCAAGTTGTTGCTGCTGAATGACCAGCGCCCGCTGGTAGAGGAGCTGCGCCTGCATCCACAGCCCCTGCTCGTCCGCGAGAAACGCCATGTTGCCGGTGATCGTGCCGGTCAAGGAGGCCTGCGGACCGGACACTCGTTCGGCAATCTCGAGGGCCTCGCCGAACAAACGTTGCGCATCGGCATACAACCCTTCGGCCTGATAGAGACACGCGGCGTTGTTCAATCCCATCGCTACGGCGGGATGCTCGCTGCCGAAGCGCAGCCGGCGCACTTGCAAGGCTCGTTCATAAAATGGTTCCGCCCACACATACAGCCCGCGCCCCTTGTACAAGGCGGCCAGGTTATTGAGCACCGGCCCCAGTTCGACATGCTCAGGCCCGTGCGCCTGCTCCATCAGCGTGAGCGCGAGCTGGTAGGACGATTCGGCGGCCGTCTCCCGCCCTTGCTTGCGATAGAGCTCCGCCAGGTTGTTCAGGCTGACCGCGACGTCGGGATGCGCCGCGCCCAGCGTCTTGCGTTCAATCGCCAACACCCGCTCGTACAGAGGTTCCGCCGCGGTCCAATCGCCCTTGGCATGGGCGATTTCAGCCAGATTGTTCAACGCCGCGGCCACATCCTCGTGCTCGGAGCCCAAGCGCGCTTCCCAAATGCCGAGTGCCCGCGCATAGAGTGATTCCGCCTCCGTCAGCCGCCCCTGGTCGTGATACAGCAACCCCAGATGATTCGCGGCCAACGCCACTCGAGCGTCATCGGCCCGCCCCTGCTCGGCCTCCCACAATGCCTGCGTCAGAAGGGTCTCGGCCTCGGCGTAGTGTGCCGCGTCCCTAGCCTGTACCCCCGCCTCGAAGCGCTGCCTCCACGCATCCGGTTCCGCGGCGTCGAGCCCGTTCATGCCTCCGAACAGGGTCCACGCAAGCAGGCTGACAAGTCCCAGGCGACACCACCGCTGCTTCATCCGATTGCCCATGATGGTCGATTCCCTCCCTACGCTCGCTCGACTCCGATTCATCTCGTCACGTGTTTCTGATTCGGTACCCGCGGCCACCACCCCGAGGGGCCGGGGTGAAGGGGGAGGCCGTCCCTTTCACCCCGGGGAGACAGATCCTGAAGAAGGGTGCACAACCTCAGGATCCGAGGGAACCGATACAAGACCGGAGAAGGTGGGGAGCGGCCAACCACCGCCCCCCGACGGGTGTCCTGCGAGGAGGTAGGTCAAGACCCGCACACAGGCCACGCACGTTCACATCCCACCGGTCGATGCCACGCGCTAGTGCGCCTTCTGGCTTTGCGCGCAAAACTCGTCCACCCGGTGCACATAATCTTTCTGCGCCAGCGGCGCATGACAGGCCCGACATTTCGTGAAATCTTCGGCCAGACGCGTTCCATCCGAGCCATAGGCACCAAACACCCAGTTGCCATTCTTGAGATGGTCCGGCACGTCCTGGCCCCATCCGTCGTTCTTTTCCATGACGAACACTTTCGCCAGACTGCCCTTGATCAATTTCCCCTCTGCGCCCTTCACAAGCATCTCGCCATCGGTCTTGGCCTTGTACAGCTCCATCACCAACCTGGTACCGTTTGGAAATGAACCGGTCGGACAGGCCTTGGTGCCACCGGGACTCACGTAGAGCTCCCGCACCTGTTTCGTATCCTCCCGTTGCACCTCGCTCAAGAACTTCGGCCAACTCACGTAGTCGGCGGGAAGGGCGATCTCGCCGTCCTTGGGGGACGCAGCTATCGCCACGTCTCCAACCAGCCCAGACCACCCGAGACTCACACAGACCGCAACCACGCCTATCGGCTTGATCATGACGCGTCTCCTCTCCGCACGACCGGCACTCCGTTCACATCTCGCGATTGGCCCCGAAGGGCCGGGGTGAAGGGGGAGGCCGTCCCATTCACCCCGGGGAGGCAGATCCTGAAGAAGGGTGCACAACCCCAGGATCCGTCACGATGCACTTACCGTTTGGGCGATCGACGCCCGGTCAACGGCACCACGTTCAGGTGCGGCGCAGATTCCGACGGACGCAGGTCGGTCCGTTGACCATCGACCAGTGCCATCACGGAGCGGCGAAAGACGCGCAAACTGCCGGTCCCGATTTTTGTGGCATCCAGCCGTCCTTCGTCGATCCAGCGATAGATCGTCCACTTGCTTACTTGCAGCAATTGGGCAACATCTTTGACCCGCAAGAGCGGCTGATCCATCACACACCTCTCGAAACCGTGGCGGTGGAGTGGAGCGGTAGTACAACCGCTCCAGCCCCGGCGACAGGAAGGGGCACGAACCTTCAGAGATCACCGGGTCCACCATACTCGATACCTATCAACCACGTGCACTTCCCGCGTGGGGGCCGGCAGCGGAGGTCACAGGGATGGCGCCTGCGCTGCCGGAAGGTTCGAGGTGGAGGGCAGTCCGACCTCGAACGCAGAAGCATCGAGCGAATAGCTCGGGCCAAACGCCCGATGGCAGCGGCTCACGCGGTGAGGTCCCATTCCAGGTTTCGACCCGAACGGCCCCACTCTCAACAATGTTGTGAAGACAACGCGACGCGCGCCCCGCCCGAACTATCCCCTCACGGAGATCGGCGGTGCACGGGCATGCAGGGACGAAGGATCCCCGGAGGTCAGGAGGAGCGGAGAAGAGATCACTGGCTGAGTTTGCGTCACCCAGACCGTCCCCGCATCACCCTGAGAAATCGGGCCGACATCTGATGTCGCCTGACAGGCCCAGGAGCAGAGGCTGGAATGGGTGTCGGTATCGGAGTGCTGATGATGACCGTCCGACGGCGAGGCGTGGGCAAAGGAGCAGCCCGGCGCCACGAGAGCCAACGCCATATACACGCAGACGATTCCGAGTGCGAGGCCAGCGACAGTGGTGTGGGTGGTTCGTCGGTTCATGGTCTGAAAGTTCTCACCTGGCCTATCAAGTACGCCGTTCCGCAGAAGTTGTCTACCGACGGATGCTCATGCTTGCTACACAATGTGAGTCGCGCTCCATTTTCATGGCCGCACCCCGGTCGCGGCCTGAACGATGGGGAATTGTGCACGGCGAGAATGGGCCATCGCCTTCGAACGGCGTTTTTTGGCCCAAAGGTATACACCCGTCACGGAAAGCATCACCACCACCCACCCCAAAAAACAGACGAACATGCGATAGGGCAGACCGAAGACATTGGCCATGTGCAAGGCATAGAGCCAGTTGCTGATGGTGTTGCCCGCATATTGGCCGCGCGGCAGCAGCGCGAGTCGTAGCGCGCCAGTGTCGGCATCGAACCACACTTGCGTGGTGTATCGACGCGGACGGTCGTCGATTTCTCGATCACTCTCCACTTGATACTGATAGACCCCGAATTCCCGATACAACCGCAACCCCACCGGCCGGCGCACCGTCAATCCCGCCTGCGCAACGTGCGCCGCCATCAACCGCTCTCCGACTGCTTGCGCATCCAGCCAATTCAATCTCGGCTGCTCCATCGGAATGGGACGTGGTCGAAATTCCGTCCAGTAAGGGCGATACTCGCAAAGCGCACGGGTGGTCCAGGTGTACACCGTGTCCCACAAGTTCATGTAAACACTCGACCAGGCGAAGATCAGCAGCGCCGCCCACAGCCACAAACCGCCGGCCCGGTGGAGGTCAAAGTTGACGCGATGGGCATTGCCGGGCTTGATGATCCAGGCTCGCTTCCAGCGCGCCCACCAGTTCGCGTCGCCGGACGCCGGCTGCCTATGCGCCTGTGTTTTACGAGGCCGCCGGGCCGGGAAGGTCAGATACAACCCGACAAAACAATCCAGCGTCCACACCAAGGCACAGATTCCCAGAATCCAGACACCCGGCATGTCCAGTGCTAACGCATAGTGCAACGCGTAGACGAAAGACATGAGGCCGGTCCATCCGTTCAGCAGCGAGCCCCACCGAATCCGGTCGAGCACGGCGCCCGTCGCCGGGTCGAGCAGGACATAATCGTAGCCCAGCTCGAACAACTTGCCGGTAGCCGGATCAAGCCGAGGCTCCACCCAGGCGGAGCTCGCGCCGTCGAAGCCCTGCAACGACAACTGCTGGACGCGCAATCGTGGCTCGGCCCTCTCCAGTTTCTCGGCCAGCGCGCCGGCGCCCATCCACACGGCCGGATCGCGCTCCGAATACCAGTGTGGATGGACGAGTCGCTCAAGCTCCGGATAAAACGCCAGCAGACTTCCCGTTAGGCCGACCACAATCAAAAAGCCCGCCATGGCCAATCCGGCCCAACGATGGAGTCGTACCCAGAACGGTCTGGTGAACATACCGGCTCCTTTCTGCAGCGGCCTGCATTTAGAACTCCATTCGAATTGTGCCGAACGCCATGAGGGGCTGTGCGGCAAACAGGCCAAACCGCGGCAACCGCTGGTTGTAGAAGATATCGGTCCCGTCGAAGTACTTCGTATTCGTCAGATTGCGCAGGTTGAGTTGAGCCGTCAGGCGCCGGCCACCAACCATGGCGGTGTAACTCGTCATGGCATCCAGCCTGTAATACGCGGGCAGATTGAACGTGTTTTCCCGATCTCCAGACACCGCGCTGGCCGCCGAGACGCCTCCACCGACCCGCCAGCCCAATCCGCCCTCGCCACCGAAGTGATACACAAGAAAGACTCGCCCACTATGCGACGGCACATTGTCCAGCCGATTACCCTGCAGGCCGCTGTCGTCCCGCGTGACCTTGGTATCGAGATACGCGTACGTCACGATTAGATCCAGTTGCGTGGTCACCGCACCAAGAAGGTCAACTTCGACACCCTGACTGCGCGCTTGGCCGACCGCCCTAGCGTCGGTGGGATCCGGAGTGGTCAGATCCGGTGTCAGGATGTTCTTCTTGATCAAATGAAACAGGGCCACGGTGGCCGAGAATCCCTGGAACAGCTCGGTCTTGGTGCCCACTTCGAACTGCTCACCACTCTCGGGAGGCAGCGCCTCCCCAGTCGCCGAGCGACCGTTGTTGGCACCGAAGGATTTTGAATAGCTCGCGTATGTACTCAACTGCGCGGTCCATTGATACAGGATCCCGGCGCGCGGACTGAACTGCTCGTCCGTTCTCACGAATCGTCCGTGGCGATCGGTGATGGCCTCCTCGCGAGAGACGTCACTGTTGCCCTGCCCGACTTCGGCATGGTCGTATCGTCCTCCGAGCAAGACATGCAACTTGCCAAAGAGGGTGATCTGATCCTGAACATAGACGCCAGCCTGTTTCACGAGAGACGAGGCAAAACTTCGAAACCCAGCCCCGTTTAAGGCCTCGTCATAGGCCGAGGTCGGAACGCTGCCATACACAGGGTTGAAAATATTGATGGGGAAATTCGAAAGGCCCTCCGCATAGCTATAGTCGTAGGCATCATGCAGGTAGTCCACGCCGACCAGGACCTGATGCTTCGCGCCCAGCGCATCAAACTTCCCCTTGAGATCCAGGTTGGTCGCGTAGGTGGTGCTCATGAGCTTCTGGAACTGCGTGGTGCGGTCCAGCACCCCGGTCGCGTCGTCCAGCGCCGTGGCGAAGACGTTCAGCTTTTTCATGCTGCCTTTACTGAACAGAAAGCGGCTGGTGAGCGACCAATTTTGGTTGAACCGGTGGGTCAGGTCGTAACCGAGGTTGAAATTGCCGGTCCAGTCGCGGGGATCGTTGGCTTCCTGGAACGACCGGTGAAGCGCGAGCGGCGCCGGGCGATTGCCGAGAGCCGGAAAGATCGTATCGCTCTGCGCATCGTTCCTCAAATACTGCAGGTCGATGACCAGATCGGTCCGATCGGTCGGCTTGAAGGCTAGGACCGGCGCGAGAAACACCCGCCGCCCGCCCTGAAAATCTCGAAACGAGCCATAGTCCTGATAGGCGCCCGACAATCGGTAGCCGATCGTGCCGGACTGATTCAACGGTCCGGTCGCATCCCAGACCGTTCGATAGTGATCATAGGAGCCGAATTCCTGCTCCAGCTTGTAATATGGTGTCGCGAGGGGACGTTTGGTGACGAGGTTGATCAACCCGCCCGGCTCCGCTCGCCCGAACAGCACGGAGGCCGGCCCTTTCAGCACCTCCACCCGTTCGAGGTTCGCGGTCTCATGAATCCCTGGGTTGGAGCCAAGGCCGCCCGCCAAGGTCAGACCGTTGCGGAAGACATGGAGACTGTTAACCCCCCGCAACTTGTAGACATACCCTTCGACGTCATTGTTGTTGGAGCGCACTCCGCTCACGTTCTGCAAGGCATCCTGCAGTCGATTCACCCGCTGATCCTGCAGGACCTGCTTCGGAACCACCTGCACGGCCATCGGCGTTTCCATCAGCGGAGTATCAGTCTTCGTCGCCGTAAAGGCTGAATCCACGGCATACGACTCGCGCTGTGCGGTCACGATCACAGGCTTGGCTTCGATCACCGGGATGTCTCCCGCCTCCTGAAGCCCCTCGGATCGAGCGACCTCCACCGGCAAAACCGGCAAGGGCAGAGGCGCCGAGGGAGCGGTTGTCTGCGATGGAATCTGTTCGGCTTGCGGAGCAGGATCAACGCGATCTGCCGGCTCGACGATGCCTGCCTGACTTTGCGGCGCTGGCGCCGGTTGGACATGGGGTCCGATGCAGGCAGAGAGCATGGGAAGAAGGACAATGACGGCAGCCGTCACCGAACGGCCTCGACTGATACCGGTGAACTCACGGGGCAGAGACATGACTGAACACAACATCGTGATGCTCCTCGTTGATGCGAATGGGTCTGCGGCCAGAGCGAAGCCAGACTTCGCCCGAACAGCTGTCGGCCTCATATGGGCGAACCGGGGTGTTACGCGAGCATCAGCGCGGGAGGAGCACGGAGACTGTGCAGTGTGGCGGTGATCAGCTTCGGCGGTGGAGGTCGAAGCTTGCGGAGGTGGGGCAAGCGCGTGACGAGACACGCCGGCGGATGGGAACAATCAGAGGCAACGGCTTGAAGCGACGAGGCTTGCGGCGGATCTACCAAAGAGGTCGGATGAGGGCAGACCTCATTGCAATGCTCTTCTTCTGGCGTCGTGACATAGTGTTCGGCGAGATCGACCGGGCTCCAGAGCGGCGGCAGGCCGACCCACCACCAGACCGGTAGGAGCAGGAGAAGCGCGACATACAATGTCCAGGATCGACGGAGGCGAGACATGAGACAGACTCCTGCGCGAGCTTATAACAGAGGCTCGCCAGCCTGCCTACGGACGGGTACTCACGGCTGCTACAGATTGTACAGTATGGGGCCCGAGCAGAACTTAGACCGTCCGTTGTCCGAGTGCGTGGACGATCTCGATGCGGGCCGCCCGTGCGGCGGGCACGAGGCCCCCGATGACTCCCATGCCGGCGGCAAACAATAGTCCTTCGCCAACCATCGCGGGGGTGAGATGAAAGGCAAAGGCCAACTCGGCGCCGGTATCCCAGTTCACGGTCGAAATCGTCACGGAATTGAGCAGGGCCGCACCGGCCACACCCAGCAGTCCCCCGGCCAGGCCCAGTAGAATCGATTCGAGCAGAAAGGCCTGCAAGATGTGGCTGCGCGTAAATCCCAAGGTGCGAAGTGTGCCGATCTCCGTCGTGCGATGCGCGACGGAAGCGGACATGGTCATCGTGGCCCCGAGCATGGCCCCGACGCTGAACACCACGGTCAGGAATAAGCCGGTTACGCGAATCAGTCTCGCCAGCCCCTCGGCCTTGCCTTCGTAATATTCCGGCTCGCGCTTCACGGACACTTTGAACCGGGGATCACGCTCCAGTCGCGCCTTGAATGCGGGCAACACGGTCGGATCGGCCAGCCGCACGGTCATCGACGAGAAGACCGTCCGATGGAAGGTGGCCATCATCTGCTCCGCATCGCCCCAGACCTCGGAATCGAACCCGCTGCCCTCCGACTCGAAGATCCCGACTACCGTCCACTCCCGCCGCCCGAACCGCAGCGTTTCAGAGAGCCGGGCTTCAGGAAACTGCTTGGCCGCCTGGGTGCCTACAATGACCTCCGTCGTGCCCGGCTGCCATAGGCGTCCTTGAACGATATGCACCAGGGGACGCACCGCAACGGCATCGGGCGACGAGCCACGCAATGAGAGGCTGGCCAGGCTTCCGCCTTCCTGTTTGCGCAAAGTGAGTTGCAACGCGATCTCGCGCACCGCCGCGGCCTGATGGTTTGCCAGGGTGACGACCTCCGGCTGCGCCGCCAGCACCCCGGTCTGATCGCGCGACAGGCTGCTTTCGATTTCGGAGAGCGCCCCCTTACTCATCACAATCGCGTTGGCAGGGTCCCCGGTTCTGCCCATCGTCCGCTCCAGGCCGTGCGCCAGCATCAGAATGGCCACGAACACGAACACGACAAGCCCAAGGCCCAGCAGCGTGAGCAGCGTCGTGACGCGGCGCGCCCAGAGATTCCGCAGACTGTACACGCTCCACAACACCGGCCGACCTCGCGACGTTATCCTCTGTGACGCAACCCTTCCAACGTCGTCATACGGCTGAGACGCACGGCGGGCCAGAGGGCGGCCAGCAGGCCGACCAGGACCATTACGCCCAGACACAGCCAGATCGTCTCGGCGGTGATCTCATAGGCGCCTACCGTTTTTCCACCGGCGACCATGACCGCATAGAGCCGCGCCGCCGGGTACAACAATCCCAAACCCGCCAGGGCGCCGCCCAGCGCCACCAGCAGCGACTCCCCCAGGACCAACGCCACCAGGTGGCGCGGCTGGAAGCCCAGGGTCTTCATCACCCCGTATTCCCTCGTTCGCTCGCGCACCGCCATCGCCAGCGCATTGACCAGAACCAGGGCCGCGATGCCATTCATCACGCCGGACAACCAATCCAACGTATCGAGCAACGCGCCCGAGCGCGCGACCCAACCGGCAATATAGGCCTGTTCGCGCTCCGTCCTAGTTTCCGCGAAGGAGTTGGCAAAGGTGGCATCGATGGCGGCGACCACGCTGCGGGGATTCACGCCCGGCGCCGTCGTAGCGACGTACCAGCCCACTTGGTCGGCTCGATCCGGCGCCGCCGTCCTCAGACGCTCGTTGGCAAACTGCCAATGCACATACAGTTCGCCTTCACCCATGATGCCAGGGCTGCTGCTGCGGAAAATGCCGCGCACCGTCAACTCCCAGTTGCCGGGGTGAGACGTACCCTTGAGCGGAATCACGTCACCGACCTTCCAGCCGAATCGGGCGGCAAGTTTCTGTCCGATGAGGCATCCGCCTCGATCCTTGAGAAACGCCAGACGATCCGCTTCATTCAGGATGACTTCCGGGTACGTCTCGAAGAACGTGCTCATCTGCTCCGCAAACGCCCCGAACGATTCCTTCGCATCCCGGTACTCCACGCCAAACACGTTGCCGTAATGCACCACCTGCACGCCAGGGACCACCGCTATGCGCTCTCGATACGACAAGGGCAGTAGCAGTGAATCGGACATGGCATGAACGGTGATCAAGCGATTGTTGGCCGCCGCCCTCACGCCGCTGTGCCATTCATCCAGCGTGAGCCGCAACAACCCGAAGGCCAACACGACCATCGCCAGGCCGCCGACCGTCAGCGCCAAACGCACCGGCCGCCGGACCGTGTTCCGAAGCATCAAGCGGATCAGTGTCATGGCGGCAACTCCAACAGCCCCTTTTCGAGATGCCGGATCATCTGCGCCCGCTCGGCCGCGCGGGGATCGTGCGTGACCATCACGATGGTCTTGCCCAATTCACGGTTCAACCTGGCCAGGAGAGTGAGGATGTCGTCGGCAGATTCGCGATCGAGGTTGCCGGTCGGCTCGTCCGCGAGAATCATGGTCGGATCGCTGACGATGGCGCGCGCCACGCCGACCCGCTGCTCCTGGCCACCGGATAACTGCCGGGGATAGTGATCCATGCGATCACCCAGCCCGACCAGCCGTAGCGCGGTCTTTACATGGTCGGCGCGCTCTCGCCGCGTCAGATGCGTCAGGGCCAGCGGCAATTCCACATTCTCCGCCGCCGTCAGCACCGGAATGAGATTGTAGGTCTGAAACACATACCCGATGTGGCGCGCGCGCCAGCGCGCCATCTCGCCTTCCGACAAGCCGTCCAGCCTAGTTCCGGCCACCACCACCGATCCGCTCGTCGGCCGATCGATCCCGGCCATCACGTTCAGCAACGTACTCTTGCCGGACCCGGACGGTCCCATGATCGCGAGAAAGGTGCCGGCCGGAATGTCGAACGACAAATCCTGCAGGACCGACACCTCGGTGCCGGCACGGCTGTAGCTCTTGGTGACTTTCTGGAGACTGACGACCGGATCAACCATGGGCGAACTCGTTACGAAGCTCGACGGATGACCGACACCGTGCTGCCGGAACGCATGGTTTCGGTCGGCGCGACAATCACTTCATCGGTCTGCGACAAGGGTCCATGCACGGGGACCATCCCAGCCGCGGGGGTCCCGACCTGCACCACCGCTTCCGCCACGATACCCGCACGCACAACGAGCACCACCGACCGCCCCTCGCGCGTCACCACGGCGGTGGACGGCACACCCCAGTCTTCCCCCGGCTCTGTCGGCGTCCCGGGAACAGGACCAAACGTGACCTTGGCGCTCAGTTCAGGCCGCACCCGATCATCCAGGTCACGAAATCGGATGCGCGTGAGCACCGTCCCCTTGGCGCGATCGGCGATCGGCATCACCTGCTGCACTTCGCCCTGATATCGGTACCCCGGCACCGAATCGAGTTGAATCTCCGCCGGCTGGCCGGCCCGCACGCGGTGAATCATTGATTCCGACACCTCCGCATCGACCGTCACGGACAAGGGGTCGACCATGTTCACCACGGACCCTCCGGAACGGACGGTGGCGGTGAACGGCGATACGACCTCGCCGATCTCCGCCAGTTTCTTCACGATGACTCCGTCGAAGGGCGCGTGGATGCTGGTATTGTCAAGTTGAACCGTGGCGTTTTGGCGTTCCGCCTCGGCCGCGGTCACTGCCGCTTCAGCCGATTTCACGGCAGCCGCGGCACGACGCAGGCGGGCCGAGGCCATGTCATACTCCGATTTGGTGACAAACGACTGCTCCAGGAGCGTCCTCACCCGCTCGAAACTCAGCGTCGCCTCTTCGAGTTCCGGTTTGGCGGCACCCAGTTGCGCCCGCGCCACACCCAACCGTGCCAAGGCCTGCCGATAGAGCGCATCCATGTCGTCATGCTCGATACGTGCGATCAGTTGGCCCTCCTTCACGCGATCACCGACGTTGACGCCGAAATAGATCAATCGTCCGGTGCCCTTGGACGCAATCGAGGCCTGCCGCTGCGCGACCACATACCCGGTCGCCGCCAATCCGGCCCCGCTCCCTGACGGCATGCGAATCACCGGAACCACCTCGACCCGTTGATCCGGCTGCAGCCAGGCGCCGCTCCAGGCCAATCCGGCCGCAACCAACAGGACGGCCAGCGTCAGCCAGATCCACCGGCGCCGACCGGCAGGCGAGGGCTCACCGGGAGCGGGACGACGAATCGCCAACCCGTCCAAATCGGCGTCGTGAATGCCGGACTTGCGAGGCTCAGGACGATCGGGTGATTGATGACTAGACACGATACCTCCTCCATGGAACGGCCGCGAGTCGCGCCGCTCCCTGCTAGTGCCATTCGAACTGCCGGAGCGCGAGTTACGACGCCGCCGCCGCGGGCCGCCGCTCTCGCCCACGCCGCCTACGCCACCACATGAGGAACCCGGTGGCATAGATCACCGGACAGGCCAGGCCGCTTGCACACACGAGCAGACGGCCGGGCATCCCGAACGCCTGCCCCGAATGCAGGGGCCATTGCCAATCGAGAAACGTTTCGCCGGCGCTCCGCCTTGTATCGGGGGCCCGCACGTCGAGAATCGCACCACTGTATTGATCCACGCTCACGATCCGTTCCGACCAAAACGTGCTCAATCCCGGCACGCTTTCCCGTCCGACCTGATAGACGCCTGTTGCATCTTCCGGCATGGAGATCGACCTCAGTCGGCCCTCCGGATAGCGAGCCGCCGCCAACGCCACCGCCTGCTCCGGGCTGATCGGATGCCCACCGGCAAGCGGGGTGGAATGAGGGGCCTCCACAGGCCCGCGTGTTGCCGGAGACATAAGCTGTGTCACCCAGACGATGGGATCTGCCCAGTTCATATAGGCACCCGAGAGCAAGATCGCCCCGATCGCAAGACAGAGATAGAGCGCGACCGTCTTATGGAGATCAAACAGGAGACGGAACGGTGTGACCGGTCTCCTGATGACCAACGCCTGCCGCCACTGGCCATTCACAGGCCACCAGACGATCACGCCCGTGATCAACGCGAGAATCAGGAGCCACGCCACAATCGCCGCAAGAGTCACGCCGTTCACACCGGCCAAGAGTTGAAAATGCAGCGAAAAGACGGCATCCATGAAATAGCGGGGGACCCACTCGCCAGCTGCGTAGCTGCGCACCCCTGTCACGCGGGCCTGATAGGGATCGACAAAGATTCGCTGCCAGGCTGTCGAGGGCTGCTCAACATACACGGCCACGACACGTTCACGAGTCGGCGCGCCATACACCTGGGTGATGCGGCTTCCCGGCGCCGCCGCCCGCTCCGCCGCCGCTAAGATCTCACCCACCGGCCGATACTCATCCGGCCCTGGCGCCGGAACCTCTACCGTCAGGAGTGTTGGATTCAGCCACTCGTCGATCTCCTGAAAGAAGACGAGCACGCTACCCGTCACCCCGAAGACCACCAGCAGCGCTCCGACGAATAGCCCCAAATACAAATGCACCTGCACCCACAGAGCGCGCCACGCGCGTCGGCGAGTGCGCCGGGAGGCGTCTGGCATCAACACCGATGCGGATGTGACGGTCTCATGTCCCATGTGACTCATGATCCTGCGCACCACACCTCTGGAAAACGCGCCGCAACCGGTATCATCACCACGGTCTCATCCACGTCGTTCGACCGAACGACGATGCTGAGGACGGGCCATGACCCAATCCATGACACGAGCTCCGATTGAATCGGACCCACATGCGAATGAAGCCCACTGCGTACGGATGAATCGTGTGATCAGGAGAGAGGAACGGGGGGACCGCGGCCGTGGGCCACAATCTCAAACAAGGTACGATAGGACAGTAGCAGCACCACCAGCGGGACAAATTCAGAGACCACGATAGGGAGACGTGGAATTTCTGGAAGAATGAACGCCGTTTCGTCTTGGGTCACGGCGCAGGCCCAGTTCGTGAGCGGACTACCTTCAACCCTGCCATGATGGCAGGGATCCTGGTCTCCCCCGGCATGGAGATGAAAACTCCGGGAAGCCGGCTTTTCAAAATCAACGAAACAAGTGTGGCAGAGAAACCCGGCGACCAGCCGGATGACGATCAGCAGACAGGCGACCGCCAACGCCGCGTGAGGCGCCAGGCTGAATCGATGATGCTGTGAGGCAGAAACCAGCATTGTGGTCACCGGGAACGAGAAACGATCAAAAGACGCTTTACCATACGAAACCATTCCCTATCTTGTCCAGCAACGGTTGCTCACGGATGCTACAGGCGAGCGCACGCTCGGGTACCGGCCCGGCATGGAATCATGCCGGGCCGGTGTGCACTCCAACTTGGTGGGATCAGTAATAGATCGAATAGCCGATCGAGGCCGTGGTCCCACGCCCGGCGAAGTAGAAACTGTTGGTGAAGGAAATCTGGTTAAACGGCGTCGCATATTGTTTGTTCAGCAGATTCTCCACCCCGAACCGGAGCGTGCCCGGTCCTGCTTTGACGGTGCTGATCAGATCGACCAGGAAGTATTCCGTCTGACCGAAGGGATCGGCCGTAGGATCGATCCCGGAGTTGAACGCCGTCAGCGATCGCGAGCGGCTGCCGGAATAGAGCACTTGAACTCGGTTGCGCCATTCCCACTCCGGCACCGTCAGGTGTTCGAGGTAGGCGGTGATCTTCTGCGGCGCAATGGAGAAGCCGTTCAACGGCACCCGGACATCCGGGTTGAAGGCAATGGTCTGATCGCCTTCCACGAAGGTGTAGGTGCCGCCCAGGCGCACCCGTTCGATCGGCTGCACATCAAGTGTGGCTTCCACACCGTAGATGGTTTGCGGCGCACGCCGGAGAGAATTCGTGAACTGGTCAAAGTTCAGACCCAAGGACGACTTCGAAATGTACCCGGACACCGAGGCCTGGACCTTGCTCCATTTTCCCCGCAACCCGAGTTCATAGTTATTCACCCGCTGTGGCTGCAACCGCTGGAGCGAAATGGCGGTACCAGGCGGCACGTTGCCCAACGCGTTGTCGATCGACCCCACCGGCACGCTGAAGCCTTGGCTGAAGTTGAAAAATACATCCAGCGGGTCCAGCAGATGGTACACGAATCCCGCATTGAACACGGTCGTGTCGAAGTCGATCGAACTGGCCGGCAAGAACGTGGTGCTGTCGGTGAAATCGCTGCTGGACACCTTCACACGCTCATGCCGCACGCCGCCGCGCAGGACCAGCGCGGCGAGCGGAGTCCACTCCCCCTGCGCGAACACCGCGGTGCTGTTGAAGACACGCGAGGGAGACGAGGCCACATCGCCGTTCTTGCTGAATACCCGTCCACCGGACCCGTCGAAGACGGACTGATCGTAGAGCGTTGAAGACTGGGCGCCATGTTGGCTGGAGAAGTCCATGCCCCACACGATTTCCGGCTTCCCGTAGAGCGGAATGGGCGTGGTGATGTCGAGCCTGGTTCCCAACACATCGCTTTGGTTATAGCCTTGCAGCACGTCCGTGCCGCCGAACAGACGGCTGTCCAAAGTTGGAAACCGCGTCTGCTGCGTGCGGTAGTACCCTTGCAAGTGCACGCGGCTGTCGAGAAACAGGTGGGGGTGGGTGTAGTCGGCGCTGATTTGCGTGTTCGTCAGCTTGGGTTGGTCGGCCAACGACAAGCCGGGTACGTAGCGCGCAAACGTCCGTGGCAACGCGTCCACATTGGGATCCACCAGATAGTTCGTATCCTGCCAGGACTGCTTGCGGTTGAAGGTCAGTTGAAACCGGTGGTCGCCGAAGGTCGCCCCGAACTTGCTCATGATGTTGTAGTTCTTGGTGTCGGCAAATCCGCCGACCGTATTGGTGCCGGGCATGGTGCGCGAGCCGTTCGCGTCGAACATCCCTCCCTGGTGGTTGAAGCTGCCGACAATGTTGTAGTCGAACCAGTCTTTCTTGCCTTGAAAGCCCTGCACCACGGTCCCGCTGAGCCCGCGCAACACTCTGGTCAACGACCCGCTCCCTTGCACCTCCGTGTAGTAGCTTGGCTTGCCCTCACCCGGCTGCTTGGTAATGATATTGATGAGACCGCCCGTGGCGCCGTTGCCGTAAATCGCAGTCGCCCCGCGGATGATTTCGATGCGTTCGATGGCGCTGGGATCGATATGGGCCAGATCGAGTTCGGTGGTTGGGCTGCTCTGTTGCGGGACGCCGTCGATCAAGATCGCAATCGACCGTCCTCTGATCTTGAGGGACGTGCCGGAGTCCATCGACTGGTCGTTCTGCGACATGCCGGGCACCAGTTTCGTCAGAATCTGCGTGATACTCCGGCTTGGCGAGGCGGCCAGTTGCTGCCGCAATTGCTCTTCCGACACAATGGTCACGGCTTGGTTCACGCTTCCCATGGAGGTGGGCGTGCGGGTGGCCGAGATCAAGACATCCGGAGCATTCACCACCGGAATCTCTTCTGCCGGTTCCCCGGACTGCGGTTCGGCCGCCCATGTCGACAGAATAGGACACAAGACAACGACCCCAAGAGCAACCGCGGTTCGAGTGCTCAGTGTAGATATGAGACGACGCATCTTCATGGCGGCACAACTTCCTTTCATTCCTGGCACAGGCCGTCTGTTCAGGCAGAGACAACGGACGCCGGGCCCGACGCGCTGCCTGCGGCAGAAGGGCGGACAAGACCCGTTCACAGTCCGATCCGGCTCGCCATCAGGCGAATCCACGCATACGGCGCAGGCAGCATTACGCCGAGAGAAGCCAGGTTCGAGACGCTTGGGTGATGATGTTGATGGTGCGTTAACAGGCGCGGGCGGTACGCGGAGGGCTGCGGCCAGTGGCCGAAATCAGCAGGAGACTACGGTAAGAAGCGAACCACACCACCAACGGGACAAACAGCACGACCACGACCGGGAGGCGCGGAATCTCCGGCAGGATGAAGGCGTTGTCATCCTGATTGACCGAACAAGCCCAGTTGACCAGCGGCCTGGCTTCGACCTGCCCGCGGTGACAGGGCTCGCGGTCGCCGCCGCCGTGGAGATGGAAGTTGCGGGTCGCCGGCGTTTCCAGCTCGGTAAAACAGGTCGCGCAGACAATGGCAGCAGCAAGGCGAATGACAATCAGCACGCTGACGAGGGAAACCGCCAGGAGCGGACCCTGTGTCGTCTGTCGAGCCCCATGCATGGAGCGCCATACGCCGTTCATACGCTCTACCCATCGAATTGAAGGCGCTCATACTACGAAACCGACGAGAAATTCGTCTACCGACGATTGCTCACACTTGCTACAGTTCGTGATGTACGGCGAACGAGGGAAGGCCTACAGCGCAAGCCGGGCATCGAGTGCAACCGGCAGCGGCTCGTGAATCGTTGAAAGCGTACGGTGCCTGAGCTAGTGCGCGAGGGTGTTGACGGGAAGGCCGCGGCCGTGAGCCGTGCCGCTACCGGTGCATACACCACATGACCATGCGGACTCCTGGCATGACCTGCCGGGAGCATAGGAGATCATGCCTGCTGCGGCGGGAGCACGCTTCTCGACGACCACGCCCCATCACTCAAGTCGGCGCTCAGCGCTGTCTTCAGATCATCGTGGCTCGTGCGTTAGAACAGGCCCAGCGTCACGCCTCCGTAGATGGCTCGCCCATAGCCTGCGAAGAACAGCGTCTTGTTTGCATCGGGCGTGCTGTCGGCGATCACGCCGCCTGAGCCGACATACCGTTTGTCCGCGATGTTGTCGAGCTGCAGATAAAACTTTGCGAACCTGAACCACGAGGTCGGGCTGAACTCAATCGTCTTGTGCAGATTCGCGTTCAGCAGCCAATAGGCCGGCGCGCCCACGGTATTGTTGTTGTTCAAGAAATAACTGTTCCAATAGGTGGTTTCGAACCAGCCGCCCCAGCCTGAAGGATGATCGTATTCCTGCTTGAGGTTCAGGACATCGCGGGCGACGTTCGGCACAGACTTGCCGTCCCGCAGAATCTGCGTAACCGGGCCTGTCCCGTTCACTCTGAACTGATCGGCAAAGTTGATGTACTGCGCGTCGATATGCGTGTAGGCCCCGGAGAACCGCCAACCTGGCGCGGGCCGCCAGTCATAGCTCGCCTCGACGCCACGGTATTGGGACGAATCGGCGTTGATCGCAAACGAACCGGCCGTGGTCGAGTTGACCTGAGTAATGATCTCGTCCTTGACCAGGACCCAGAATCCGACCAGTTGCACCCCGAAGGTCTTGTGCAGCTTCGAATCCGTGCCGATTTCAAAATTGTAGTTCTTCTGCGGCTTGATCGAAAAATTCGTCCCGGCCAATCCGTCCAAACCGGTCGTTAAATTCGCGAAGCCCGGCACGGAATAGCCGGTCGAAGCCCGCACCCAATGGCGGTGCTGGTCGGTGGGTTTCCAGGACAGCGAGACTTCTGGCGCCCAATTGTAGAAGGTGCGATCCGCGCTGGGCGAAGACCCGAGCGCCCCAGCCGTGTAATTGATGGTCTGCACGCTGATTTGCGACTGCTGGAAGCCGAGACCGGCTGCCACGGTCCACGTGGGTATGAATTCCAATTCTTCCCGCACCCGTCCGCCGATGTTACGAATGGTGCCACGGCTGTTCTGCACCAGCGTGCCGCGCGTCCCCCGAAAGTCGCCGAGATTCTCGAACGTTTGCGATTCCTGTTCCATATTGTTGGCGAAGAACCCCACATAACTCCGGAGCGGCATGTCGCCCAGACGGCCGTCATGCCGGAGATCCGCATAGCCCTTGAAGTTGGGATAGAAGGCATCGTTGATTTGCGTGAAGGTCTGGTTGATGTCCCGGACATCGTAGTCGGCTTCCAACGTGAATACCGTGCTCGCGTCGAGTTGTCGTTCATAGAGCCCGCCGATGACGGTCCGTCGATCCAGGCGCCGCTGGGCCAACCGCAGCGGGTCGTTGCCGAAGCCGGTGCCCCCGGCCTGCCGCGAGTCCGCGTTGAATTGGGTGAGCGTCAACCGCGTCGGCACGTTCGCATTCAACGCATTCGTCACGGCCTTCACATAAAAGTTGTCCTTGTCTCCCAATTTGAACCGGAAATTCAGGTTGACCGTTTGCGTATTGTAATCGCTGTGCCGGAGATAGCCGTCTTCAGAGACCTGGCTGGCGAAGAGGGCGATGTCCACATCGCTGTATTCCCGGCCAAGGGCCACCGCATACTTTTGATAGCCATACGAACCGCCGCTCAAGAAGGTTTCAAGCCCGTTGATATCACCGCCGCGGCGCGTTTTGAAGTGAATCATGCCGCCGAGCGCCGCGTTGTCATACAGCGACGAGGCCGCACCTCGTGTCACTTCCACGCTCTGCATGAACCAGGGGTCGTGCATGTCGAGGCGAGAAAATCCGTCGGATTGCGTTTGGCCGATGCCGTCTTCATAAAATTTCAAATCGCGCACGACGCCGGTAGTCTTGACGCCCGAACCGCGAATCGAGACTCCGAAATCGCGGGGGCCGTTGGCCGAACGCAGGATCACGCCCGGCAGCGACTCCATCGACTCTTTCATCGTGCGCGTCGGCTGCGAATCGGTTTCCGATCGCGGCGTCGCCGAGAACGCCAGCCCCTCCGGATGTTTTTGCACCCGTTTGCTCACGATGCTGATGTCGGCCAATTCATAGACCGGCGACTCCTCAGTCGCTCCCGATTCGACCGGTGGAGCAGCCGCTTCGCGATACCGTTCCGGCCGCTCGTCTTTCGGCAACGACTCGTCGCGCGTGCGGCCGATGTCTTCCAGTTGCTGCAAGAGCTGCTCACGCTCGCGCACATTCTGCTGCAGCCGTTCGCGCAAGACCTGCTCCGACTCCACCGCGCCGGGCCCCGGCGTCTCGCTCTGCGCCCCCGCGTGACCGGCGAATACCCCACATATCAGCAGCATCGTTCCCACTGTCCTCAACTGCGGCCCAATCCCTGGCGTCATCTCATCCACCTTTCCCTGCGGCGGGCAATCCCGGCGCGACTCCTCATGTCCGCACCACCTCCAAACTCACGTGCTGAAAGCCCATTGATCGCACGCGATCCACGATCCCGACGAATCGTTCCAATTTCGTGACCTTATCCGCGCGCACCAGCACCGGTGCTTCGCGACTCCGCTGTTGAAGCACCGCTTCCAATTCCATTTCCCCGAGCGGATGCTCATCGACAAACAAGCCGCCCTCCGCAGTCACGGTGACGATGATCGGTCGATCATGCCGCTCGCTCGCCGAACTCGCCTTCGCAAGATTGACCGGGATCTGCCCCGTGGTGATGAACGTCGCGGTGGTCAGCACAATCACGAGCAGCACCAGCATGATATCGACCAGCGGAATCACATTAATTTGATCGACCTCACGCTCCATGGTAGGCCTTGTACTGCGCGAGCAATTCGCTGACGCGCCGGCGGAGCATGTTATTCATGACCACGCAAGGAATGGCGACCACAAGCCCTGCCGCAGTCGCCTTCAACGCGAGACTCAGGCCGATCATGATCGTCGTGACCGCCATGGCCCCGGACGTGCCCATGGTATGGAAGGTCAACATGATGCCCAACACGGTGCCGAGCAGGCCGATATAGGGTGCGTTGGCCGCCACGGTCCCAATCACGACCAGCCGCTTGGTCAGTGCGATTTCACATTCTTCGATCGACGGATACGCATGCACATCGATCCGCCGGTAACACAACCACCGCTCGATCGCCACGGCCACCGCCCACAGGCTCAAGCCGATCAACAGTCCGATCACGCCGTACTCCACGGCTTCCTTCAGTCCATTCATGTACGGCCCCCCTTCACTGATGCTGTTGCGACCTCATCAACACGCGCCTCGACCGGAACGCCAGGCTCCATAGGCTGCCGCGCGCGCCTCCCCCGGCTCTTCCTCCACCATAAGTACCAGCCGGTAACGAATAACAGCGGACATACGAGGCCGGAGGCGAAGACGATCCAGCGCCCCGCCATCCCGAATACCTGGCCGGAGTGCACCGGCCACTGCCACTGGATGAAATAGTCTCCGGCGGTTCCCCCGTCAGGTGTTTGCACATGCAGGATCTCGCCGCTGTATTGATCCACCACCACACACCGCCGGCTGAGCACCAGACTGACGTTGGGTACCTCTCGCTGGCAGATGGTATAGGCGGCCGTGGGCTTCTTGGCGGGATAGAGCCATTCCACCCGCCCTTCCGGATAGCGACTGATGACTATGTCGAGAGCCTGGCCCAGAGTCAGAGGCGGCCGGCCTCGAGGCGATTCAGATTGAATCGTAAAGCGATCGACCGTGGGGGAGAACAGCCGCACCACGGCATGAAACGGGGCCCGCAGATTGAGATAGACTCCCGAGACAAACAGCGCGAGCAGCACGATCGAAAAATAGACCCCGGCCGTCTTGTGCACATCGAAATTCATCCGGCGCACATGCGCGCCCCGCTTGATCGTCAACGCGGCCATCCACCCGCCGCTCTTGGGCCACCAGAGGTAGAGGCCCGTGAACAAGGAAACGGTCAGCACCATTCCGATGACGGCGACAACCGTATCCCCGAACGGCGGGTCTCCGAATCGCGGCAACAGCAACGCATAGTGCAGTGCAAACACGAAGCCGACGAACGTGCGAGGCACGGCGCCGCCGAGGCCGGCCGGACGGACCAATCGGGACCCGATGACCTCGGCGCTATACGGATTGACGAAGACGTGGTCAAGCTCAAAATCCATCGGTGACTTCGCGTCCGGCCCGGACGGCACCGACACGTTCCATCGATAGGCAATTCCGTCATGCCGGGGGTATTGCCCGTACACGAGTTGCGCTCCCTTCGGCATGGCGCGCCTCGCAGCCGCGGCAATCTCATCCACCGGTCGGTAGGCCGCCGCGCCACCCACCTGCGGTGCCACCCGGATCAGGTCGGAGTTGAGCCACTCGTCGATCTCCAGATGAAACACCAGGATGCTGCCGGTCAGCCCGATCAGGACCAGGAGGGCGCCGACAGAAAACCCCAGGTACAAATGCGCGTTCAGCCACCGCTTCCGTCGCTGTGCCGTCACCGACGATGCCTGTCCCACCGGCCCTATCCTTTCCGATTGTCCAAGCTCAGTACTCCAACCGTAGCGACCCGAACACCGTCATCGGCGCGCCCGGATAGACGCCGTTACGAGGGGCCACGTTCGAATTCAGGTCGGCGTTTTCGTAATACTCGTGATTCAGCAGGTTACGGACCGTCACCTGCGCAATCGCCCGCGTCGGCCCCATCATCCAGCGATAGGCCGCGAAGCCGTCGAGCCGCACATAGCCGGGGAGCGTGAAGGTGTTTTGAATGTCGCCGTGCCGGGAGCCGGAGATGTACGTCCCGAAGCCCACACTCAGTCCCTTGACCGGCCCGCTCAGCTCGGTAAAGTCATACTTCATCCAGAGGCTCCCGCCGTGCAGCGGTACGCCGGGCAACCGCTTGTCCTGCAAGCCCGAATTGTCCTTGGTGACCTTCGTGTCGGTGTAGGCGTAGCTGCCGATCAGGCTGAGGCTCTCCGTCACACGGCCGGTCATGTCGAATTCGACGCCCTGGCTGCGTTGCTCACCCACCACGATCCTCGCCAGCGGGTCGCCGCTCGCGAGATCCGGCGTCACCAGGTTGTTTCTGGTCAAGTGATAGAAGGCCAACGTGGCATTCAAGCGGTGGTCGAACAGGTCGGCCTTGAAGCCGGCTTCCTGCTGTTTGCCGGTCTGCGGAGGGAACGGCTGATTGTTGGAGGAGACGCCGTTATTGGCGCCGAAGGACGTCACGTAGTTGCCGTACGCCGCCAGCCAAGGCGTCAGGTCGTAGAGGAGACCGACGCGCGGGTTAAACCGCGAATCTTTCCTGGTGACCCCGTCCACATTGGCGCTCGCCTGATCGAAGTCCCCGGCCGTGCCTCGCGCCACTTCGGCCCAGTCATATCGACCGCCCACGAGCAGATGCAGCTTCTTCCAGAGAGTAATCTGATCCTGTAGATAGAGCCCATACCATTGCTCATGGAAGACGCTGACGTTTCGACCAGGTCGGTCGGTCGTCGCGCGGGCGGCAGTGAACAGGCTTGGCGCGATGCCGTAGGTCGGATTGAAGATGTCGATCGCGAGAGCCGGATTGCCGGAAGTGAAATTGCCATAGATGCCGTAGTCGGTGGCGGCCCTGGTATAGTCCATCCCGATCAACAACGTATGTTGCGTACCCGCCACCGCAAATTTTCCGGTCAGGTCGAGATTCGTGGCATAGGTCCGCACGTAGCTCGTCTGGCCGAAAATGTTCCGATCCAGCGTCCGCCCATCGGCTCGTAGCGCATTCCCGAACGCAGGCGCCGGATTCGCCCAAATACTTTCCGCATCGATAAAGCTGGCAAGAAAGCGATTCGTCAGCTTCCACGACTCATTGAAGCGATGGTCGAGATTGAAACCGATGTGCGTTTTGTTCGTGAACGACACCGGCGTATTCGGATCGCCGTACGACCGACTGATCGGTACGGGGGCCGGACGATTCCCGATGACCGGAATGCCGCTGTCGGCACGGAAGTCCTGCTTCAAGATCTCCACATCCACAGTCAGCGTGGTCTTGTCCGTCGGCCGCCAGGTCACGCTGGGATTGAAGACCTTGCGATCGATGAAGTTGAACTCTCGGAACGACCCGCTGTTCTGATAGCCCCCCGAAAAGCGGACCGACAGCGACCTGCTGTCGGTGATGGCCCCGCCGACGTCCCACAGGGTGCGGTAGAAATTGTAGGAACCGAATTGTTGTTCCAAGGCGCCGTGAGGGGCGTCCAACGGCCGCTTCGTGTTGACATTGATCATGCCGCCCGGCTCGATGCGTCCGTAGAGAATGGAGGCCGGTCCCTTCAGCACCTCAATGCTTTCGATATTGGCCGTGTCCATTTCAAACGGGAATCCTGACGGGGACGTGGCGAGCAGGCCATTGCGATAGGTTTTCCCGAGATCCGGAAAACCGCGAATGATGAACCGGTTGCCGGACCCGATGGATTGATTCGGGCGGACACCGCTGATGTTCTCCAACGCATCCTTCATGCGCGGCGTCTTTTGATCTTCGATCACTTGCCGCGGTACCACCTGAATGCTGGCCGGTGTCTCATGAATCGGCGTATCGCTCTTCGTCGCTGTAGTGCTGTTCAACACGGTGTAGGACTCCCGCGTCGATGCCACCACCACCGGACGCACCTCCACCACCGGTACATCTTCCTGCCGCGCGGTGTTCTCCGATCCGGCGCCAATCATGGGCGGGACCGAGACAAGTGGCCCCGTCGAAGACGTTGCTGCCTGTGGCGCCTCTTGCGGCTCCGCAACAGGCTCTGCATGCGTCGCTATGGCAGACGCGTCTTGTGTTGCCTGCGGCGCCACATGCGGCCCGATACAACCCGTACACGCAATCATGGCAAACACGACCCAGACCGCCTCCTTGCGCAGAGTCATTCTTTGAGTTGATGAAGAGGGGATCTGAGATTCACACACGAACGACAGCGCTTCCATAACACAGGGTCCTTTCCCTCGTAGTCGATACGTAGCCTGGGCAGAGTCACCCGGCAGGCGATTCGATGACAGGCTGATGTGCTGCAGAGGAGACTACGTCGTGATCAACGAGGGAGGTGCGCGAAGCCCGAGAATCGTTGGATCGAGAACGGCAAAAGACTGAGACCGACCGGCATCGAGCGTAGGCGGCGTGAGCACAACGCGTGTGCGAAACGCCCATTGCCACACAATGGCCATGAGGGCATCACCGGGCGATGAGTCCCCTGATACGATGGCCTGGCGAGGCTCGTCAGCGACAGCCCCAGACACGAAAGGCGGATTGAGGGCGACACGGCTGGAGGCCTGAGCGGAGAGGTCTGTCTGTGCCTCACGCCATGCTTGTCGGGAGTCCCGTTCAGCAACGGTCGCCTCCACCCACCGTTGCGCCAGAAAACAATGCAGACAACTGAGCGCTCCGGTCGGCGTGACCGACAACCAGCCTAAGGCCATTCCGGTCACGAGGAGGAGACCCGCCAAAAGGCGCTGTCTCCGATGAAATCTGTCGCATTCCGACATGGGCGTTATGTAACAGACTGGCCCGCGTGCTGCTACTGACGCCTGCTACCGCATGCAACAGACCACACAGATTATTGTGGAGGAACGCTCGCGAATCATTCGGAGCGCCGGGCATTCTACCGGGCGTACGCGCTCGACGATCACAACCTAGCCATGACGCAGCGTACACTCGTGGGGGGAGAACGTGTGACTTTCAGCCAACGATAGCTCCGGATTCCCGCTGCAATCCAGGAAGGCCATAGATCGTCATTCAGTGGAATGTGTCGTTCGGCCCCAGTCACCGCAAACTGTCATACTGAAAGCACGCAAGCCCAGAACAGGAACACGAAGAAACGCTAAAGGTAAGAATCGGCGCACTCGGGCCGGTGTCCCGGATCGGCATTTGCGTCACGATGCCGTTGATTTCTTCTTGTTGGGGACTTAGGCCGCTTCCGCCACCACATCAGTACGCCGGTCGCATAGATCACCGGGCAGGCCAGGCCGCTGATAAACACCGCAAGACGGCCCGGCAGCCCGAACGCCTGTCCCGAGTGCAGCGGCCATTGCCACGCGAGAAACGTTTCACCGGCCGTGCGTCTCGTATCCGGTGCGCGGACGTCAAGAATCGCACCGCTGTATTGGTCAATGGCGATCCAGCGCTCGGACCAGAACGCGCTCAGGCCCGGCACACGGCGGTAGCTGACGAGGTAGACGCCGATCGGTGTGGATGGGGGAAAGACCCCGTAGAGGTCTTCACCCGGATACCGGCTCGTGGCAATCTCATATGCGTGGACCGGTCCGATCGGCGATCGGCCGGCATCAGCACCGGAAACGAGCCGCCCTGGGGTATCTCGAGTGGCCGGCGAGAACCATTGCGTGACCCGCACGAATGGCTTGTTGAGGTTCATGGACACGCCTGACAGCAGCACGGCGCCTAGCACCAGGCAGGTATACAGCGAGAAAGTCTTGTGCGCGTCAAACAGGAACCGCACCCGATTCGTCGGAAGCCGGATCGCGAAGGCCTGCCGCCACTGGCTGGTCAACGGCCACCAGAGAATGAGCCCCGTGACGATCGAGATAAGCAACAGCAATGCACCAATTGCCACGATGGCCTGACCGATCTCGCCGGACAACAATGTAAAGTGGAACTGAAAGATGGCGTCGATCAGATAGGGTGGTATCACTCGGTGTGTGCGAAAATTTCGCACGTTGGTCACGATGGCTCGATAAGGATCGACAAACACACGGAGTTGGGTTTCATCCGGCTGTTCGAATGAAATGGAAAAGACCCCTTCGGGACTGTGCGGCCCCATGATCGCCAGAATTCGACTGTTCGCCTCGACGACGCGCTCGGCCGCCGCGACGATCTCCACCATCGGCCGGTGGACGACTCTGCCCTCGGACGGAACCGCCACCGTCAACAGATCGGGATTGAGCCAGGCATCGAGCTCATTCATAAACACCAACGCACTGCCGGTCAGACCGACAGCGACCAACAACGCCCCAACCGAGAGGCCGAGATAGAGGTGCAGCCGTAGCCATACGTTGCGCCAAGCACGCGGCGAACAGCCTTGTTTAGTCCCGCCTCTTCCTACTGTCTTCAACGAGGACATTTCGAGTCCTCGTTACAGCGCCCAGTGGATCGAACCGATAAACATTCGCGGCATCCCGACATTGATTGAAAACCGGTCGCCCAACGTTCCGCCATACAGCGTCTCATTGGCGAGGTTGTAGGCGTTGAGCTGAAAACTCAGGCGCGAGTCGAGAATCGGCGGTTGATACCGCACCATCGCATCGATGCGGGTTTGGATCGGCAGGCTGTAGGAGTTCGACGGATCACCCTGCCGCTTGTCTTGCACGAAGACCCCGCTGCCGACCGTGAGGCCGCGGACCCATTCGCTCGGCACTTCATACCGCGCCCAGAGACTGCCGCCGTGGATCGGCACATTCCACAGCCGCCTGCCCTTGTCGGCACCCTCCGTCACCTTGGCATCGGTATAGGCGTAGGTGAGGATCAGGCTCAGGGCCTCCGTCACCTGCCCCGCGACATCCAGTTCGATTCCCTGACTCCGGGCCTCTCCAATGGGAGTAGAAAAAGGTGTCCCCGGCACTGGGACAGCGACATTTTGCTTGCTCAGATGATACACGGCGAGCGTCGAATTCAAGCGGCCGTCAAAGAAGGATGTTTTCACCCCGCCTTCGAACTGCTCGCCGATCTGCGGCTTGAGGATCTTCCCCGATGCGTCGAATACCGAATTGGCGGCCCCGAGCGACTGCACATAATTTCCATACACGGACAACCACTCCCGCGCCTGATAGACAATGCCGGCGCGGGGATTGAACCGTCGATTGTGGGTCGTCTGCAACGCACCAGCGGCGGATGCCAGCGATTGATCTTTGCCGAAGGCCAGTCCAAGCTCGCTGATGGCCCAATCGTACCGCCCACCGCCCATGATATGCAGTTTGTCGAAGAGGGTAATCTGGTCCTGGAGGAATATGCTGTTCCAGGACATCCGTTGGTCGATAAAAAAGTTATAGGGCTGCAGAGATTGATTGACGTTCGTGTATTGGGGAGTGAAGATATTGATCGCTCCGGCATCCGCGCTTATAGAGCGGACTTCCGCGAAGTTCCCGTAGTATTCCCAACCGGCCAACACCCGATGCACCAGACCGACAGTCGTGAACCTCCCCGACACATCGACGGTTCCCATATACGTGTTGTTGACCGCATTGCCCCGATAAAAGAATCGCTGCAAGTCTCCCGTCGTCTCATCCAGACTCGCTCCCGCCGTCTGCGGGTCCCCCACGTTGCGCCGGAAGTAGTTGAAGCGTCCACGGACCTGCCAGTCATCATTGAACGCATGGGTCAGGGTTGCGACCGTATTGTAGACATCCATCCGGATACGATCCGCCGGTTCCCCCAGAAACCGCGACCTTGGTAGAGGCGCGGGTCCATTGCCGAGGGCGACGATACCGTAATCTTCACGGCTCCGCTCACCGGAATACATGAATTCGACATCGAATTGCGTACGCGGCGCGATTTTCCAGGTAACGGTCGGCGCCGCGAACGTCCGCGTGTTGAATCCAAAATCACGATAGGACTCTTTATTTAAATACTCAAAATTGAATCGATACAGCAGCGTCCCGCTCTGGTTCAGTTTGCCGGTGGCATCTGCTAAGGTTTGATAGTGGCCGAATGACCCGACTTGCTGGTTCAGAGAATAATGCGCCACTTCTTGCGGACGCTTCGTGATCAAGTTGATCATACCGCCCGGCTCGATCCGACCATAGAGATTGGCCGCTGCGCCTTTGACCACTTCGACACGCTCGATATTGGCCAGCGAAAGCCGCATCCCAGGAACCCGGAATCCATCCCGATAGGATAGGTACCCGGTGTTAAACCCTCGCAGCATGAACTCTTCTGACAACCCACCAAATGTAAAGCCCGGGTAGACGCCGCTGACATTCTTCACGGTATCCTCGATCTGCACCGCCTGTTGATCCCGAATGACTGCACGCGGGACCACCTGCACAGAGACCGGCGTTTGCATAATCGGCACATTGATGCGATTGGCGGAAGACGTGTTACTTCGCGTATAGCTGGGATCGTTGGGCACATCCTGGTCGCGAAAAGCTGGTAGTGACTTAGTGATAATCTGCACTTCCTGCACGGTCACAGGTTGGACGTCCAATTGGTCGGCAGCGTGGATCGGCGTGTAGCCTACGGCCTGTTCGTCCTGCGAAGACGCTGCCAAACCAGGCATCAGGAGGGTCGTGAGAGACACGAGTACTGCGGCGGTTAGGAGACCTTCCCGCATCCTGCTGGACATTTGTGGCCGCGGACCGGCACCTATTCTGAAAGTGGCATCGATGGAAACGCATTCTTGTCGAATCATGAAGTCCTCTGAATGGGTGAGGCCTCGGGCAGGCCTCGCCGCGTTGTACGCATGATCAAGCAGGACCATGGCAGAGCCGTGCCTCCGGTCTAGACCGACGCGCGCCAATGCATACCAGCTCCCCGTCGGGGCGGAGGACCTGGCGATCCCTCGAAATGTGGCGGAGACGTTCAGCAGGACAGAGGGGGACCGCGGCCACGAGCGGCAATCAGTGGCCGGCTTCCAAACGACAGGACCAGAAGGAATAGCGGCACGAAGAACGAGACGAGGATGGGCAGATGGGGAATGTCCGGCAACGTAAACTCACCGGCATCCTTGCAAGCAGAACAGGCCCAGGCAAGCAACGGAGGGACGCTGTATCGTCCGTGATGGCAGTGGTCGTGGTCTCCCGCACTGTGGATGTGGACGGTGCGAACCGGCGGCACCTCGAGATCAAAAAAACAGATCTCCGAAATGGCGCCGGCCAGCAGGCGGATGCCGATCAACAGGCAGGCTAAAACAATGATCGACGTACAAGCACGACCGCGTCGGCGGTCGACAGAAAAACCTCTGAGGGTCAAGTTCACGAAAGTTCTCTCAATAGGCGTCAGGGGTATCTAGCACACCGCCATAAGACCTGTCTGCCTATCGCTGCACCAGGTGCTACATAATCGCCCGTGGATTTCCGGATGGCCTGCGATCCCACAGACCGTTCAAGAAGAAGCCTCCCTATCCTGAGCTCGATTCCCGGACGATCCCGCACCTTCAGAACCGTCCCATGACGCTCAGCTCGAAGGTCCGTGGGGCTCCGATCAGTACCTGATCCGGATAGAAGTTCGACCCGAAGATCCCATAGGTCTTGTCCAGGAGATTGCGCCCGCGCAGGGTGATCCAGAACTGCTTGTACGGCACCGTCACCCAGGCGTCCGCGGTCATATAACTGTTCAGCCTAATCGTATTTGCCGCATCCACATATCGGTCGCCGACGTACCGCCAGGCTGCGCCGAGATCGAAGGGAATCGGCGTGGGCACGCGGTAGATAGTCCACAGATTCCCGACCGTTTGCGGGACTTCGAACGGACGATTCCCGCTGCGGGAGACGAGCGTCCCGCCGGACACGTCATTGAATTCATCGAATTTCGCCGACAAGAAGGTCACATTCCCCTGCAGCCGCCAGGCATCGGTGACGCGCCATGCCGCGTCCAATTCCACACCTTTGGAAGACTGGCGCCCGACGTTCACGGAGGCGGTCTGGGAAACCTGGGTCAGAATATTCTCACGGACGATATCGAAGTAGGCCGCCATCCACTCCACCCGGTGGTTCAAGAACTGCCCCTTGGCCCCGATCTCCCATTGATGGCCGGTCGCTAGATCAAACTGCTGGTTGCTGCGAAGACTGAAGAGACTGCCACCGACCGGATCGACCGCCGTCGCATATTGTCCATAGAGCGTCACGTGCGGCAACACGTCATAAACCAGACCGGCTCGCCAAGTGGTGGGAGTGAATTGTTGGTCGAACGATTGCGCGGCATTCAACGCCCCACCGGTCGTAAAAAACTCGCGTGTGAGATTGATATAGTCGGTGCGCATGCCCGCCACCACCTTCAGCGACTCCGTCACGCTGAATTGTTCCTCGGCAAACAACGCGGTGGTGAGGATCCTGGCCGTTTGGGTGGCCATGGCCCCGCCGCCGAACAGACCGGCGACCGGTGCGAAGGGATCGACGCTGCCGCCGGCTGCGCTGAAGAAGCTCGGTCGCGTGAAATCGACATAGCTGAAGTCCACACCGGCCACGAAACGATTTTTGAAGCTCCCGATGGGATGCGTCAGTAAAAGTTCCAGACGGTCCCCGATCACGGACTGATCGTGCTGAACCTGGAATCGATCGCGATCGATCAGCTGCGTGCCGCTGTTGAAGGTATAGGTCTCGGCATTCATCCAGTCGCGCTTGGCTGTGTAGTAGTAGGCCTGATTTCGCAGTTGGAAAAACTCCGTCGCCGCCCAGGTGGTTTTGAGTTTCGTCCAGGTGGTCAAGGCGCTCATATCCGCATTTTGGACGTTGTAATTGTTGCGTAGCATGCGGGCATCGATGGTGCGGCCGTCCGTCGTGCTCACGATCCCGTTCACCCCTTGTGTTGCGAATGTCGACGGCACCAGGGGTGTCCCCCAGTAGGGTCGTTGACGATCATGGGCGATGTCGAAGGACAGTTCGACGCTGAGGCGAGGAGTCACGTCATAGAGCACGGCGCTGGTCATGTTCCAGAACGTGAAGGGTGTGCCCTGCGGTCCTAAATAGCTATCGCCGTTCTGGTAGCTCAGATCCACGCGATAGTGCAGCTTATCCGTGCCCAGCGTCCCTCCGCTGCCCACTCCGGCACGTACCGTATTGAAGGACCCGTACGACAGGAAGGCCTCGTTACCTTGTGCGTCGCGCAGGGGCCGCTTGGTGACCAGATTGACCATCCCCGCCACCGCGCCTTCCCCGTACAGCACGGATGCCGGCCCTTTCAAAATCTCGATGCGATCCAGGTTCCACGAATCGCGCGGTCGCGTCACGAACCCCGTCGGCCCGAGAGACAATCCATCGAACAGCAGTCGAATCTGTTGATTGCTGAATCCCCGCATCGAAAACGCACCCGGGTTCACGCCGAGGTCATTGACCGTCACGCCCGTGGCTGCCTGGATCGCTTCCGAGACGTTTCGCAAGCCACGCTCCTGCATCGTCTGCTGGGTGATCACCTCGACGCTGGCCGGAATTTCACGCAGCGTCACCCCCAGTCGAGAGCTCCCGCTGCTCTGCTCCTGCAAGCCCAGCGTGCCGGTGCCCTCCGGATACGTGCGAGTCCCCTGCACCACGACAGTCGGCGCCGTCACCGGCTCGACGGAAGGCTCCGATCCCTCGTCCGCCGATACCGGCCCAATCGACACGCACAGCACTGACACAAGGCTCGCTACCCACACCATACGCTCCCATCTTCGACCGAAACCTGCAGATGACATAGCCCACTCCTAGAATTGAATGACGCCTTCACGACAAACGACCTCCTGCGCGACGCAAGGCGCGCCGAGAGACCGGCATCGTGAGGCCTCTGATCACGCGCACCCTGCCCGCTTGCTGCTGGTCAACGTTCGATCAAGGATGGAGGCGCACGGAGACTGCGGCTGAGGGAATAGAACAGCGGCGGCGGCCGGTTCTGCCTGACACGCCGATACGGCCGAAGACCGACCGGAGCGTGGAAAGCCTGTTGATCAACAAGAGTATCGAGTACAGCTGATTGTGGAGGCTGATCGACCGGAGAGGAGGGATGCTGACAGAAGCTCACACAATGCTCACCGGCCTCAGCCATGTGTGTAACGAACTCGACCGCTCCGACGGGAGGCAGGACACAGACCATCCACCAATACAGCGGAACGAGCAGCACGAGTGCGCCGAATTGTTTTCGATACCTTCCCATGATCCAACGCCGCACTTCTAACAGGTACGGTGCGACGCAGCTACCGGCGCATGCTCACGGGTGCACCACAATCACGAGGGCAGTAATGAACGTCTCTGTACCGGCTGAAGTCTTGTGAAGAGCGAATGAGTCGGGAACCGAAGGCGCCCTCTTCGCCCATGGAACCTGAGGGCTGCAAGACGGCACGACGCGGAAACATCGTCGAGAACGCCGATCTGAACAGGAAGGGATCCTGGCGGGTGCTCCCGTCAGGAGAACCTAATTGAGATGGGTGGCGAGAAACGTCTCCAATTCCTGAAACACCTGAAGGCGATCGGCCTCTCGATGCAAGGCCTGGTCTGCTATCGGCAACTCCACATAGGTGTACGTCGTCTTGCCGGCTGCCTGCAATGCCTCGGCCATGGCACGCCCCTGGGAGACAGGGACCATTCGATCCATCAACCCGTGCATCAGCAGCAGCGGCGTGCGGATCTCTCGCGCATGAACAATGGGAGAGGTGTCGCGCAGGCGTTCCCGATCGTTCCACCAGGACCCGATCCGCATGTCCACCAGCGCCTGCTGATTCACATACCAGCGGCTGTCTGAGACCAGTGCCGGCAAGTCTGTCACGCCACCCAAGCTGGCCGCGCAACGATATAAGTCCGGCTGCTGCACGGCACCCATCAAGGCGGCGTACCCACCATAGCCCGCACCGACGATGCAAATCCGGTTCGCACTGGCGATGCCGGAGCGAATGGCATACTGCACTGCATCGGTCAGATCGTTCTGCATCTCCAGCCCCCAGCGCTGAAACCCGGCGCGAAGAAATGCGTCGCCATATCCCGCGGTTCCGCGAAACCGCGGTTCCAGCACCGCCCAGCCTCGACTGACGAACCACTGCGTCCAATAGTTGAATGCACCGGGCATTCGGGCGGCAGGACCTCCATGGGGGAATACAATCATCGGAAGGTGGCGTGGATCCCGATCCTTGGGCAGGGTCACAAAGACCTGTAGCTCTTTGCCGTCCCGCGCCGTCACATACGTCGTAGCGGGCGTCGCCAGCGCAGCCGACTCCAGATCGGGATACGACGTGCCGAGCAGGACCATGCGTCCGTCGTGCTCGTCAAAGATCGACCAGCGGGGAGGATGCGCCGCGCCGCTTGACTTCACGACATGCAGCCGCCCGTCGTCGCTGCTGCTGTGGATGACATTGACGGTGCCGGGAATCGCGCGATCGATACGTGCCTGCAGACGTTGCGCGTCGAAGTCCCAGAACAACACCCGCTCATCCGCCTCACTGTAACGAACGCCGACCACCTTCTTGCGTCCCGGCGCGTAGACCAATTCGCCGTTCAGGTCAAACTTCGGGTCAGCCACCACGAGCACACGATCCGCAGTCAGGTCCGTCACGTTGAGCTTAAAAATTGCCGCCTTGCCCCGATGTTGGTCCCTCACATACAACCAGGCGGGATCGGCGTCGAACGCCAAGGGCACGAGCCCGGTCTCCTTGACCAGATCATAGTCGGCCAGTTCACGCCAAAGACTGGACTCCGGTAGCCTGACAATCGCCTGCACTGATGTCTGAAATTGTCCGACCCCCGCCCGCACCGTTCCTGTCCGATCGGCGATCCACTGCGCAATCGCCTTGGAGTCCGGCTGTGAACTGGGATTCGCCTGGACCAACTGTCGATCGCCGGTATACACGTCGACCTTGTAGACATCGGGCGCATTGGGATGTTCCAGATCGAGTGCGAGCAGGACATGTCTGGGATCGCCGGGAATGGTGCCGACCAGCCGATCCTGAAATTGAGGGAAGTGCTTGTTCCCGAAAAGAGAAGAAAACGAGGACTGTTTGAACAGATTGGGCACCTGCTCCGTCCCGTCCCGATTCACCGCGACCAGTCGCGTTTCGATCGTGTCGATCGCATCCCGCGTCGCCGCGAACCGGACACTGACCAGCAGTCGCTCGTCATTCACCCAACGGAACCAGGTGATGATGTAGTCGCGATTATCCGTCGAGACGACACGATGCACGTCCTGTCCCGTGACGGTTTGAGTATCGAGGAAGGTCTGTCCTGCATGGTTCCGGAGCACCGCCAGATGCCGACCGGAAGGGGACAGCTGAATGGATTCGATGCGGGGCAGCGACGCAAACGCTGCGGTGGGCGGCGGGGCGGAGCCGGAATCGGCGTAGACCGGTAGTATGCTGCAGATGAGAACAAGAACAGTGACAAGTCCGTAGATGGCCGGCACGGTCTATCCCTACAGTTACCAGGACATGCCCATCCGGGGAATACCCGACGGAGTCATTTATCACATGTTCACGCGACGGCCGTCCATCCCGTTTTCTACGCAAGCGCAGAGACCGGGAGATGCCGTACCAGGACGGACAATCTGGCAGCAGCCGCGACGCGGAGGCTCACCTGACGATGAGCCTCCGCATGGACAACCCGCAGGCAGCGTCTAGAACTTATACTCCACGCCCCCGAAGGCACTGATGCCCAACGCCGGGTTGGCGAAACGATTGAGCGAATCGTTCACCACCACCGCACCGGCATAAGTCTTGTCCGTGAGGTTGCGGCCCTCGGCAAACAACGTCCAATGTTCGCCGATGTTGTAGCCAGACCGTAGGTTGACTACGAAGTAGGAGGGATTCTTGATCGTATTGAGATAATCCGTATAGAACCCCGACAGCGACCATTCGAAATTCGGCGCGATCCACCAGCCGGCCGGGTGATCGTAGCGCAGCTCCATGCTCATGCTGTGTTCCGGTGCGCCGGCGACCGTCATGCCGTCCTTGGCAATGAGCACATTCGGCCCGCTGATGCCGCCGCCGCGAACATCGTCCGTGAACTTGAACCGCGACCAGGTATAGGCCACCCGCGCCTGCACACTGTCCTCCTTGCCTGCGCCGCCTTGCGCGAAGAGGCCTTTTGTCAGGACCATGGCGCCGCCGGCTTCCACGCCGGTATGCCGCGTCCCGTTGGCATTTTGGAACGTCCCTTGATTATTGATGTTGGAGGCGAGAATTTCCTTTTGCATTTCCAGGTTATAAACCGTCAGGTCCCACGAATAGCGCTTGTCCGCCGAAGTCCCTCGGTGCCCTAATTCCAATTGCCAGGCCCGTTGCGCGTCCAGGTTGAGAAAACCTGTATTCGCGGAGCCGTTCGCGTTGACCGAGGAGAGCAGTTCCACATTGAGCGGCGCCTCATAGGCTCGGCTCGCATTAAAATACAATTGCGAGGTGGGCGTGGTGCGGTACACAAAGCCGACCTTCGGACTGATGGCATCGAAGTGTTGCAACGGCTTCTGCGTGCCGCTCGGCGTGGAAGGCGTATTGGGGTTGAAGGGATTTCCGGCGGGGCCGAAATTGTCGACCGTCGCCTGACGGCCGCTGTAATCCCATCTGCCCCCGACCACGATCGTGAAATCCTTGGTGGCGTCAAAGGCATCTTCTGCGTACATGCCGAAATAGGTCGTCTTGGCTGTGTAGTTCTGGGTCATCGCGCCGATGTTGCCGTTGATGTTCACGAACCGCTGCTGCCGCTGATTCCCATACCGAGGCTGGAACCCGGCGACGAAGGAGTTGTTCTTGCCGAACAGCGGGTTCGAATTCACGTACCGGAACTCGCCGCCGACGTTGTTGTTCTCCTGTCGGATCGTCTGGAAGATCGGATGATCGACGAATTGATTCGAGAAGTAGGGAATGATCTCGAAATATTGATTCGGCGCGAACTCATTGTGGTACGCGATGCCGATCCGCTGCAGGGTGTAGTATCGCCCCCAGTTACAGGCTTGGTTGCTCGACACGCAGGCAAAGAATGGTGGCGCCCCGGCAGGGCTCTGCCCGCCGGTTTGCTGCCGGTTGAAGAACAGTTGCTGATTGGTGAGTGACCCGGGGATCCGCTCGGCCACATTGGCTTGGAGAAAGTAGGCGCGGATCTCCTGATGGTTGCCGAGTTGCAAGCCGATGTTCGCGTTGATGCGTTCCCGGGCCTGCTGACTGTTATCCTGAAATCCATCCTGCCGGTTGCCGGACACGCTGATGTAGTAATCCATCGTGGCGTTCATCTCGCCGACCTTGAAGGGCTGCAGCACCTTGCCGCTGGAGACTTGGCCGCTGACCATGCCGAAGCTGCCGCCCAGCATGCGCAGCTGCAAGGTGGAGGCGCTGTAGCCGGTGCGCGGCACAAGGTTGATGGCGCCGCCGATACTATTCGCGCCATACCGCAGCGCGTTCGCCCCCTTGTAGATTTCGATGCGTTCATAGGCGAGCAGGTCTATCGATTCAAAATCGGAAAACCCGTCGGCGTCGCCGAAGAAAATGCCGTTGATCAGAATATTGATGCCCCGGTGATGATAATTATTGCGCAACGACGTACCGCGGATCTGGAATTGGCCTTCGTCGGCACCGAACCGTGATTGGAATCGGACGCCCGGTGCAAACTGCAGCACATCCTGCAAATTGATGGCCCGCGACTCGGTAATCTGCTTCTCCTCGATCAGAATGTTGCTGCCCGGCCGGCGCGCAAATTCCCGTTTCACGTCCTCGACATTCTCGATACGTTTGCCGCTGATTTCCACCGGCTCCACCGCCACGACCGGGGCTTCGTGCTCTTGCGATTCCTCAGCCGCCAACAACGCACCAGGCGGCGCCCCCATCATGACCAAGGCTGCCAGACAGCCCGCCACAGACCCTCTCCAACTATTCCGTTCCATCGTGCACTCCAATTTCTGCCCAGACCAATTCCTGAATGTTGACGCAACGCCGGTTGGACACGTCACGCATTACCGACTCCTCTGGTCCGCTGCTGACCAAGCAGCGTCCCGCATGGGAGCGCCGTCGAGCGGCACCCCCTGTTTGAATCGACGGCGTATGGCTCGCACCTGATCAAAATCCTCAATCGGATTCCCTGCCAGGGCGAGAAAACTGGCTTCGTATCCCTCGGCAAACTTGGCAATGCGCCGCTCGGGAAAGATCGCCGCCGGTGTCGCCTCGCACCACATCTTGAGCAACGTGCGATTGTCGAACAGGTGCAAGGTACGCAGATGCTGTACCTCGGCCAGCGATGTCTCCGCATGGTCGCTGCCGATCAGCAGTGTCACGCCGACGCGTTGGAGCAATTGAAGATTGTCTCTCACCACGTTGCTGGCCGTTTCACCGGGCGATGACGCGTGCGGCACGTCCGGCCCGGCCCCATGGCCGGCATGGTGCCGATGCTGGTCATGCCCGCCGATAGACGGCATGGCCTGCCCGGCCACCGTCGTGGTGACCACCCGTACCTTGTGTTCTGCAGCCAATCGCCCATCTTCCTCCGTCAACCTGGCATGCTTCGCATCGTCAGGCCCCTGAGGCAACCAGCCCGGCACATGTGCCAGCTCATCGACTCCGGCGCGGATCGCATGCCGGAAATCGGCCGCCGTTTCGACATGGGCGGTGACTGGGAGACCAGCCGCATGCGCACGCGCCACAATGCCCGGCACCAACGTTGGATGGAGCCCCTGCCTATGATGGCCGGATCGGACATCCGCCCCATCGTCCTCCGAATGCACCAGATACACTTTGAGAAGATCCGGGTGACCGCTCACGATCACCGGCCACTTGGCTTCCACGTCAGCTTCTGTCTCCACCACGACGTACGACCGATTTTCGAACCAGCCCCGTTCAATCGGCCCCACCGCCGGCTCATACCGACCGACCCGCAATACCTCTTCATACAAGGCCACGGGATGCCCGCCGCGGCCCGTGAGGCCGGCATGCGCAAAGGTGGCGTCAATACTCGTCGGCACGTTGATCGCTTGCCGGATCTGTAGGGCGAAGTCCCGCACGTCGTTGGGATTCTTCACATAAAACACCCCGTCCTGCAGGTACCGCTTCGCGACAGCCTGCACATTCCACGGCCCTTCGACGTTGTGGTTGTGCGCCTCCCCAAACGGCGGCACCATGTAGAGACCAGAGAGATCCACCGTCTCGACCGGCCCCGACGGCACTTGACGTGTCAGGCGTCCCTGAACCGCATACCAGGTATCCGACTGAAAGCCTTCGCCATCGAACCATTGGCCATGGACGAAGGCATACGGTTTCGCGGGCAGCACAGCCTGAGTTTCCGCACCCCCCGCACAGCCGGATGCATGCGCCACCAACGCCAACGCGAAGAGACACAGCAAACCACGCAGACCACGCCGACTGATGGACGCACCGGCCCTGACGCCCCTTCGCCTCCCCCTGTTCCTGTTCGTCATTGGATGAGGTTCATTTCGTGCGTCTTATTGCGTTGGACCAAGCGTTCCAGCGAGGCGCGAAACACCCGCAGACTTCCACGACCGATCTTGGTCCCTTCCAATCGGCCGTCCTCCACCCAGCGATAAATCGTCCACCGGCTCACAGCCAACACATCCGCGGCTTCCCCGACCCGCAACAGTTGTTTCTGCATGGCAACCTCCTGATGCAAGGATGTGCGGGCGCCACCGACGCGCGATGCCGCCCGCATCACCTGGTTAGAAGAGTCCGAACGTCACCCCGCCATAGATCGCGCGACCATACCCAGCAAAGAACGCCTGTTGTCCGGCGGCAGCCCCGGCGGTTTCTCCTCCGATCACTTGCCCGGAGGCGGCGTATTTTTTGTCGGCGATATTGTCCACTTCCACATAAAACTTCGCGAACCGGAACCAGCTGTTCTTGAGATCAAAGCTCTTGTGCACATTCACATTCGCAATCATGTACGACGGGATTCCGAACGTATTACTGTTGTTCAGGAAGTAGCTGTTGTAATAGCTTCCTTCGACCCAGGCGCCCCAGCCGGTCGCGGCGTGGTCATAGGCCACCTTGGTATTCAACACGTCGGTCGGCACGTTCGGCACCTTGTTGCCGTCCCGCACCAGGAAGCCAGCAGCGGTATTCAGCCGGTCGGCGAAATTGACGTACTTCGCATCGACATGGGTGTACGCGCCGGACAGGCGCAACCCGTCCAGCGGACGCCAATCGTAGAACGCCTCGATACCACGATATTGCGACGAATCGGCATTGACCGACGCCGTGTTCGTACCGGACACCGCCTGGGTGATGATCTCATCCTTGAAGAACGTCCAGAATCCGACGAGCTGCACCGTCAAGGTTTTCGTCAACTTGGACTCCGTGCCGATTTCAAAATTCAGGTTCTTTTGCGGCTTCAGATCGAAGTTGATGCCGGGCTGCCCTGTCACCGGATCTCGAAGCAGATTGGCGAACCCCGGAATGCCATACCCGGTAGAAGCGCGCACCCAATGCCGTTGGGCATCACTGGGCTTCCAACTCAGTGACATTTCGGGAGCCCAGTTGGTGTAACTGCGATCGGCCCCGGCCCTACTGCTCACCGCACCACCCGTATAGCCAATCGACTGCACGCTCAGCTGGGATTGCTCAAATCCCAACCCCATCGCCAGCGTGACCTTGGGAATAAATTCCAACTCTTCCCGGAATCGCCCCCCCACGTTTCTGATCGTGCCGCGCGAATTTTGCAGCAACGCGCCGCGGGTACCGAAGCCGTCTGCGAGATTCTGAAAGGTCTGTGCTTCCTGCTCCATATTGGAGAGAAAGAACCCGACATAACTCCGCAAGGGCATGTCAAAGAGCCGTCCGTCGTGCCGCAAATCCGCGTAGTGCTTGTAGTTCGGATTCACGTTGTCGCTGATTTGCGAGAAGGTTTGATTGATGTCCTTCACGTCGTAATCGGCTTCGATCGTCAGCACCGTATTCGCGTTGATCTGACGCTCGTAGATGCCGCCGATGATGGTCCGACGATCCAATCGCCGCTGCGCGAGCCGTTCGGCATCACTACAGGTATTGGCATTACAGATCACATTCGTGCCGCCGGCCTGCCGACGGTCGGCGTTGAATTGCGCCTGGGTCAGGCGAGTCGGTACGCGCGCATCCAGCCAGTTCGTGATGGCCTTGAAATAGAAGTTCTGCTTGTCGTCGATTTTGAAACGTAGATTGAGGTTGATGGTTTGGGTGGTGTAGTTGCTGTTTCTGATAAACCCGTCTTCCCCGACGTTGCTGACAAACAGGGACGCATCGAGATTCTCGAACTGCTGCCCCACCGCGATGCCTTCCTTGTGGTAGCCGAACGAGCCTCCGCTCAGGAAGGTCTCCACTCCGTTGATATCGCTCCCGCGCTTGGTGCGGAAGTGCACCATGCCGCCGAGGGCATAGTTGTCATAGAGCGATGACGATGCGCCCCGAATGACTTCCACGCTCCGCATGAACCAGGGATCATGGATATCCAACCGCGACAATCCGTCCGATTGAGTTTGGATGAACCCATCCTCGTACATCTTGATGTCACGCACGGCGAACGTGGTTTTGGCGCCCTGGCCACGAATCATCATGCTGAAGTCGCGCGGGCCGTTGGCCTGCCGCAACACCACACCAGGGAGGGATTCCATCGATTCCTTCATGGTCCTGGTCGGTTGCGAGTCCGTCTCCGATTGTTCGGTCGATGACAGCGACAAGCCCTCGGGCCGTCGCTGCACCCGATCACTCACGATGCTCACGTCGGACAATTCGTATTGCGGAATCGGCTCCGACGCCTTACTCTCCGGGGCGTCCTTCACGACAGGCGACGGTGTCGGTATGGTGGCCGCCCCTGGGGTCGGTTGCTGCTGCAATTCTTCCAACTCTCGAAGAATGTTCTGCAGTTGGTCGCGCAGATCACGCTCCCGCACACTTTTGTCGGCACCAGCCTCCTGTCCCAGGGAGATAGCCGGCACCAGGGCCATGACCGCCCAGACTGCGCAACATGCGATGACATGAAATCCACATAAATGAAGACGGGCCCGCATACGAATCCTTCCGGCACAACGGTGCACATGACAGTAACGTGAAACCCTTCTCGCCCCTGTCTGCGCGGACGAGAAGAGAAGCTAGACCATCTAGCGATGTACGAGGAGATTACGAGTGAATGGGCGGTGCGCGAGAAGCGGTGTGGTAGCCGCCGCCGCCCGCAATGACGGCGTGACCGCTCTCGACGAAGAGGGTCGCCATGAACAACGGCTGCAGTACCAGCGCAACAGGGCCGGTATCCGAGGTTGGATTCGCCTGACAGGCCCAGGCGCAGAAGCTGGAATGGGAGACCGTTCCGCCATGATGGTGAGCGGTCGGTTTCGAATCGACATGATCGACTATGCAGGCGACGGAAAAGACGGCCAGGACCAGGTAGAGCCCTGCCAGCACTGCCGCCGCTCCGGAAACCGCTGTCCGCATCCGCATCATGGCATCACACTCTGGACGGCACGTACGACCGTGGGCGCATCCCAGTCGCGCGGCCCGACCGCGCGCCCGATCAACGTGCCTTGTGGATCGATGAAGATCGTCGTCGGCAGCGCGCGCACCAGGTAGGCATGGGACACGTCATGATCTTCATCGAACAGCACTGGCAGCTGCACCTTCAGGTTGGCGAGAAACTGTTTGATCCCTTCGCGCTGTAAATCAGTCGTGATGGTGAGCAGTGCGAACCGTTCGGGGTCCAACTGCTGACGCAAGCGCCCGAGCGCAGGCATCTCGTCTTTACAGGGACCGCACCAGGTGGCCCAGAAATTGACCACCACGACCTTCCCCTTCAAGTCAGCCAGTTGCACCCGCGAGCCATCTAGAGCCTGCAGCGCAAACGGCGCCGCTTGGGTACCGGTCTCCACTCGTCCGATCTTGAGCGCCGCCAGGGAATCCTCCGCCGCCGCAGAACTTGCCGCAAGCCAGAAGGCGAGGGACAGCAGCAAACCGTGCATCGTGTTACCGTTCATCGTGACGACTCACACCACCCCTACTGCGCCGCCTCAGCGGCGACGCTGGTGGGTGAAAGCCGCAACGTCTGCGTCACAATTTTATGGCCGGGCATGCCGTGCTCCATCCAAGCCATGGCAAAGACGCCCTGCCGATTCACCGCCACCACCGGGGTTTGGCTTTTTCGTTCATTCAACTTGTACGGAGCCGTAAACCCGAGGCCCCGGTCGGTCGAGACGCTCATCACCACATCCCGCTTCACCGGGCCCTGCTCCTCCCAGATCACAACTACCCGCCCCTCCGGATCGACCGCGATCTGTGGATGGTCGGGGAACGTGTTCTTGGACACATTCAACTGCCGCTTCGGTGAAAACGTGCGACCGCGATCATCGGAATACGCAATATAGACGGCGGGAATTTCATCGGTGCCTTCCGTATACCAGACGACGTACACGCGTCCCTGCCGATCCACGCCCATGGAGGCCGGCCGGTGCGGGCAGGCCGGGAAGACCCACTTGTCATGGCCCACAATCACGGGCGCCTCGAACGTCTCACCGTGATCGACCGATCGCGCCACGACGGTTTCTCGCACATTCCCCTCAAAAATCTTTCGCCAGGCGACATAGACCGTCCCGTCCGGTCCGCTGGTGACTGCGGTGCGGCAACACACACAGGTGCCCTCGTCCACTTTGCGATTGCTCGTCACCGATTGCCCCTGATCCAACGATCGAGCGACGTAGGTCCCGGGATCTTTCTTGCCTTCACGGCCATCGATCCAGGAGAGGTGAAGCCGGCCCTCGACATCGCGATGGAGCGCATCGAAGGTATGTTGGATCACCCCCGGATCGTCATTCACCACGATCGACGGCTGGAATGTCCGGCCGCCGTCATTCGAACGGCTCAGGCGCAACTCTGTCGCAAACGGTTGTTGCGGAGTGGCTTTCGGATGGGCTAATCCCCAGGTGACGAACACATCGTTTCCCTGCACAACCAACGCCGGCGCTTCCTGCCGCCAATAGGGCACGTCTTCCGGACGGTTGATGCGTACCGGCACACCCATCGGTCCGCCCGGCTCGGTACTACGCGCATACAGGACCGCCCGCACGTCCTTGTCTTCCTCCATCCAGGCCAACGACAGGGCCCCGGCGTCGTCGATCTGTACCGACGGACCCACCAGGCTTTTCACCTTATGTTCGGTGGTGACCTTGGGACCAAGTTGAATCTCTGCCTTCGGATCCGCCCATCCCTGCCCGCCCGTGAGCCCGCATAGCAGAATGGCGATCGCGAACGCACGACGCCCCACTGAACTCAACCGAGTACCTCGCTGCATGGTCGCGCCTCCTAGCTCCCAACAGAAATCATCTGGAAGGATTTTGTCAGCCCAAAGACGAAGCTGGTTCCTTGCACCAAACTATTGTTGGCATCCCGCGCAAATGGAATTTGTGCATAGAAATACAAGGACGTCATGTTGGTCACACTGGACTGGACCAACTGGCCGAGGTCTATCTGAAAACCTGGTGAAAACGCATGGTAGGTCGAACCGGTCGTTGGAACCGCCCGACTACGGATGTTGGGATCAATTAACACGGGTTCGCCCGGGAAATCCGGCGCATCGGCTGGTATCGCGGAACGCAGAAGCGAGGAACTAAAGTTGTCGTGCACGAGATAGCGGTAATTGACTTGGCCGGTCAACACGAGCCAGGGGGTGGTCACCACATTCAAGCCGGCATTCAACATATATTCGTCGCCGAACTGGTAGCCGTCATTATTCCGAAACGTATGCCGGTAGCTGGCTGAGAAAAATTGATTCAACCGATGCGGAATGAGTTCATACGACTGATAGATCGTTGGATTGATCCCGACCTGTCCGCGGCCCAGCTGGGCTGGCGATTCCATGCGAGTTCCCGCATTGTCATGGGCCCCCGTGGCACCGGTCGGCACATACACGCCGAACCCAAACACCACCATGCTTCGCAGAGTCGGCAGCACGTTGTACTTCAACCCCACGCGAATATCGCCAATCCCATTCGTCGAAAACCTCGTCGCCGCCCCTTCACCATTGAGACCGTCCTCACCGATCCCATCAATGTGTTGATGCGTCCGCCAGAGATACGGGACCGTGACCTGCAAGCCAAAACGCTCGCTGATCCCGTAATTCACGTCTAACGTGGCCTGCTGCGTGATTGTGCGCGTCTCTTGATGGTGATCGAGGATCATTTGACGGTTGGCTTGATCCACGCCGGGGATGATTCCGGACGTGCCGTTTAAGATCCGCATCGGCGTGTAGTTGTAGATGCCGTTGACGGTCAGCACCCCGGTTTGGGGAACCTGTTGCTGAGACCCGATGACGACAAAGCACGAGACTGCCCCGCAGGAGGCATAAACTGAGGGCAAGGAGGCCAGATTGCCGACGGCCACCCCGATGATTCCCAGAACAGACACCAAGAGTTTTCTACTGAGAGCCCGCATCACGCACGATCCTTTCTCCGATCAGAGATGAGAGTCGTTGGTCGCGCCCGGTTTCGAAAGAAACCTCCGGCAGAGACGCCACAGTTGATGAATGTCATGAATGAGAGAACCGGTTCAGGCGCGAGAGGAATCGGGAGGGCCTCGTGATGCCCACCGCGCACGAGAGCCGTTCGAAGCGGAGTCGAACAGGATGTCATCGATCAGGGCGATGACGGAGATCGTGGCGGGGACCAACTCGGGCGCAGGCCCGAGATCTTGTCCGGCCGCACACATCCAGGAACAGACCACGGTCCCGTGCACACCGGAATCATGATGGGCGTGCTGCGACACGTGCTCCAACATATGCGGATACACAACCCCCTGCAGGGTCAGGAATACACAGACCAACAGGAGGGGCAGCGCGATGTGTCGGACACGGGTCATCATACAGTTATCGCAACGTGGCCGCCTTGATCGGCGCGGCATTCTGAATTCGGCTGACGATCTCTTGAATCTTCCGCTCCGTCAGCAGCCCACCCTTGATGTATTCCTGGACCACGCCCTGCTGGTCGATGAACACGCTGACCGGCAAGCCGAACACCCCGTACTGGTTGGCCACCTGATTCTCGCGGTCGAGCAGCACCGGAAACGTGTGGTTGTACTGTTGAATGTGTTCGCGCACCTTGGCCTCGTCCTCCAGCTCATTGACGGCGAGCACCACGAAATCTTTGTCGCGCAACTGGTCATAGACCGTCTGCATCGCCGGCATCTCGGACGTGCAGGGCTTGCACCAGGTCGCCCAAAAATTCACCAGCACGATCTTCCCCTTATATTGCTCCAAGCTGTGCGCCTTGCCATAGAGATCCGTCAGCGAAAACCCCGCGGCGGGCATGCCGGCGGCTGGTGGTCGCGCCCCCATCGCCAAGGCCGAACCGGCCAGCGTTGACAGGAGCAGGGCCGTCACGATCAATTTCCTGGTCAGGCCCCAGGTGATATTCATCGATGCCCGAGCAGCCTGTCGTTGAGTAGCCATGTTGGTTCTCCCGACTCGCCTTACCGGTTCAGGCTGTAACTGACCGGCAGATGCAGCACGACCATCGGTGCCGTCAACTCATGTTTCATATGCAGAGGGCAGGCCCGCCGCACGGCTTCCATCGCCGCTTGATCCAACGATTCGTAGCCGGAACTTTTCACGACCTCCACGTCCTTGAGCTGGCCGTCATGACGAATGGAGACCTTTAAGACGACTTTGCCTTCCCAACCATTCAAGCGGGCCGTGCTGGGGTAATGTCTCAACTCAATGATGCGGCGATGCAGTGATTCGGCCAACCAGCCGTAATCGGCTTTGGCGGCGGGCCTGGCAACGGCGGCTTGAGCGACGACCTGATGTTCCTGCAATGTGGCTGGATCCGGCTCAGCAACCGCTGCCGCAACCGGCGCAGTCGGCACCACGACCGCCTCGACCGGAGCCGGGGGCGCAGAGGGAGTTTCACTGGCGGCAGCCGTCACTGGCTCGGCTACAGGCGAGGAATGCGCCGGAGTGGGTGGCGCCTCAACCGCTTCCACGGCCGGGGCGGTATGTACCACCGGTGCACTGGCCGTCATCACTGGTTCTGGCACCGTTTCCACCACCGCCGGCGCACTGACGACGGACTGCGCCTGATAGGTCTGCGCCGTGGCTGGCGCCGCGTCCATGATCTGCTGCTCAACCACCGACGCGACTTCCCGCTGCACTTCAGTCGGCGCCGCCTGCATGACCGGCTCCGTCTTGTGAATCTCCTGCGGTTCGATGGGCTTGGCCTGCACCTGAACGACTTCCTGTTTCGGCTGTATCTGTTCCTGCGGACGCACCGTTTCGACCACGGGCTGCGCGTCACGCTGAACCGCTTGCGGGAGCACTCTGGTTTCCACCTGCCGCTGCACCGGCTGAGGCGGCGGCTCCACCGCACGAACCGGTTGCGGTCGGGGCTTCTCCGGCGTCGGCGCAGGCGGTTGGACTTGAGGAACGGGGGCCGGGGCCGGCGCAGGGTCTTCCTGACGCACCACTTCACGCGGCGGCTCGACGAGCGCGACATCCCACTTGAACGGTTCCTTCTCCACCATGACGGCCATCTTCGGCATGAGACCCAATGCCACCAGCGCAAGGCAGGCATGCAAGACCAGCGAGGCCCCCCAGCCTGTGACGGATTGGTTTGGGTGTCCTGAATGCGCGACCGAGAGATGCTCCATGGAAACGGCCCCTTTCGACAGGATGCGTTCCGACCTTACTTGAAGACCACCTTGGAAAGTGAACCGATCGGGATTTCGACCTGCCCGAAATCGGACTCACCCTTAAAGCTCCCATTGACCGCGGGGACAAATTCCCCGCTCTTTCCATTGGCCAAAGTCACCGTCATCGCCGGGGCCGCCTTGTCGGCGCCTGGCTTCATGTCTATCTGCTTGATCTGATCGAACTTGATGTTGACCGTCGCCGTGCCACGCTTGGACGGCAAATGGCGCAATTCATGCGGGACGAACGAGGTCTCGCTCATCTTTTCTTCCCAATAAAAAATCCCGTTCTTCAATTCCGTCTCGACCCCCTGGGCATCGGTCACCGCAAGGGTAAACGCCTTCTCAGCCTTGGCATCGACAGCGGAAGCGATGGGCGCAGACACCAGCACCGCCAACCCCGCGAGTCCGTACACCGCCATCCGCACTATCCACTGATTCACCTGCATCGTCATCACTCCTTCACTCCCTCAAACAGGAAATGGCCTCACCTCTGGTCGCCACTGGCATTAGGAATGGATCCCCGCAGGGCCTGTGATCAACACGACCACGACCGGAGCATGTCGCCCCTCCGCTCAACAACAATGTAAAGATGGCCTGCACCCAGAGCATGCGAGACACCTCGCCTCTTTGCTCATTCACGCTCTACGACAACCAGTCGCGGAGCATCTAGGGACAACGGGGACGTGATTTAGGCGGACAGGGGTGGCGCGCGAGACTGGCAGAGGGAACCTGATTGGGAGGACAGCAGTTGGTCGGAAGAAAAACTGAGGTCGCCGGACAAAGCCAGCAGATGGGCTGCATGAACGGGGGTCGCAACGTCAACCCCGGCAGTCGCACACATCCAGGCACAAATACCTGATCCATGCATGCCGGCATCGTGATGGGCCGCGTGCTGGAGTTCATGTGCCACGGCACTACCGGTCGTCACCGCCAAGAGGGCGATGACGGCGAAGGCGACAACCCACACAATGCCTTTGAAGCTGGAACTTCGCATATGACAAAGACCGAAACCTGGCGGCATGCTAACAAACTCGTCGCGGGAGCGTCAACGCAACTTTTCACCCCTGACGGGCCATTCGGCCGGGGCCGGCTAGGGCCCTCCCAAACCGATGATCCGCTCGACCCGTTCATCGCGCCCGCCAAGGTCTCGATAGCGCCGATATTGGGCCAACGCCCGCCCCATGTCCTTGCGATGAAGCTCGTAAAACACCCCGAGGTTATAATGGGCCTCGGCCGAATTCGGCTTCAGCGCCACGGCCCGCTCATACTCCCGTTCGGCTTCCTCCAAACGATTCAGGCTGGTGTAGACCATTCCGAGATTCAGGTGGGCCTCGGCGTACTCCGGACGATACCGAAGGACCTCCAGAAACTCCCGCTCGGCTTCGGCAAGCACCCCCTGACTCCTATAGACGAAGGCGAGATTGTAATGGGCGTCGACCAAATCGGCTTTCACCGCAATGGCCTCTTTCAGAGCGGCCGCGGCGGCATTCAAATCGTTGCCCCGCTCCGCGAGGCGCCCGAGCAAATACCAGGCATCGGCATGTTTGGGATTCGCCTGCGTCAAACGAGACAAATAGTCGCGAGCCTGCCTGAGATCGCCCTGGCTCTCATGGAGGCTCGCCAGATGATACAGGGCCTCGGCATGGTCGGGGCGCACGCGGAGGAGCGCCTGGTACATCTTCACGGCATTGGCGCGATCGTGGCGCTCTTCGTACAGCCGGGCTAAATCCAGATGCGCTTCTTCATTTCCCGGTGCGATGTCCAGCACCTGCCGCAACACCTGCTCCGCCTCGTCGCCCCGCCCCTGTGCAAGATAGACATCGGCCAGATCGTTTAAGATCTCGGCCGAGGGTGCCCCGTATTTCAAAGACTGTTTGTAGGCTTGTATCGCTTCTTCCGGGTTGCGCTTGCTCTGAAAATAGACCAGTCCCAGGACATGGTAGGCTTCGGCAAGCCGAGGATTTTGCGCCAATGCTTTTTTCAGCGCCTCGATTGCGCCATCCGCATTGCCTTCTCGAAACAACGTCACACCCCGCTCATAGCTCCGGCGGGCTGCATCCGGCGAGGGGGACGAAGTCGACCAGGCTTCAGGGGGAGAAGCGACGAGCACGAGCAGGTAACCGAGCAGGAGGCTCGTGAGGAGATGACGCGAACCGCTAGGCCCTTGCCGCATCACAATCCGCAATCGAATCCGTGGGTGACTTCGACGAGAGAGTCGCCGAAGTGGTGCGCCCCACTATAGAGAGCAGTACTTCCGAAAGCAACGACGTCACCGCGCATTTTTCCTCTGCACCATGAAGAGAGAGTTGAGTCCCTTGGCGCTGTTTCGGTAGGATTCCCCTTTCGATTCCTGTATACTCCGCCCCCGAGCCCATGAGCCGGCTCACGAGAACAAAGGTACGCCTGCATGCTGACCCAAGCCCTCAACATCATCTTCGGCAGTAAAAACGACCGTGAGATCAAGGCCTTGCGTCCGATCGTCGAACGCATCAATGGCCTCGAATCGAGCCTCACGCCCTTATCGGATCAAGCCCTGGCCGACAAAACGCAAGAGTTCAAGAAGCGTCTCGACGACGGGGAAACGCTCGACGACATTCTGCCCGAAGCCTTCGCGGTATGCCGGGAGATGTCCCGTCGCCGGCTCAATATGCGGCATTTCGACGTGCAGTTGATCGGCGGCATGATTTTGAACAAGGGCCGAATCGCCGAAATGAAGACCGGGGAAGGAAAAACCCTGGTGGCCACCCTCCCGCTCTATCTCAATGCGTTGGAAGGGAAGGGCGCCCATCTCGTCACCGTCAACGATTACCTGGCTAAACGCGACGCCTCGTGGATGGCCCAGCTCTATCATGCGCTCGGCCTGTCCGTCGGGATCATTCAGCACGATGCCTCATTTTTTTACGACCCGACCTATGAAGCCGCGGACAAACGGCTCCAACACTTGAGGCCCTGCACCAGGCACGAGGCCTATCGCGCGGACATCACCTACGGGACGAACAACGAATACGGATTCGATTACCTCCGCGACAACCTGATCGTCAGCGACCTCAGCCAATGTGTCCAGCGCCCACTCCACTTTGCCATCGTGGACGAAGTCGACAGCATCCTGATCGACGAAGCGCGCACACCGCTGATCATATCCGGCCCGACCGATCAGACCACCGACCTGTACTACCGGATCAATTCCATCATTCCGCAACTCAAGCCGGAGCACGACTACACCATTGAGGAAAAGACCAAGACTGCCTCGCTCACGGAAGAGGGGAACGTCCGGGTCGAAAAGTTGCTGGGCGTAGACAACCTCTACGACCTGCAACACATGGATTTGGTGCACCATGTCGTCAAAGCGCTCCAGGCCTATTCACTCTACAAGCGCGACGTCGACTATGTGGTGAAGGACGGCGAAGTCATCATCGTCGACGAGTTTACCGGCCGGTTGATGCCGGGTCGTCGCTGGAGCGACGGACTCCATCAGGCGGTGGAAGCCAAGGAAGGCGTCAAAATCGCCAATGAGAACCAGACGTTGGCCTCAGTCACCTTCCAAAACTATTTCCGCATGTACAAGAAACTGGCGGGCATGACCGGCACCGCCGACACGGAAGCGGGCGAGTTCGCCAAGATCTACAATCTGGACGTCAACGTGGTCCCGACCAACCGGGCTATGATCCGCAAAGACTACGCCGACGTCGTCTTCCGTACGGAAAAAGAAAAATTCACCGCCATCGTCGAAGAGATCAAAGACTGCCACGAGCGCGGGCAACCGGTGCTGGTCGGTACGATCTCGATCGAAAAATCCGAACGCCTGGCCGGGTATTTGGGCCGCAACGGCATCAAGCACAACGTGCTGAACGCTAAATTCCATGAGAAGGAAGCGGAAATCATCGCCCAGGCAGGACGCAAGGGCGCGGTCACCATCGCCACCAACATGGCCGGCCGTGGTACCGATATTCTCCTGGGCGGCAACGCCGATTTCCTCTTCAAGCGCGTGCTCTATCAGGACGACACTCTCACGGAGGAGCGGAAGCAGCAGATCCTGGAACAGATCAAAACCGAGTGCGAAAGGGACAAACAGGAAGTCGTCGCCTCAGGGGGTCTGCACATCCTCGGCACGGAGCGCCACGAAAGCCGCCGGATCGACAACCAGCTCCGCGGCCGCGCCGGACGTCAAGGCGACCCTGGCTCCTCGCGTTTCTACCTGTCCCTCGAAGACGATTTGATGCGCATCTTTGCCTCCGAGCGCGTCTCGCAGATGATGCTGAAGCTCGGGATGGAGGAAGGCATACCGATCGAACATGGCATGGTCACACGTGCCATTGCCAACGCTCAGAAAAAAGTCGAGGCGCACAACTTCGAAGTCCGTAAACAGCTCCTCGAATACGACGACGTGATGAATAAACAGCGGGAAGTGATCTACCAGCACCGCCACGCCGTGTTGGCCGGTGAGCACATCCAGCAAGATATTCACGACATGATGAAGGATCTCGTCAACGCCTTCGTCGACACCTATTGTCCGGTCGATCAATACCAGGAAGAATGGGATTTCAACGGCCTCGGAGAAGCCTTGCAGGGCCAGTTCGCGCTCGACATCACTCAAGGCAAGGGCAGCGTGGCCGACCACTTCAAGGATGTCGGCCGAGATGCGCTGATCGACGAAATCCAAACCCAGGTTCGCCGCGCCTACGACCAGAAAGAGCAGGAACTCAGCGTTGAACTCATGCGGTACCTGGAAAAGATGCTGCTCCTGCAAGTGATCGACCACCATTGGAAGGATCACCTGCTCGGCATGGACCACCTGCGGGACGGTATCGGCCTGCGGGGGTATGGGCAGAAGGACCCGTTGATCGAGTACAAGCGAGAAGGCTTCGACATGTTCTCCTCCATGATGGAGCGCATCAAGTCCGATGTGCTGGAGCGCATGTTCCGGGTCCAAGCCGTCCGGGGCGAGCAACCACCCCCGCCGGCTCCTGAACCGACGCCGCCGCCACACATGGTACTCAACCGCAGCGACGAACCGGCCACCCAAACCGTCCAGAGCCAGGCGGACAAGACCGGCCGCAACGATCCCTGCCCCTGCGGAAGCGGAAAAAAATTCAAGAAGTGCCACGGGGCATAACGAGAGGCGAAACCACACTGCGTCGCTTCGCGCGGAAGTTCGGCCGGCCTATGCCTCGCTCGCCTCACGATGCAACTTGTTCCTCCTTCCTGCAAAAAATCACAATAGGTACTGAAGGGGCAACAACGGTCTCCCCATTTCATTATTCTCTTCATTTGGAGGAAGACCAGGTGGCCTCCATCCGCGCGCAGCGGAAGGGACCCGCTCGGGGATAGGTGGAGCGAGCACGCTGGGGCTGTTCGCCGTGACAGGACCCGCACCATTCCTCCCTTTTCGCCTTGACTTGCCGCAGAGCCAGCGGCTAATCTAACCCACTCTTTTCCCTAGAGAATCCGGTAGGAGAGCTGTTTCGCGCGACGGCGCCTGAAACAGGAGTCGACTACCGACAAGCGTGGTGTCACTTTGAGCACTGGGCATCCTCAACTCCTGGCGAATATCAAGGCTGAAATCGCGGCCATGGGTCCGATTTCGTTCGCTCGTTTCATGGAGCTCGCCCTCTATCATCCCCAATACGGCTATTACGTCAGACCCGTCGACGATCCAACACAAGAACGGATCGGATGGTCGGGTGATTTCTATACGAGTTCCGACGTACATCCCATTCTCGGACAGGCCCTGGCCAAACAAGCCCAGCAACTCGATGCCTGCCTTGGTCATCCGAATCCATTCACCGTGGTAGAGATGGGGCCGGGAAAGGGACTGCTGGCGCGCGATTTTCTGGCGGCCTGCCAACAGGCTCCCGCAAACCTCGGTGCACGCCTTCGATATATCCTCATCGAACGCAGCGCATCGATGCGCGCACAGCAGCAGCAGGCGATCGGGCCGTGGGTCGACCAGACCGGTCGTGTCGCGTGGGTGGATCGACTGGAAGATCTTCCTCCCGACAGCGTCACCGGCCTCTTCTTCTCCAATGAGCTGGTCGACGCGTTTCCCGTCCATCGGCTCGCGGTGATCGACGGTCGCCCACAGGAACTCTACGTGGATGTGCGTGATGGTCGATTCACAGAGGTCTATCGTCCGCTCTCAGACGAACTCGCGTCCTACTTGCGTGAAGGCGCCATCAGCCTGCCGGACGGCTATCGGACGGAAATCAACCTTGGCGCAGTCCACTGGATGAAACAAGTCGCGGAGGTCATGAACCGTGGGGCCGTCCTGACGATTGATTACGGCCATACAGCTGAAGACCTCTATGGGCCCGAGCGCAAGAACGGCACGTTCCTCTGCTATTACAGCCAGACGACCTCGGAAGATGCGTACGACCGAGTTGGAATGCAGGACATGACCGCTCATGTAGATTTCACCGCTCTGGCGCGTGTAGGCCAACAAGCCGGTCTTGAGGTCACGGGGTTCACGAATCAGATGAGTTTCCTGATCGGCCTTGGCGCCGAGCAATTCCTGGACTCCCTCGAGCCAGAATCCGCGGAGTTTTACGCTGCCATTCACCTGTTGCGGCCGGACGGCATGGGCCGAACCTTCAAGGTTCTGGTCCAACATAAGGGAATGGCCACGCCGGAGTTGGACGGGCTGAAATTCAAACCCTTCTTCGGATCGATTTTGAACACGAACGGGGCGTCATCCGTCAATCGTCAGACGTCAGCCGACGTTTCACGAACGACACGTCACACGTCACAGGTCTGTCATGGGTAGCGAAGCGGCGCCGCTGAATTACATCCCGATCCTGATTTTTATCGTGATCGCTTTTGCCTTCGGCGCGGTGCAGATTCTCCTTGGGCGCATCGTCAGGCCGAGTCGGCCCTATCGAGCCAAACTCGCGCCCTACGAGAGCGGCAGCCCGCTCTTTTCCGACGCGAAGGTGCAGTTCCCGATCCGGTACTACATCATTGCGATGCTCTTCGTGATCTTCGACATCGAGATCGTCTTTATGTTCCCTTGGGCGGTCGCGTTCAAAAAATTGGGCCTGGTGGGATTGGCCGAGATGGTGGTCTTCATCGCGATCCTGATCGTCGGGTTCTGGTATGCGTGGAAAAAAGGGGCGCTCGAATGGGACTGAGTATGGGAGCTAGGGTGAGCAGCCTGGCCGCCTCTGTCGCTTACGGAACGCGCGGCCTCAGAAGCCCCTCGTTCGACGCGTGCAATCAGAGGCGGTCAGACCGCTCATTCTCCTTCTCGCGAGAGAAAATAGGAAAGTGAGAGGACTATGAGTTTTCTAGAAAGACAACTCGATGCCAATGTGTTGACGACGAACCTCGATGCCTTCGTCGGCTGGGCGCGCAAATCGTCCTTGTGGCCGATGACGTTCGGATTGGCCTGTTGCGCCATCGAAATGATCGCGAGCGTCTCGTCGCGGTATGACATCGACCGCTTCGGCGCCGGTGTCTTCCGGGCCTCGCCCCGGCAGTCCGATTTGATGATCGTGGCCGGTACGGTTTCGCGCAAAATGGCACCGGTGATCCGTCGCATTTACGACCAGATGGCCGAGCCGCGCTATGTCATCTCGATGGGCTCCTGCGCGACGTCCGGCAATCACTACAACAGCTATGCCGTCGTGCAGGGCGTGGATCAGATCGTTCCGGTGGACGTATATATTGCCGGCTGCCCGCCCCGTCCTGAGGCGCTGCTGGACGGGCTCTTGAAATTGCAGGAAAAGATTCAGCGCGAAAAGATTTTTGTGCGGTAACCCGGGCGTGAATTGGTGACCGTGCGGGGTTGACGCTCCCCACCTGACTCACCGGATCACAACCTCCTAGTTGTTTCATCACGATGCAACCACTGCTCGAACGACTCATGACCGCTTTCCCCGACGCCATCCGTGGCGTGGAGGTGGATGCTGCGCGTAACGAGGTGACCGCCCGGGTGGCTGCCGCCCGGATCGTGGACGTCGCGCGTTGGTTGCACGACACGCCCGAAGCGGCGTTCGATCACATCACCGATATTTGCTCCGTCGACTACCCCAACGACCCGGAACGGTTCGAGGTGATTTATCAGTTGCTCTCCCTCTCGCACCGCCGGCGGATCAGGCTGAAAGCGCGAGTCACAGAAGAGACGCCTCAGATCGCCTCCGTTACCGGTATCTGGAAGGGTGCCGAATTCATGGAGCGCGAAGTGTATGACCTCATGGGGATCACCTTCGTCGGGCATCCGGACCTTCGTCGCATTCTTCTGCCGGACGACTACGAAGAGGGGCATCCCCTGCGCAAAGACTTTCCCGCTGAAGGGCGAGGCTGGCGCAGTTCGTTCCCGTTCATCCCCCGTTTGGATGAGGCTCCCGAGGAACAGACGGAGGGAGAGATCCCGGAAGAGGAAAAGCAAGTCTATCGGGCAACCGAACAGCAAAGCGGAACGAGACGGCGCGAAGAGTTGCTCCTGAACATGGGCCCGCAACATCCCAGCACCCACGGCGTACTCCGGGTCGTGTTGGAACTGGACGGCGAGCGAATCATCAAAGCGACCCCGGACCTGGGGTATCTGCATCGCGGCGTGGAAAAGTTGGCGGAAGGCCTCCATTACATGCAGGTCATTCCCCACACCGACCGCCTCGACTATGTCTGCGCGATGACCAACAACTACGCGTACGTACGCGCGGTGGAAAAACTGCTCGACATCACGGTGCCGGAGCGGGCGGAGTATGTCCGTACCATCGTCGCCGAAATGCAGCGGATCATCGGCCATCTCTTCTGGCTGGGCACCCAGGCCCTCGACATCGGCGCCATGACCGTCTTTTTCTGGACGTTTCGCGAGCGCGAAATCCTCCTGGACATGTTCGAAAAATTGTGCGGTGCGCGCCTGACATTGAACTACTACCGCATCGGCGGCGTCGACAGCGATTTCACACCCGATCTTGTGGGCCGGCTGAAGGCGTTTCTGCAGACGTTCCCGGACAAGGTCAACGAATACAATCAACTGCTCATGTCCAACCGGATCTGGGTCGGGCGAACCAAAGATATCGCGGTGATTTCGGCGGAAGACGCCATCAACTTCGGCCTCACCGGGCCGACGTTGCGAGGATCGGGCGTCGATTATGACATCCGCAAGTATGAGCCCTACGGCGTCTACAACAAGGTTGAATGGGAAGTACCCGTCGGCAAACGGGGCGACACCTACGATCGATATTGGGTGCGCATGGAAGAAATGCGGCAGAGCGCACGCATCATCGCGCAATGCCTCGACCAAATGCCGGAAGGGCCGATCATGGCGGACGTGCCGCATGTGATTCCCCCGCCAAAGGCGAAGGTCATGCGCGACATGGAGAGCTTGATTCATCACTTTATTATCTTTACGCAAGGGTTCAAGCCGCCCAAAGGCGAAACCTATTGCGGGACCGAAGCGCCTAAAGGCGAACTCGGATTTTTCATTGTGAGCGACGGCAGCCCCCGCCCATACCGGCTCAAGATCCGCGCCCCGTCTTTTATTCACATGGGCGCGTTCGACCACATGGCGCGAGGGTATTTGATTTCTGACATCATCACGATCTTCGGCACCTACGATATCGTGATGGGAGAATGTGATAGATGACCGCGAGGATTCACAGTGCCTCCTTGCTCGCAGATCGCGCACCATCAGAATGTGCTCGATCGATGCGCGCAGTTGGAGGCACCGCGACCCCTGCGGTCCTCAAAGGCGGCGAGGCTGGGGGCTTGGACGCGCACACGTTGGAACACCACAGCTCACTCTTTTGGTAGAAGAGATATGTTGAAGGAAAAATGTCAGGCGGAAATTGATGAGATCCTCTCCCGGTACCCGGTGAAGCGCTCGGCGCTCTTGCCGCTACTGTATCTGGCCCAGCGGGAAGACGGGTATGTCACGGAAGCGGCGATGCAGGAAATCGCCGGCATCTTGAAGCTGACCCCGCCGCAGGTGTATGAGACGGCCACGTTTTATACGATGCTGAATCTCAAGCCGGTGGGCAAGTTCCACCTGCAGGTCTGCAAATCGTTGATGTGCGCCCTCGTGGGGTCCGACACCGTCATCGGCTGGATTGGCACCAAGCTCGGGATCAAGCCCGGGGAAACGACGCCGGACAAGCTCTTCACGCTCAGCATCGTGGAATGTCTGGCCGCGTGCGGGACGGGCCCTATGATGCAGGTCAATGACGACTATTATGAGCGTCTGACGGAAGACAAACTGGATCGCATTCTGACGGACTTGCGGCAGACCGGTACGTCATCGCTGAAAACGGGCCCGTTTATGTGGCCGGAACCGGAACATGCGAAGCCGGGGGCGTGAAACATGAATCGTATCTCGTCGGTCGCAAGCAAGAAAAACGGGGGATCGCACGCTTCACGCCTCACGGACGACGCTTCACGAGACTAAAGACTATGCCGAAGTACGAACCCATTTTGTTGAAGAATATGCTGCTGCCCGGCTATGCCGGGTCGCTGGCCGAATATGAACGCGCCGGTGGGTACCAGGCCATCCGGAAAGTGCTTGGACAGCTCAGCCCGACGGACGTGACCGGTATCGTCATGAAATCCGGATTGCGTGGGCGCGGTGGCGCCGGGTTTCCGACCGGTGTGAAATGGGGCTTTCTGCCGAAAGACTACCAAGGTCCCCGTTACCTCTGCTGCAATGCCGACGAGAGCGAACCAGGCACGTTCAAAGATCGCCAACTCATCGAGCGCGATCCGCATCAGCTGTTGGAAGGGATGTTGATCGCCTGCTACGCGATCGGCGCCGCCAGTGCCTACATTTATATTCGCGGCGAATTCGTGTTGGGCGCCAAGATTCTCGAAGCCGCCATCAAGGACGCGCGTGCCGCCGGCTATGTCGGGAAAAACATCTTCGGATCCGGCACGTCCATCGATATCTGGGTCCATCGCGGAGCAGGCGCGTATATCTGCGGGGAAGAAACAGCTCTGCTGGAATCGCTCGAAGGGAAACGCGGGCTCCCACGCGTCAAGCCGCCATTCCCGGCCACGCATGGCCTGTACAATAAGCCGACCGTGGTCAACAACGTCGAGACCCTCGCCAACCTGCCGCACATCGTGAATCGTGGGGCAGAATGGTTCGCCGCCATCGGCTCGCCGCCCAAGAGCACAGGCACCCGGGTCTTCTGCGTGAGTGGACACGTGAAACAACCGGGCAACTATGAAGTCCCGATGGGTATCACATTCCGCGAATTGATCTATGAACATGCCGGTGGCATGCGAGGGAACAAACCGCTCAAGGCGTTCATCCCCGGAGGAGCCTCCGCTCCGTTCCTGACGCCGGAACATTTGGACGTGAAACTGGATTTCGAATCCGTTGCCTTGGCGGGTTCCATGCTGGGGTCCGGCGGCGTCACCGTCATGGAAGAGGGCACCGACATGGTGTGGGCCGCGCTGCGCCTGATGGAATTTTTCTACCACGAGTCCTGTGGCAAGTGCAGTCCCTGCCGGGAGGGCAGTTCCTGGCTCGTCCAGATCATGCGCCGGATCGTCAATAAGCGCGGTCGCCTGTCGGACCTTGAAACGTTGACCGACCTATGTAAGAACATCGCCGGTCGGACGGTCTGCGCCTTCGGCGACGCCGAGGTGTCCCCGATCTTGAGCACACTCAAACATTGGCGCCAGGAATATGTCGACATGATTCAGGCCGCTGAGGCGGCCAACCTGATCCGACCGGAACCAGTGGGAACGAAGCATTGACGTATCTCGTGAAGTGTATCGCGTCATCGGAGAAGAACCGACGCTGTGCATCTCTCACAACACTGCACGCTTCACGAGCGATGAACGACGTACATTATGCCTGATCAAAAGCCAGACACAGTCCGCCTCACTATCGACGGTACCACGGTCGCGGTTCCCAAGGGCACCCTCGTGATCGAGGCCGCCCGGCGCGTCGGCGTGATGATCCCGCATTTCTGCTATCACCCCAAGCTGAAGCCCGACGCGAATTGCCGGATGTGCCTGGTGGAAATCGAAAAGATGCCGAAACTGCAGACGGCGTGTAGCACGCCCGTTGCCGAAGGCATGGCCGTCCGTACCGCCACCACCACCGTCGATGACGCGCACAAGTCCGTGCTGGAATTCATCCTGGCCAACCATCCGCTTGATTGTCCGGTCTGCGACCAGGGTGGAAAGTGCGACCTCCAGGATTTTTCACATCAATACACGCCGACCACCAGCCGGTTTACCGAAACCAAACGCATCTTCCAGAAAGAATACTTCAGCCCGCTCATTGAGACGCAAATGAATCGCTGCGTCCAATGCCTGCGCTGCGTGCGCTATTGCGACGAGATCATGGACGTCAAAGCGCTGGCGCCGGTGGGCCGCGGCACGATGACGGAGATCAAGCACTTCGGGCCACACGAACTCGATTGCGAGTTCTGCGGCGGATGCATTCAAATTTGCCCGGTCGGCGCCATTACCAGCCGCCTGTCGATGTACGAATACCGCCCCTGGATGCTCAAACGGGCCGACACCATTTGCACCTTCTGCGGCGACGGCTGCCGGATCACCGTGCAAACCAAGGGCAACGAGCTGATTGAGGTGAACTCCGCACACGGTGCCGGCCGGAACAACGGTGATCTCTGTGCCCGCGGATTTTTCGGTTTCCATGCCAGCAGCCACCCCGACCGCCTGACCCATCCGCTGATTCGACGAGACGGCGCACTGGTGGAGACCACCTGGGAAGAGGCGCTGGAGTTTGTCGCCGCCCAGGCCCTTCGGTTGAAATTAGCGCACGGCGCGGACGCATTCGGCGGACTGGTCTCCTCCCGTTGCACAAACGAAGACGTCTATGTGTTCCAGAAGTTCATGCGCCAGGTGATCGGCACTAATCGGGTCGATAGCAGCGCACGGTACGGCCATCTAAACGGTGTCCACGCCTTGCGGCGCGTCCAAGGCACCCATCGTTGGACCATTGCCTTCGAAGGCATCGTCGCTGCCAACGCCCTGCTCTTGGTCGGCACCAATATCACCGAAACCAGCCCGATCACCGGACTCAAAGTGAAAGAAGCCGTCAAAAAGCGGCAGGCGGCACTCGTCACGATGGAAACCTTACATCCGGCCGTCGATACGCTGAGCAATATTACGAATCTGGCCACACACCACTTCCAAACCCATCCCGAGCAGTTCGGCAACACCGTCCTCGGACTGCTCAAGGCGGTGGTGGATGGGAATCTGGTAGACGCCACCCTCACTCAACAGTCGCCTGGCTTCGTCCAACGCGTCACCACCGCCTTGAACGGGATCTCCTGGGACGTCTTGGAAGCCGCCACCGGCCATCCACGGACTCACTGGGCAGAGACCGCTCAGCTCTTGGCGAAGGCCAAGCGCCTGGTCGTGCTGGTTGGAAACGGCGTCCTGCGTCATCCGGGAGCGGGCGCGACGACCACGAATCTCCTCGACCTGCTGATCCTCCTCGGCAAGCTGGACCAACCCGGCTGCGGGCTTGGACCGCTGGCGGAAGAAAATAACGATCAGGGCACGGTGGAGATGGGCGCGGTCGCCGAATTCATCCCCGGACCGATGCCGCTCAACGATCAAGCGGCGCGCGACCGCTTGACCTCGGTCTGGCGGGAAGAATTGCCGCGAACCCCCGGGGCCTCGCTCATCGAGATGCTGGCCGCAGCCAACAAGGGGACACTCAAAGCCTTGTTTGTCCTCGGTGAGAACCCAGTCGGCACGTTACCCGCCGCCGCCCAGGCCAAAGAAGCCCTGGCCAAACTGGACCTGCTGGTCTGTCAGGAGCTCTTTCTCACGGAGACGGCGGCCATGGCCCATGTGGTGCTCCCCGTCTGCTCGTACATGGAAAAAGACGGCACCTTTACCAATTCCGAAGGCCATGTCCAGGCCGTTCGGCAGGCGATCAATCCGATCGGAGACAGCCGCCCGGATTGGGAAATATTGTCCGCCGTGTCTGTGTTGATGGGGGTTCCGCTCGAATATGGCGACGCGCGGGAGATCCTCAAAGAAATCCGAAGCGTGATCCCCGGGTACGGCCTGCTGGGGCCAACCCCGACGCCTCCCAAGATCGACCAAGCAATATTGAGCCAGTATTTGGCCGAAGAGGCTGCTCTCGACATCAACGCCCGATACGCCGTTCGTCCTGCACCCAAACCGGCGGGCGACGTCTTCACGTTGACGTTCACACAGACGCTCTTTCATTCGGGCAAGTTGTCGACACGCTCGAAGGGGTTGCTGCAATTACAGAAACACGGAGTGTTGTCCATCAACCCGGCTGATGCCACCAGGCTAGGGCTCACGGACGGGTCCACCGTCAAGGTGTCTAATACACGCGGGGCCATCACCACGACGGTGACGCTACGCGAGCGGGTCCCTGCCGGTGTGTTGTGGTTCCCGGAGCATTTCGACGGCGAGGCTAAACAGCTCGCGGAATGGACGATTGATCCCCAGACTCAAATCCCCTATTTTAAGCTCGCGCACGTATCTCTGGCGAAGGTCTCATAGGACGAGACGAGGAGTATTGTTGTCATGGAAATCGGATTACGACTGGCGGTGTCCTTAGCTCAAATCGCCGCGGTGATGGGAGTGGTGATGCTGACCGTCATGGTCCTCACCCTCGCTGAGCGCAAAGTCCTCGGCTGGATGCAAGATCGGATGGGTCCGATGGAAGTCGGTCCTTACGGCGTCCTCCAACCCATCGCCGACGGGCTCAAACTCTTCTTCAAAGAAGACATCATCCCAGCCGGGGCAAATCGCTTCCTCTTTACGCTGGCACCGATTCTGGCACTGGTGCCGGCCATGATCGGGTTCGCGGTGATTCCCTTCGGGCCAAGCATGACCATCGAGCTGTTCGGCATGCAGGTCAAGCCGTTCGTGATCAGCGATATCAACATCGGCATTCTGTACATCCTGGCCTTTGCCTCGATCGGCGCCTACGGCATCATCCTTGGCGGCTGGTCCTCGAACAGCAAATACTCGCTCCTCGGCGGACTCCGTTCCGCCGCGCAGGTCATCAGCTACGAATTGAACGTCGGCCTGGCGATCGTGGGTGTCATTCTGCTGTCCGGTTCACTCAGTCTGGTGAAGATCACCGAGGCGCAGGCTGGCGGATTCTGGAACTGGTTCGTGATTGCCATGCCGTTCCCTCAGATTTTCGCCTTCGTGGTCTACGTGATCTCGTCGGTCGCAGAAACGAACCGGGTGCCGTTCGACCTGCCGGAAGCGGAAAGCGAATTGGTTGCGGGATTCTTCACGGAATACAGCGGCATGCGGTTTGCGTTTTTCTTCATCGCGGAATACGCGAACATGATCCTGGTCTCCTGTGTGGCTGCGGCACTCTTCCTGGGCGGGTGGAACGCCCCCTATCCCGGCACGATCCTGGGGCACCTCGGGCTGGATGCGCTGGCCTGGATCGAAAACGTCGTCTGGTTTGCCGCCAAGGTCTACTTTTTCCTCTTCCTGTTCTTTTGGTTGCGGGCCACGCTGCCCCGCCTGCGGTATGACCAACTCATGCGGTTCGGCTGGAAAGTGATGTTGCCCATCGCGCTCGGCAACATCGTGTTGACGGCGATTGCCGCCTACTTCTTCCCGCGGTAACGGAGTGCCATGAACGCCGCTGTCACAGCAGACACCAAACGGAAACCGTCATTCAGCGATTGGCTGAAGACGTTGACGTTTTATGAGCTCCTGGTGGGCATGAAAGCCACACTCACGCACCTGCTCAACTACAAACCCATCACGCTGCAATACCCGCACGAAAAGCGCCTGCTGCCGGACAACTACCGAGGCATGCTGTCGCTGTTGCGGTATGACGACGGAACGGAGAAATGCGTGGGATGTGATCTCTGCGAAGCGGCCTGCCCCTCGCGTGTGATCCGCGTCGTCAGCGGCGAAGTACCCGGCGAGCCGACCAAGCGGTATTCCAAAGAATACTATATGGACATGACGCGCTGTCTGTTCTGCGGACTCTGCGTCGACGCCTGTCCCGTGGATGCCCTCGCCATGACCCGCGAATTTGAATGGGCCGTATACGACAAGCGCCAACTCCATCTCAATAAGCAACAGCTGCTCGCCATCGGCGACCGCGCATTCCCAGTCCGGGAAAAGCGCCTCGAGCTGCAGCATCCGAACGTGGCGTTTTTCAACGTCACGTTCAAGCATCTCCCGCAAAAGGAGAACTAGGCCGCCCGCCTCGTCCTCCGTGCTGGCCCCCCACACAGAGACGATCGAGGCGCAACAGGCTGCCACCGGAGCGACAGGGGACAGGGCCATTGATCTGATTCGGACTCGATAGCGGACGCATGGACCACATTTTCTTTTTTTATTTTGCTGCAGTGATCGCCGGCACCTCCGTACTGGTCGTCGCCTTGCGTAACCCCGTGTACAGCGCGCTGGCGTTGCTGATCATGTTTTTTCACGTGGCGGGCCTGTACGTCACGCTGCATGCCGAATTCCTGGCCGCCGTGCAGATCGTCGTGTATGCCGGCGCCATTCTGGTGCTATATCTGTTCGTGGTCATGCTCCTGAGCATCAAATCTGAAGAGCGGTATCACAACCAACTCCCGGTGGCGGGACTCTTGGGCGTCACCCTTTGCACGGAAGTGCTGTTGCTGCTCATTCAAGCCCGGAGCGTCCCTTCGGCTCCAACTGGTTCGACGGATGCCGCCGCGGCAACAGGCAATACGGAAATGATCGGCGAGGCCTTGTATTCCACCTATTTGTTTCCCTTCGAAGTGGCCTCACTGATTCTCCTTGTCGCCATGATCGGGGCAATTATTTTGGCCAAGAAAGACATCATCGAGAGCACGAAGTGATCGCCGGCGAGACGACGAGCGATTACCCGGTACCTATGACCTACAGGCGCGTATGACCGTTCCCTTATCGTATTATCTGGTTCTGAGTGGGTTTGTGTTCCTCACTGGTGTGGTGGGGGTCTTGATCCGGCGCAATATCATTGTCATTTTGCTCTCGGTCGAACTGATGTTGAATGCCACGAACATCAACTTCGTCGCCTTTTCGGAATATTTCCATCAGGTGGCTGGCCAGGTATTCGTCTTTTTCGCCTTGACCGTCGCGGCGGCAGAAGTGGCCGTGGGACTGGCCATCATCATCGCCCTTCACCGGACCAATTCATCGATGTATATCGACGATCTCAATTTGTTGAAACGATAGGTTGACTGTACCGACCATGATGTACGCGCTGATCCCATTTCTTCCATTGTTCTCTTTCCTGATCGTCGGCATCGGGGAACAATGGATCAAGGATCGTGCCCATCTGGTGGCCGTCCCGGCCATGGCGGGATCCTTCCTGCTGTCGCTGCTGGCCCTGCATGATGTCGCCACCGGCGCACCCATCAATGTGACCCTGTACACCTGGCTGACGTCGGGCAATCTGGATATTCACATCGGCATTTCCATCGACCGCCTGACCGCCGTCATGCTGATCCTGGTTACCACCGTCAGCACGTTGGTGCACATCTACACCATCGGGTACATGCACGGTGAGCCCGGCTACGCCCGATTCTTCGCCTATATCGCCCTCTTCACCTTCTCGATGCTGATGCTGGTGATGGCGGACAACCTCTTGCAGTTGTTCGTCTTCTGGGAAGCGGTCGGACTCTGTTCCTACCTCCTCATCGGACATTGGTATGAGCGGCCGAGCGCCTGCGCAGCCGCCACGAAGGCCTTTCTGGTCAATCGCGTCGGAGACTTCGGCTTTATCCTCGGGCTCTTTCTCGTGTGGGTGACCTTCGGTTCACTCGATTACGTCACCATCTTTGCCCACGCGCAAGAACTGGCGTCCAACACGACAAACCTGCTCGGCCCCTTCGGCGGCACCTGGAACGTGTCGGTCATGACGATGATCTGTCTCCTGCTCTTTACCGGAGCCGTCGGCAAATCCGCGCAAGTCCCGCTGCATGTCTGGCTCCCCGATGCGATGGAAGGCCCGACTCCGATTTCGGCTTTGATCCATGCCGCCACCATGGTCACGGCAGGCGTCTTCATGGTCGCACGATTAGCCCCGCTCTATAACCTGTCGCCCACGGCCATGACCGTCGTCGCCCTGATCGGTGCGCTCACCATGATGCTGGGGGCCACCATTGCCCTGACCCAGACGGACATCAAACGGGTGGTCGCCTATTCGACCATGAGCCAGCTTGGGTACATGGTCATGGCTTGCGGTTTGGGCGCCTACAGCGCCGGCATGTATCACCTGCTCACCCATGGTGCCTTCAAGGCGCTTCTGTTTTTGGGATGCGGCTCCGTCATCATCGCGCTGCATCACGAACAAGACATGCGTCACATGGGAGGCTTGAAGGACAAGCTTCCGGTCACCTATTGGACCTTCCTCGTGGGCTCACTCGCGTTGGCCGGATTCCCGCTGACCGCGGGGTTCTTCAGCAAGGATGATCTCCTGGTCTCCTCCTGGTCGGCCGGGCCTCTGGGCCAGGTCCTGACGATCTGCGGATTGCTGACGGCTGGCCTGACCGCCTTCTATAGTTTCCGGCTCGTGTTCGTCACCTTCTGGGGCAAGTCTCACGTCGATCCCCACCATGCGGGGCATGTTCATGAACCTTCGACGACGATGACCGCGCCCTTGATGGTATTGGCCGTGCTGAGCATTGTCGCCGGCTATCTTGGCATTCCGGCATTCCTGGAGCCGGTCTTCCACGGCGAGGGGGCTGCGGGCCATCATGAAGGAAACGCGGCCTTAGGCATCATGGCGGTGGCGACACTGATGGGATTGAGCGGCATCGCGGCCGCCTATTATCTGTACGTGCTGAACCCGACGCTGCCTGATCGCCTCGCGAAGCAGTGGCGCGCCGCGTACGAGTTGTCGTTACACAAGTGGTATATCGACGAAGCCTATGACCGTTCCCTGGTCCGCCCGACCCTGTCTGCGGCACAAGGGATGTGGAAACATGTCGATGTAGCGATCATCGACGGCGCGGTCAATGGCGTCGCCCGTGCGATTGCCTGGGGCGGCTGGTTTATCAGACTGACACAGAGCGGGCAAACGCAGCATTACGCCCTTGGCATGACGTTGGGCGCCGTCGTCATCCTGACGGTCTACTTGCTGCTGTAGTTGGAAGAGATATTAGAATCCCGAATAACCGGTAGATCCTGTTACGTTTCACCCGTGGAGTAGATTTTCGTGACGTCGTTTCCCTGGTTGAGCCTAATCGTATTTTTCCCGCTGATCGGAGCCGTGCTTTGCTTCCTGGTCAAGGCTGAGTCCTCACGCTGGGTGGCGCTCTCCTTCACCGTCGGTAACTTCTTCCTTTCTTTGCCACTGTGGTGGTTGTTCGACACCTCCAACGCTCAGATGCAGTTCGTGGAACGGGCCTCCTGGATCAATTCCCCGCCAGTCAACTATAGCCTGGGCATGGACGGCATCAGTTTTCCACTGGTGCTCATGACCACCTTCCTCATGCCGTTTTGCGTCACCGTCTCCTGGACTGCGATCGAGAAGCGCGTGCCGCTCTTCATGTCCATGCTCCTGGTCATGGAAACGGCGATGGTCGGCGTGTTCGTGGCACTGGACTTCGTCCTGTTCTACGTGTTCTGGGAAGTCATGCTGATTCCGATGTATCTATTGATCGGCGTCTGGGGCGGTCCGAATCGCCTGTATGCGGCGATCAAATTTTTCCTCTACACGTTGGCTGGAAGTTTGCTCCTGCTGGTCGCCATCCTCGCCCTGTACTTCCAGGGTGGACACACCTTCGACATTCTGGAACTGAGCCGCGGAACGTACGGCGCCACGCTCCAAATGTGGCTGTTCCTGGCCTTCTTCGCCGCCTTCGCCGTGAAGGTGCCGATGTTCCCGTTCCATACCTGGTTGCCGGACGCCCACGTGGAAGCACCGACTGCGGGCAGCGTCATTCTGGCCAGCGTGCTGCTGAAAATGGGTACGTATGGATTCCTCCGCTTCACCTTGCCGATGCTTCCCGATGCCACGGTGGCATTCACCAAACCGATGATTGCGCTGTCGATCGTGGCCATCATTTACGGAGCCTATATGGCGCTGGCGCAGACCGACATCAAGAAACTGATCGCCTACTCCAGCGTCAGCCACATGGGTTTTGTCACGTTGGGCATCTTCGTGCTGAATATTCAGGGGATTGAAGGCGCGGTGATGCAAATGGTCAATCACGGCATCACGACCGGCGGCCTCTTCCTCTGCGTCGGCATCATCTATGAACGGACCCACAGCCGCCAGATTCTCGACAACACCGGACTGGCCGGCCCCATGCCGCGTTACGCCATTTTCCTGATGATTTTTGCCTTGTCCTCGCTTGGGCTGCCGGGCACCAACAGTTTCGTGGGGGAATTCCTGGTGCTGGCCGGTACGTTTGTCTGGAGTCAGTTTGCTACGGCCTTTGCCGCACTGGGCGTCATCCTGGCCGCCGCATATATGCTCTGGCTCATGCAGCGAGTCGTATTCGGAACCCCGGCAGCCGCCCATCGAGACCATCTCCTGGACCTCAATGCCAGGGAGACAGCGACATTGGTACCATTGATCGTGCTGGTGTTCGTCCTGGGGATCTTTCCGAATCCACTCTTGAGCCGCATGCATGCCAGCGTGACACATCTGCTGAACGGACCGAAGGCTCCGGCCTATGCGATCGTGCCGCCACCGGCCTCGGCCTCGACACCGGCCACACCGACCCTAGCGGCCGCGCAGCCCATTTCATCTTCTGAACAGGCAGCCACACGATGAGCATATCGCTTCAAGATCTTCTGGCGATCCTTCCCGAACTGATTGTCATCGGAGCCGCCTGTCTCGTCCTGGCCTTGGACCCCATTCTGGAGACGGCGAAGAAGGACGTGCTGGCCTGGCTGACCCTGGGGGCGCTGGCCATGTGTCTCGGCCTGACCTCGTCACAGGTGACCGGCCGCACGTATGCCTTCAGCAACATGGTGATCCTTGATTCGTACGCGGCATTCTGGAAACTGCTCCTCTATATCGTAACCGGACTGACCGTGCTCCTTTCCCTTACCTACTTGAAAGCCGAACGATTGAGCATCGGCGAGTATTACGGTTTCATTCTGCTGGCGCTGGCAGGGATGATGGTCATGGTCTCCGGGGCCGACCTGCTCACGATCTACCTCGGCACAGAGCTCATGTCGCTTTCGCTCTACGTGATGGCCGGACTCAAACGGACGGAGGCCCGCTCACTCGAAGCATCTGCCAAATACTTTGTGCTGGGCGCCTTTTCATCCGGCATCTTGTTATATGGCATTTCCCTACTCTTCGGCCTAGCCGGCAGCACCCGTTTATCGGTGATCGCCGAGGCGATTGCGATGCAGGGCACGAGCAATCCGATCTTGTCTCTGGCCTTGGTCCTGCTGGCGGTTGGATTCGGATTCAAATTGGCCGTGGTCCCCTTTCACATGTGGACGCCGGACGTCTACCAAGGCGCACCGACCTCGGTCACCGCCTTCATGGCTGTCGCCTCAAAAGCCGCCAGCTTCGGCGCCTTCCTGCGCGTGTTTGTGGAAGGCTTGGGAGGGGCAAGCGCCGACTGGTCGGTCCTCTTCACGATTATCTGTCTGGCCACCCTGGCCCTGGGGAATCTCGTCGCGATCGTGCAAACCAACATCAAGCGCATGCTCGCCTATTCGAGTATCGCCCATGCCGGCTATGCGCTGATCGGCGTCGTGGTCGCCGGGGGGCATCGCGGCGACGGCACCGTGGGCGGTTTCGCCAGCGTGTTACTCTACATCGCGATCTATTCGTTCATGACGCTGGGAGCCTTCGCGCTGATCGGCATGTTGCGCAAGGAAGGGCAAGAGAGCGAAAACATCGAAGACTATGCGGGCCTCGCCAAGCGCGAGCCGCTGGCGGCGTTCTTCATGCTGGTCTTTCTGGTGTCCTTGGCCGGTATTCCTCCGACCGCGGGCTTCATCGGCAAGTTCTACATTTTCATGGCCGCCGTGAACGGCGGTATGACCTGGCTGGCAGTCGTGGCCGTCATCTTCGCCGCGATTTCAGCCTTCTATTACCTGCGCATCGTGATGGTCATGTACATGCGAGAGCCGGAAGGAACCGCCGCCTCTCAGTCCCGGCTGGAAACCTCGCCGGCACTGTCGTTCGTCCTGGCCTGCGCCCTCGCCGGCGTCGTCTTTCTCGGTCTGTTCCCGAACGGCCTCTGGTCGCTGGCCACCCATGCGGCGCCGCTCCTCAAATAACGCTGTGCCCGGGACGCATCACTTCACAGACCTCCACCGCCTCTTCGAGGCCGGCGGATCGACGTTCCTGCACCGCATCCTGGAACCATCTGTAGACGTCCATCGCTCCGCACCGATCTTGAATCGCGCGGGCCTGCATGACTGAACTGACATTTCTCTCGAACGTGTTCGATACCTTCCGGCGACGAGGCTGTCCCAGTCTGGCCGCCTCGTTGGCGTTCTACTCGATCCTCTCCCTCTTCCCGATGGTGTTCCTACTGCTGTACGGCATCAGTTTCATCGTGAGCCAGGATGTGATTGGGTATCAATTCCTGCTCGGGTTTCTGAAGGGCTTTCTCCCCAGCATGGGCGAACGGCTAGCCAGGGACATCAGGCGTGTGGCGGAACAGGAAGAAGTGCGATGGGCCGTCTTTCTTGCCTTCGGATGGTTCGGCGCGTTGGTGTTCTACGAACTCGACTACGCCATGAACACCGTCTTCGGAACAGCGGCCAAGCGCCATCCCTTGATCTCAACGCTGGTGGCAGTCGCGTTGATCTGGATGTTGGGACTCTTGACGCTGATCTCCTTCGTGGCGACCCAGGCGATCGACCTCCTGACGGCCTATGCCCCGCGCTTCCTCGGCATGAACCTGGTGGCCATCGCCGCGCACGATTTTTTGATTGCGTATACGCTGCCGTTCCTGCTGGCCTTCGCCTCCGTCACTTGTTTGTATCGCTTTCTTCCTCACCAGCGGCCAACCTGGCGCGAAGCGACGATCGGCGGCGCGGTATTCAGTCTCCTCTGGGTCTCCGCCAAGGTTCTCTTCGTCACCTATTTGGAAGACGCTGCCGTCTACACGCAACTGTATGGTTCACTGCTCGAGGTCGTCTTGCTGTTGCTGTGGGTCTATTATTCTTCGGCACTCGTTCTGCTCGGAGCGGTGGTCACCCATGAGTGCCAATGCCGCCGCCCCGTCACGCTGGATGATTCCGCCATACTTCCTGGCTAGGCCGAGCCTGCCGCAACCACTTCGTCTCCGTTTCCCGTAACCGCGCATCAACGTTCAGCCTGCAGCGACCAACGACGGCAAGGTGCGAGCCTAGCGTGAGCGCATCGTGTCAGGGACGACGGACGGACACAGGATCGGTCACGAAGAAGCAGACAGTCCGGAAGGATGGCGTTGTTCAATGAAGTGCCCGATTGACGCGCGAGTCACCAACCCCAGCAATTGCCCATCATGCACCACCACGAGACGTTCGGCGCCAAGCGCCAACATCCGTTCCAGCGCCTGCATGGCAGACAGGTCCGGCGAGACAACCATCTCGTCGTCGGACGTCTGCATGATATCGGCCACGCGACGGAACGCCCACAAGGAATTCCTGACGGCCTGGACGTCACGCACGCCAACCACGCCGACCAGGCGGCCATCCTGAACCACCGGGAATCCCCCGTACCCATAGGGCAGGAAATACTGATTGACGGCTTCTTCCACCGTGATGTCCGGGGATAGGGCCACCACATTGGCGACCATCAACTCGCGGACCGGCACCGAGGCCAGTGACGAACGGATGGCCGCTTGTTTACGACTTCCTCGTGCAGCCGAAAACAGAAACGCCCCCAGCAGCACGATCCATCCCCCGCTGCTCGCCAACGAACTGGAAGTCGTACCGGACAGACCACCGACGAGCAACAAGGCGCCGAACAGCCCGAAGCTCACCCCGAACAGCAAGCCCACCAGTGCTGCTTGGCTTGTCGCACGGTAGTAATCTTTGCTCCAGGCCCACAAACCGGCCCGCAACGCGCGCCCGCCATCCAACGGAAACCCCGGCAGCAGGTTAAACAGCCCCAACTGCGTATTGACCATCCCCAGCAAGGTGCCCAGCGCCGTAAGCCCATGCAGGGACACTCCGGCCGGAATCCATTCCAAGAATGCCACCAACCCGAGACACAGCCCCGCCAGGAGAAAACTCACGATCGGACCGGCAATGGCGATAAGGAATTCGGCCAGGGGATGCGGCGGCTCCTTACGCATTTGCGCGACGCCGCCGAAAATGAAGAGCGTAATTTGACTGATCGGAATGCGATACCGCAGCGCTACCAACGAATGACCGAGTTCATGCAGCAGAACGGAGGCAAACAACAACAAAGCCGCCACGCCACCCATTGCCCAATATCGCGGCTCCGACAAACCGGGCAACACGTCCGGCAGATAGCCGGTCGCCAATGACCAGGTGACAAAGAAAAAGACGAAGAGCCACGAGGCATGCACGTGGATGGGAATGCCGAAGACCTGTCCGATTTTCCAATCCGGCCCCTGCATGCCATCACCGTAACAGCCACCTGAAGGAAGCGTCAACTATCGCGCGGTCTCGCCATCGGGTATACTGCGCCCATGTTTCGAATACCTGGCCTGATGGGTGTGATCGTCCTTCTCGGACTTGTCAGGGGTCTGGCCGTCGACCACGCACAGGCCCAAGTCATCAAGGCCGGCCCGACCTCCTGCCCCGCCGTGGCGTTGACCTACGATCTCTGCCCGGTGCGCACCGCCTCAGGATTTGATCGCGAACTGATCGACTTCCTCATTGCACACAAGGTGCCGGCCACATTTTTCATGTCCGGGCGCTGGATGGCCAAGCACGATGCCGAAGTCAAAGAACTCCTGGCTGTCCCCTTTTTCGAGATCGGCACGCACGGCGATGTCCATGCGCACCTTCCTATGCATGAGATGAAGGAGCAGCAGCAAGAGATCATGGGGCCGGTGCGTGCCCTCAAGAACACCTACGGCCGGCCGGCCATCCTGTTTCGACCGCCGTATGGGGAGTATAACGACGTGACCGTAGAGGCCGTGAAGGCGCTCGGCCTGCGATTCATCTTGTGGAACATCGAGTCCGGCGACCCGGACCCCACCCTCAGCGCCGACGCGATCCTCTCGCGTGTGCAGAAACGGCTCACGCCCGGCAGCGTGATCGTGCTGCATGCCAACGGAAAGGGCAAACACACTCGAGAAGTGACAGAGGCCTTGGCCGGAAACCTGCTGGGAAAGAAAGGCCTACGCGCGATGACCGTATCGGATCTCCTGCAATGCAACCAACCGACGAGCGACCCCACACACTGATTCGCGAGATGCGGCCTGAAGATCGCGATGCCGTGGTCGCCATCCTGACCAGCTCCGATCCTTGGAAGCGGCTCGGCTTTACGGCCGTTGACTGGGGACGCATCTTTTCCCCGCTCCCCGTCGGCCGGGACACGTTTGTCCTCGAAGGGGAAGGCCTGGTGCTCGGCATCGCCATCGTACGCAGAAAATTCCTCTTCGGCGATTATTTGGAACTGCTTGGCATCTCGCCGACAGCCACCGGCCGGGGGTTCGGAAGCCGCTTGCTGTCGCACATCGAATCGCTCACCTTCGCACGAGCCCCGAACCTGTTCGCCTGCGTATCAGACTTCAACGACGGCGCCCGCGCGTTCTATCGCAAGCAGGGGTATAAGGAAATCGGTCCCATGCCGAATTTCCTCATTCCCGGATACGCCGAAATTCTGCTCCGGAAGACGAGCGGGCCCGCGAAAACGATGTGAGGGCATTGCGATTAGGCTGCTCAAAACATTTTCCAGGAAGGCCGCAAGGAACGAGGACCCCGAGGCGTACGCGGAGGGTACGTTGAGGGGTTCGAGCGACTGAGAACGCCGCTGGAGGAGGTTTTCAGCAGCCGGCAAAGGAGACGAGATGATGTGCGTGAAAAAGCTCCTCCATACCCGCATGCGCGTGAGCGACATGGATCAGACGATCCGGTTCTACCAGGACGTCCTAGGTCTGGAGGTGCTGGAGCGCAAGGTCTCCCCTCGCGGCTCTCATCTCGCCTTCCTGAAAGTCCCCAACAGCGAAGAACTCATCGAACTGTGCAGCTTTTCTGCGAGCGGCCCTGTCAGGGTACAGGAAGATCTCGTCCACCTCGCGTTTGAAGTCGAAAATTTGGACGAGACGATCCGGAGTTTACAGTCGAAACAGGTGGCGATCACCGACGGCCCGACGCACACCTCTTCCGGGAGCCGGTTCATCTTCATCGATGCGCCCGATGGGTACGAGGTCGAACTCATTGAACGACCGCCCGGCACGACGCTGGTGTAAACGCGTCGTTCGTCGCCCGTCACGCATTGTTCGTCTTTCACCGAGCGAACGATGCGCCTCCTAACCAGCCCCTCCGCGTCCCAGTGACTGCGCAGGCCAACCCATTGACGAATTCTCATCCGCCCCAGTATTGTTCCTCCGCGTCACGTTTCACGAACGACGAACAAGGAGAGCGCAGATGAAGAACGGGTTTTTTCGCGGACACGGACTCGGCAACGACTATGTGGTGATGGATCCCAAGGAACTCAGCTTCAAGCTGACTCCCGGGAAAATCCGCGGCATCTGCGATCGTCATTGGGGTCTGGGCAGCGACGGCATCCTGGCGCTCGTGCCTTCCAAGAAGGCGGACTTCGGCCTGCGAATCTACAATCCGGACGGCAGCGAGGCCGAAAAGTCCGGCAACGGGCTACGCATCTTTGCTCGCTACCTGCATGCCACCGGCAAGACCAAGAAGCGTGCATTCACGGTCGAGACCAAGGGTGGCCTGGTGTCCATTGCGCTGCATGTGGACCGCCATGGAGATGCCGCCTCCGCCACTGTCGAGATGGGCCAGGCGACGTTCCAACCGGCAGCACTTCCCTGTACCCTCGACATGGACGAGTTGATCCAAGCGCCGATCAAGGCCGCTGGCCGGTCGCTCCGGTTCACCGGCGTCAGTGTCGGCAATCCTCATTGCGTGGTCTTCAAGGAGAAGGGCGAATCCTGGACCCGTGAGGACCTGCTCATCTTTGGCCCCGCCCTGGAAAACCACCTCCTGTTTCCCAAACGGACCAACGTGCAACTGGCCGTACCGACCGGCCCCAAGGAAATCTTTATCCTGATCTGGGAGCGCGGCGCCGGGGAGACTCAGGCCTCCGGCTCTTCCTCCTGTGCTGCGGCAAGTGCCGCCGTCAAACTCGGGCTCGTCAAGGGTCCCGTCACGGTCACGATGCCGGGGGGCACGCTCAACATCGAGGTCGCCGAAGATTTCAGCCTGACCATGAAGGGACCAGTGGCGGAAGTCGCCCGGGGAACGCTCAGTCCGTCCTTCGTGCGAGGACTTCGTTAAGCTGGACGCCATCAGCGTGGGCGCGACATTGCAGAGGATTTGCAGCAACCATTAGAATCGCTTACAACCCAGGTTGCACAGTTCCTTTCTCGGACCGCTGAAAGCTGATCGCTCATGGCTGACTTCCACGACGCGCTCCAGTCCAAGCTCGACCACTTGCCTGACCAACCGGGCTGCTATCTCTTTCGAAACGCAAAGAGAGAGATTCTGTATGTCGGGAAAGCCGCGGTGCTGGCCGACCGCGTGCGCTCGTATTTTCAGAAGGGCAGCGATCAGACACCCAAGACCAGCTTGCTCGTCAGCGAGATTGCCGACCTCGAAACCATCGTCACCCGCTCTGAGTTAGAAGCGCTGATCCTCGAAAGCAATCTGATCAAGCGCCACCGTCCCCGATTCAACATCGTCCTGCGCGACGACAAACAGTATCCCTATTTGCGGTTACCGATCAAAGAGCCCTTTCCCCGCCTGTCCATCGTTCGCCGCGTGCACAAAGACGGGGCGCTCTATTACGGACCCTATACGCCGGCCGGCGCACTCCGTGAAACCTTGAAAGTCATTCGCAAAGCGTTCCCCCTCGCCACCTGTGACATCGAGATCGACGGCCGGGCGGACCGAGCCTGCATCGAGTTTGAAATCAAACGGTGCATGGCACCTTGCACCGGTAACCAGTCCCGCGAAGACTATCACCTGATCGTCAACCAGGTGCGCCAGTTTCTTGAAGGTCGGGACCGGGAACTGCTGGACAGCCTGCGACAGAACATGGAATCTGCAGCTGAACGGGAAGAGTTCGAAGAGGCGGCCCGCTTACGGGACCGGCTGTTCAGTGTGGAGCGGACGCTGGAGAAGCAACGCATTACCCAGGTCAGCACCTCCGACCAGGATGTGGTCGGACTGGCTCGCCAAGGCACGGCAGCGGACCTGCAGCTGCTGTTCGTGCGCGGCGGCCTACTGATCGGGCGGAAAGATTTCTTCTGGCCGCAGTCCGCCGACTCCAGCGACGAAGAACTCGTGCGCTCCGCGATCGAGCAGTTCTACAACAAGGAAGGGCAACCGCCCAAAGAACTGTTGGTACCGACCGACCTCTCCGATGCGCTCCTGATTGAACAATGGCTGAGCGAGAAGCGGGGTGATGCCGTTCGGCTCCTCACTCCGGAGCGGGGCACGAAACATCAGTTGGTGCTGCTCGCGGAAGAAAATGCGGCCGCCGCCATCGCGGACCATCTGCGCAACGAGGCCCTCGACCGGCAGGCCACGGCGGAACTGAGACGCTTGCTCCGTCTAGACGTCGCCCCTCGCCGTATCGAAGGCTTCGATATCTCGAACATTATGGGAAACCAGTCCGTCGCGTCCCTCGTGGTGTGGGAAGACGGACAGGCCAAGAAGGCCGACTACAGAAAATTCCGCATTCAAACGGTGGAAGGGGCCAACGATTTTGCCAGCATGCAGGAAGCCGTCATGCGACGATATGGCGCCACGGAAGACCTGGCACGGCCGGATCTCATCCTGATTGATGGCGGCCTCGGGCAGTTGAGCGCCGCCATCGAAGGGCTGAAACACGTCGGACAGGAACAGATTCCGATCATCGGCCTCGCCAAAGCTCGCGGCGAGAAGGACGAGCGGATCTTTCTCCCGGGGCGTAAGAATCCCATCGTCCTGCGGCCGACCTCCCCCGCCACACACCTCGTGCAGCGGATCCGCGACGAAGCCCACCGATTCGCGCTCACCTATCACCGGAATCTGCGTGGCAAAGCGCTGCTCTCTTCCGAACTGGACCAGATCGTTGGCATCGGCAAAATCCGCAGGAAACGGCTTTTGAAGCTATTTGGGAGCGTACAACACATTGCTGCCGCCACCGACGACCAACTCAAGACCGCCGGCCTTGATCAAGCCACCGTCGCTGCACTACGTAAAGCCCTCACCCCGGCCTGACTCTCGCCACCTGACCTTGGCTGTATGCGGTTCGATACACCCGTATCCGATTGGGTACGCCGTGTCAGCCTTGTCTGCCGCGTCTCGATCCGCGGCAGACGAATTTTCTCCTTGCACGACAGGCCTTTCATCGCTACGCTCACTCCCCATGGCGATCTACGTACTAGGTACGTAGATTGCCTCTTCAGAGAATCGATCCGACTTTTTACGCTCACCAGGAGGCATCCCGATGAGGATGTGGCCCATCGCCGGCGTCCTGACGTTCGCGCTCCTGACCGCCTGCGCAACCCCGCCGGAAATCAAACAAGCGCTCGCGGCCAAAGACCAGGCCTACGCAGAGAATGAGCGGCTCATGCAGCAGTATCGTGAGCTGGTGAGCAATATCACTACCAGGCACCTGCAGTGGTACCGCTATGTGCAGACACGCCTCAAACTGGATTTGGCCCTTCAATGGGCGACCACCAATCCGCGGGTAGCCGACGTCCCGGAGGCTGCCATGGCCGAAGATGATGCGGCGGAGCTCGGTCCAGACGTCTTGCGCGTCATTAATATGATCCGCCTGAAGTCTCTCCCCGAACGCAAAGGGCAAACCGGGCAACCCGTATTTGCCGCCGGATCGGGCGACATGAGCAACCTCGTGCAGCAACTCCCGGAGTTGATCGCCCAGGTGGAGCGGCGCGTCTCGACAGATGCCAAAGCGCCGCAGGCCGTTGATTTGACCGCGTTCGACCACTACCGCACCAATGTCGACGTGCTCCGCCGGATCAATGGCCTGATCAAGCAATACCTGGACATCGACGTCACGCTGAGTCAAACGGAGACCCAGTCCCTGGCCGACGCAATTCGGACGGTGCGGCGATGACCCATCTTCCCGTCGCTCACCAGAAGGAGTCCTCCATGGTCAGCCGAAGCCTGGCACGATTCTCCTTCGCCATATTGATGCTCGTCGCGACCGGGTGTCACTCCATTCACAGCAGTTCGGTCCGCGAGCTCCTTCAATTGGAAGGAACCAAGATCGACGCCGCCCAAACGAATATTGATCTCTTTCAGAAGGAAACCGAATCGCGGGTCAGGTACCTGGAGCAAGCCCGCGCCGAACTCCATGAAGCGTTCAAATCTCTCCACATGCAGGAAACCAAGCACCGCTTCGCCCTGGCGGCCTTTCGAAACTTGACTACTCGGAAGGGAGACTCCGCCTATGCGGCCGCCTACCTCACTAGCCTTATTTATATGGAGGACGTGCAGGGGCTTGAGAAAGCGGTCTGGAATCAATTCGAGGCAGACTTCTGCGGCCTGCGCGACACGGCGAACGCCCTCAACGACTCCTGGAAACACACCGCCACCCTCCATGCCCAGGTGAATCGTTTTGCCAAACAATCAGCCTTGGCCTCGGTCGATCCGGAGTTCGTCGCGGCACTTCTCAGCCAAGCTCCGAATCGTTCTGAGCAGATCATGGGAATCTTGAACCAGTCCCGCACGGCCAATGACGCCTTGGAAGAAGTGGTCGGGGCGCGCATTCTCCGCATTGGCGGACTTGATCGTGCGCAACGATTCACTGCGGACCTGGTCGAGCTGCTGGACCGGCTCAAGAAGGATGACGGACAGTAACGGAGGACGCTATGAACCGCAGCTTTGAGGGAGTGGTGACCTTCCTCCGGGACAACGACACTGTGTTGAAACAGCTGATGGAGACGGGCGAGACCGCGACCCATGAGATTGAAGAGCTTGCCACCCGCTTAGACCATGCGCGCGAGGAGGCGCAAGTGTTGATCGATCAACTGGGTGCGGTGGCGTTCAGCGTCGGGCAGCAGGACGAGACGAAGGTGAAGCAGACCGCGCTGTTGGAAGCCGTCACCGCCTTACGGAAGAAATTCGAAATGTATAAGAATGACCCGCTACGACGAGGTATTTATGCGGCGGAAATTTCCAACCTGTACCTGCAGTTGGCCAACACGTTCAACAACACCACCGTCTCTCAAATTGTCCCCTTCGCCCAGGACGAGATCGAGGGCTACAAAGAGTTGATGAGGAAAGCCGTGCTCGACGCCGCCTCGCGGCAGAAACGTGCCGCGGTGCTCAAGGCCGGGGTACAGATTTCGCGTCTGGCGCTGAGCGTGGCCGGGAAATTGGCGCTGGCCTAGGAAAGAGGGGAGCCGCACCCGTGATGTGGACACCAGCCGGAATCATCGCCATTCTCTTCTGTGCCGCCTGCAGCCTCGATGCATCCTCGCGCGGCCCCTTCGGCCCTGCGGATCCCGAGACCCCCGTTCCGAAACGATCGCTCCCCGCACACGTTCCGGCAAGACACGTTCTGGAATTCACGGCCGATGAGTCGCCCGGGCATGTCAAACCCAAAATGGCCGGAGCCGCCATGGATGCCGGCGTCACTCGATCACCCAGCCCGATCATGCCGCTATCGGTACGTGACGTGGCCTCGATGAGGAACGCCGCTGAAGCCGACCCCCGTGTCGCCGCCCTGCTGGGCGCACGATGGGGATTTATCGATGCCGATGCAACCCCGCCGAAGAGCAAAGTTTCCTTTGGTTGCTGTCAGATCAACTCACGATTCACCAGACTCACCTACTTCAGCTATAGCCATAACGTGGCCGTCGACGTACGCATGAAAGACGGGGGCGTCCTGGAGGCTTCTCGATCCGAAGGGTACCTCCCGCCGGAAGGACCGCAGGATGTGGCACGGGGCATTGAACTGGCGCGTGCCGATCAACGCCTCGCCGGCAACGTGCGCGACATGCAAGGCCATGGTCTTCTCATGCAGCCGGATCGGGGGTTCTTCAGAAACGACCCGGGGTATAGCCATCGGGTGATGTGGATCACCTTCTCGCAGGGAGTGGGCGGAGACCCCAAATATTGGGCACAGGTCGACCTCACGGATGACCGTGTACTGGACGCGGGCGCTGAGCCGCCTCGTTAACGGTCGGCACGTGTGCGAACGAAACCGGGCGGCGCGGTGACGGGCGAGGCGTGATAAGCCGGTTCAGTCATCGACAGGCACGATCTGGCGCTGCCGCCCGGCAAGGCTTGAAAGGAGAGCGGATGAAACGTGTCCTGACCGGCATCCTCCTGCTGTGCGGACTCCTGACATCGCCGCTTGCCGGTGCGGCTAATCCCACCGCTGAACATCTGCAATGGGGACGCTGGAGCTTTGACTATGAGGTTCGGGACAACACCGGCCTGGCGCTCAGAAACGTGACCTATGACGGGGAGCTCGTCCTCGGCAAAGCCAGCATGCCGGTCCTGCGCGTCAAATATGTGAAGGAACGCATCTGGTGGAATCCCTTCACGTGGTTCGGATCCCGCGCCGACAGCGGGCGCTGCGGCCCATTCCAGGATCGACTGCGCTGGCAGGACCTGGTCCCCATCGTCAACTGTGGCAACAATACAGTCTGTGTTGAAAGCTCCACGCTGAACGGGACCAAGTGGCTTGAACTCGGCATCTATGCGCGTATTGGGGAGTACCACATTTACCAGTCCTGGCATCTGTCCGACGACGGAGAACTTCGCCCGATTGTTCAAAGCCGCGGACTCTCCTGCAATACCGACCACATCCACCACCCCTACTGGCGCTTTGACTTCGACATCGATGGCAACGGTATGGACCAGGTCTTTGCTCATGACGACGGGGGAACCGATCATGGCTGGGGCCCCGGATGGACGAAATATACGAACGAACGTAACGACGTGAAAGTCTCCGCCACCCACCGGACCTGGTTCATTCGTGATCAACTCACCGGTCACGGCGTCTGGCTCCTTCCTGGAGAAGGGTACGCGCCCCTCAAAGGCGACGGAGAACGAGATGACTTCGCCGACCATGATGTTGCCATCCGGCGTGCCAATCCGGACGAAGACCTACCCTGGGTGTTTGGGGCACGCGGACAACTGGGCTATGACCAGGACAACCAGAGCGTGCAAGAGCAGGACGTCGTGGTCTGGTATGTGGCTCATCTTCCACACATGGCTGCCCTTGGCCCGACGAAATGGCTGACCCTTGGGCCAACCCTCAAAATTCAACGCTGACCACCTCTCGCCGGCTCACCTGGCCCTCTCTTCAAGACCCAGAACGCCATCCCTTTCCCGTTGCGGTTCATACCTTAGGCACTCTATACTAGGTGCAGGTTACCCTAGATCCCGCTCATTTGGTCGCAGTACAATCAGCCGTTCCCCCAAGGATACAGTTGTCTCAGCATGGACCAAATCCGAATGTGTGAGCGCGACGACGACCGATCTATTGAGGCGACGACAAGGCGCGCTCGGCGGAGAGCATTGCCATGAATCAGCCGGGATTTTCTACAAAGGAATTCCAACAACTCGGCGAAATCATGCACGACGCTCGCTCCGTCAATCGAAGCGAAGGCGTCTGGAAACTCGTATCGGCTGTCCAGCACGTTATTCCCTATGAATTTTCGGGATGCGGAGGAGTGGATCTTCTCCGTGGAGTCGATCCGGCGCTTGGGCACTCGACCTATCCGAGGGAGTTCTGCCAGCTCTACATGGGCCAGGGATTGGCGGCAGACCCTGCCGTATACCGGCTGATCACCTCCGGGCAGTCCGTCACATCCAGTGCCGACGAACCCGCCTTCACCGAGCCGAAAGACATCAGCGCCCTCAAGCTGGATTTCGGCATTAAGACGTGCCTGTCGGCCGGGGTACGCGGGGAACAGGGGACCTGCTCCTACTTTGCCTTCAGCAACTTCGACGCCAAGCACGCAGACAAACTCCGGCTACTGCTCGATATTCTCACCCCGCATTTTCACTTAAGCTACATGCGGTGCAGCTCAACGTGGAAGCCTGAGCGACCGGCTCACCCGACAATTCTGTTGAGTAAACGGGAAGAAGAGATCCTCCGTTGGGTCGCGGCGGGCAAGACCAACTGGGAGATTTCTGTCATCCTCAAAGTTAGTTTGAATACGGTGAAGTTCCACCTCAAAAATATTTTCCAAAAAATCGGGGTCGAAAACCGCTGGAGTGCCATCGCCTACTGGCAGACCGGCGAGCAACATCGGCTCATTTCCTCTTCGCCTCCCAGTGACGATCGTTCACCGTCCGATTCCAATCGCGCGGAGTAAATAAGACAACACCTGCCGCATCGAGAGCCGCTGTTGTTTTCGCACGATATCTCAGGACTACGCTCTCGCCTACCCCGATGGGTAGGTGACTGCAACCTACACCTCTCGTAGAGTCAGCCCAGTCAACACCACGCCCCTTGATGGCGTGCCAGTACCACCGCTATCCACATGACCGGATAGGGCCTAACGGCCCTAGGCAACCGGAAGGAGAGGCCCTATGAAGCAGCTCGCTACACAGTCTGCAGCAATGGACGCCACATTCACCCTGTTAGACCTCCTGCAACAGCGAAAAACCCGTCGCTTCGGCCTTGGGATGACGCTGCCGAGTGGCCCGCTCCAATACACCAGTCATCATGAGCCGGTTCCGCTGAGTCAGGAAGAAGAACGGTATTTGATTTATGCGGCGATCGGGCGATCGGGACGGAATCTGGGTGATATGCACTTCGTCGGGAAGCCCGGCTCGAGCGAGGGGCAAGGAAACGCCTTGATGAATTTCCGAAGCCGCACCGTTCCCAGTCCGTGCTCCGCACAGACCACGCAGTTGTTTTACACGAACGACGAGGGCGTCTTCTTTGTGGCCGATGCCGCCAGCGCCGACCACTCCTGGGACCTGGACATCGTCCAACTCCAGCCCTCCCGGCTCGAGATCCCGCGTGAAGTGCCGTTCATGTTGCCGTTCAACCAATGGTATACAAACCGGCCCGGTACCACGCTCTTCTTTCCCGTCACCAATATCGCCTTACTCTACCTGAATCTGCTCCTGATGATGTTCAGCGAGGACACCGGATATTTCATCGTCGATACCGACCATGGCAATGCCGGCTGCGGCCTGGACGCCTTCCGCAAGAGCGCGGGCGGACACCTGCATGACGATATCCGGGCACGCCGAATGTTCAGCTTGCGGGAACTCGACGCGGCGATTTGCGAAACGGCGATTCAGGAGCAAGGCATCATCTGCGAACACATTTCCTTGATGCAGCAGGCGCTGGGGCTTGGCGGCGGCATCCAGAGCGTGGGAAGCGGACGGCATCTCCTGGGCCTCGAGCCGCACATCTATCCGGGGCTGGGCTTCCAGTTCGTCGTCCCGCCCGGCAAGCCGATGCGGGCAAATCCGGTCGGCATCCCGGGCGTGTGGGAAGGCCCCATGCCACCCTTCGTAGCCTCGATGAAAGAGGCTGTCACTCGGCTGGTCGACAGCAAGTTCGGGCCGAATGGCACCTTCAGGAAGCCTCACGAGCAGACCTGGGTCAGACCCGGATCGGCACAACAGGTTCCGGAACATTCCGCACGCGCCGTCGACGCCACCATCGCGTTTACCGAATATGTCCTCGCCACCTATGGGCGCTTCCCGGCGCACGCCGATGCCTGCAAGTCCGTCGTGGCCTGCCAGACGCATCACCTGGACGAAGATTTTTATGCGACGTTCTATCCCGACTCCGCCTTGCCGGACGCACATCGTGAGCACATGCATGCATGGCATTCCCATTGACGACATACTTTTTCACGCTCTTACGAGCACAGGAGGGCATCATGACACCACAGACCTCTCGTCGAGTCGTCATCACCGGCATGGGAGTTATTTCCCCCTTGGGTTGTACCGTCGATCTCTTTTGGCACCTGTTGAGCCGGGGAGACAGCGCGGTGAAGCCGATCACCTCATTTGACACCTCTCCCTTTCAGGCCTGTCTCGCGGCCGAGGTGCAGGATTTCGATCCCGAGGACTTTTTGCATCGTAAACAGGCCCGGCGCATGGGACGGGCGACTCAGTTCGCGGTGGCCTGTGCCATGATGGCGACACGTGATTCCGGGATCGACCTGGAACAGGAGGATCGCGGCACCATCGGTATCAGCATCGGCACCTCCATCGGCGGCATGAAAGAAGCGTTTGAGTTTCATGACGCAGCCAAGCTGAACGCCTACGAGCGAGTCAATCCCTTTACCATGGGTATGACCTTTCCGAATGCGATCTCTTCGGAAGTGGCCATCGTCCTGGGGTTGCATGGTCCCTGCGAGACCTATTCCATCGGCTGTTCCTCAACGGCCAATGCCATCGGACGCGCCTATGAATGGATCAAGTCGGGACAATCTTCCCTGGTCGTGGCGGGGGGGACGGAAGCGCCCCTTCATCCGAGTGTGTACGCCGCCATGAACGCCGGTCGGGCACTGGCACCGGACGAGCACGGCACAATCCGGAATCTTCCCCGCCCCTTCGACAAGACCCGGTGCGGCATGGTGCTGGGCGAAGGAGCGGGCTGTTTTATCCTTGAGGACTACGAGCATGCCCGCGCCCGCGGCGCCAAAATGTATGCCGAACTGGAAGGGTGGGGCTTCACCTGTGACGCCCACTCGATGGTCAAAGCCGCCTGCACCGGGCAAGAGCAACAACGGGCCGCCCGGCTGGCACTCTCAACCGCCCACTGGTTCCCCGAAGAAGTGGACTACGTGAACGCCTGCGGCCTCGGCACCATGGAATTGGATGCGATCGAAACACAGACGGTGAAGCAGGTCTTGGGCGACCATGCCTATCGAGTGCCCGTCAGCTCGTTCAAAGCGGCACTTGGCCATGCCTTCGCCGCCAGCGGAGCCTTCCAACTCATCGGAACCGCGAAGGCGATGGAACACCAATTCATCCCACCCACGCTGAATTTGACCACTCCGGACCCGAACTGCGATCTGGATTATGTTTCGGGAACCGGGCGCGTAGCGCACGTCAATCGCGCGCTGATCAATAGCTTTGGATTCGGCGGCAAGAATATTGTGCTGGCACTCTCACGTGTGAACCTCGGCGCCGCCGGTACCGGTTCGATGAAAGCCGCACCGGCGTACGGCATGAATCAATTGGTTGGAGTATCCTAGGATAATCACATGAGTGACCGGCGTCACTGCAGTAGAGGCATCGACCGCGCGTCCGCTGATGCGGCCTCCCCCGTGTGGAGCGAGGCCGCATCGGGACCGTGTAACCCCGTGTATGAACCGGCACGAGGAGGGTGGAGACCGGCCGTTGTGCGCCTCGTCACCATTATCGAAGGTGACCCGACGCATCGGCGGAAATATCGAGCACCATCACAAGACATCCATCCACATTTATGAGAGAGTCGACCATGAACGAACTAGAACACACCACCACACGGGTGTTTGTCATCAACCCTCAAGAACTGGTCAGAGTCGGCATGCGAACACTACTGAACTCTGTCCCCGATTTCCGCATCGTCGGAGAAGCGCCCTCGCGAGAGGAGGCACTGCCGTTGGTGCTTCAGCACCAACCAGACATTGTCATCGTCGATCTCCGCGTACAGGACGGAACCGGCATCGAAACCGCCAAGGAAATCCTGTCCCATCTTCCGGCTACTCGCTTGCTGTTTCTTGCCGACACCCTCAACGACACCATTCTCCTCTCTGCCGTGGCAACTGGAGCCCACGGATATGTCCTGCAGGACGCCGGCGCCGAAACCCTGATGCACGCGCTACGCAGCATCACCAAGGGACAGGCCTATCTTGATCCGGGCGTCACCCGCCACACCTTTGCCTATCTCCGCAAAGTGGCGGATCGTGAACCTGAGCGGGGCCGCCATCTGTTGTCTCCACAGGAAAGACGCCTCCTCCCCCTTATTGCACAGGGAAAGACGAATAAGGAAATCGCCGCCGAACTCGGGTTGAGTGACAAAACCGTCAAGAACTATCTCGCCAACGTCTACTCCAAACTCCATCTCACCAGGAGGTCTCAAGCCGCCGCGTTTTACCTCAAAACAATCCCTTAGGAACAAGCCGGCCGTGAACGCGGCAGCTGCATGCTCAAGTTCTCCGGTGCGGAGTCCGAGAGAGTACCGACACGCTCCGTTGCCCTCTCGGAACCAGCTTGAGCATGTACCACCTGCGATCCTTCCACCTCCGGGACATGACTGCCTGTGGAGCAGCGCTCCGACGGCTCGGCACAAACGCCAGGAGCCTTCAGGAGGTGGCCGACCGTCTCGTTCGCCATCTCTATACATCCTTGACGATGGCTCAGACCGGAGATCCGGCCTGCGTCCTGGTCCGCTTGTTTAAGACCACATCCTACGACCTCCTCGCCCCGGAATTACAAACACTCGTCGATCGCAAACTTGAGCCACAACAGCCGAATCCATCGCTCACGTGCCTGACCCTGCTCAGCAGCGCAGGCATCCACGAGGGGTGGAATGATCCGGCCTTGTCCAGCCGATTCCGCGTCATCCCGCTCAATGGGCCCAAATCGCTTGAGCGGCTCCCGATGTTTCAACAGCTGTTCCGGCAATTGAAGTTCAGTCTGCCCCCTATCACCGCATCGGATCAAAATCTCCTCGTTGATCCACACGAGCATCGTTGCAGCGTGTTCCATGTCCCGGAGGCGCTCGATAGCCCACACGTACCGGCGCAAGAGGAGTTCGTACGCAAGTACGGCATCCGCTCGGTGCTCGGGTTCGGCGCACCATTGCCCGATGGAGAGCTGTTCTCTCTCATTCTCTTCAGCAAGGATTACATTTCCGACGAAACAGCTCAATTGTTCAAGCCGCTGGCCCTATGCGCGCAAATCGCTCTTGCCCCGTTTGCCAAGCCCACTGCCACAATGGAACAGACCGCCGCCTCAGCCCATTCGGCGACCGCAGACCTTGAAGGTCTCCTCGCCGTGCACGAACAAACCGTCAATGCGCAGGCGGACCGTCTCGAATTGATCGTGCAAGGCTCTCAAATCGGCACGTGGGATTGGGACATTCCCAGCGGGCGCGTCACGTTCAACGAACGCTGGGCCAGCATGCTCGGGTATCATCTCGACGAACTCGAACCGCATGTGCGCACATGGGAAACCCTCGTACACCCCGACGACATGCTCGACGTCATGGCAGCGGTCTCTGCCCACCTTCGTGGAGACACGCCGACCTACTCCAGCGAGCATCGCCTTCGTTCAAAATCCGGCGCCTGGCGCTGGGTCTTCGACAGTGGGCGGGTCGTCGAGCGGGATGCCTCGGGTACGCCATTGCGTGCCACGGGTCTGCACCTCGATATCTCCAACAGAAAAGAGCTCGAAGCGGAACAGGCCCGCGCACAGCGAGCCATCCAGGTGAAACAAGACGCGCTGGATGAAGCCCAGACCCTCGCGCATCTGGGGTCCTGGGAATGGGAGATCACCAGCGGAGTGGAGCGCTGGTCGGATGAGCAGTATCGCATTTTTGGCATCGACCCGGCCCACACCAGGCCGACCTACGCCACATTCTTGGCGGCACTCCACCCCGACGATCGCGAACGGGTGGAACAGGCCGTCGCCAAGACCCTCAAATACGATACCCGCTACAACATCGAATGCCGCATCATTCGTCCGAGTGGAGAGCTGCGCCACATCAACTGTCGTGGAATCGTACGTCGGGAACCCGACGGATCACCGATCAGCATGACCGGAACCGTGCAGGATATTACCGACTACAAGCGCGCCGAATCGGCCTGGCGGGACAGCGAGACCCGAATGCGGTCGATTTTCGAGAGCGCGATCGAAGGCATCGTCGTCATCGACGACCGAGGACAGATCGAAACCGCCAACGCTGCGTTGTTAAAACTGTTGGGCTATGAGGCGCATGAATTCATCGGAAAGAACATTTCCATCATCATGCCGTCCCCTTACCGCGAGCACCACTCCGAATACCTCGCGAATTATTTGATCACCGGGAAACGGGAAATTATCGGCAAGGGGCGCGATGTGCTGGCCGTGCGAAAGGACGGCACTCAGATCGACATCCACGTCTCCGTCAGCGAGATGCAAATCGGCTTCTCGAAGAAATATACGGGGATGATTCGTGACATCTCCGAGCGGAAACGCATGGAGGAAGCGGTTCGGGAAAGCGAAGAGCGGTTCCGCCAATTAGCGGAATCCATTGATGCGGTCTTTTGGCTCACGACGCCGGACAAACGCCACGTCCTCTACGTCAGTCCTGCCTTCGAGACGATTTGGGAATCTCCCCGAGAGGTGTTGTATACGAATCCCCTCTTCTGGCTCGATCATATTCACCCGGACGACCAAAAACGGGTATCCATCGCGGCCGCCTGTCAGGCACATCTGCCGTATGACGAAGAATACCGGATCATCACGCCGAGCGGACGAATCCGCTGGATCAGGGATCGCAGTTTTGTGATCAAGAACGCCGCCGGGGAAACGTACCGGATCGCCGGCATCGCCCTCGATATCAGCGCCTCCAAACAGATGGAGGAACAGATTCGCGCGAGCGAACTCCGACATCGCGCGCTCGTGGAACTCTCTCCTCATGCCATTTTCGTCAATTGCAAAGGCCGGATCGTGTTCTCAAACCAGGCCTGCGCTAAGTTACTGGGCGCCATCGCCCCGTCGCAGCTCTTCGGCAAGCAAGTGCTCGAAATCATTCACCCAGACTCGCAGGAACAGGCGCTGCAGCGGATCGCATCCATCCTCGAGACAAAGCAGGCCGTCCCCCTCATAGAAGAACGGTTCATTGCGCTCAATGGTTCGCCCATCGACGTGGAAGTGGCGGCAGCCCCGATCATGTTCGAAGGCACGCTGGCCATCCAGGTCATTGCAACTGGTATCCGAGCTCGCAAAGACTTGGAACGTGCGCTGGTCGCCACCAACCTGCAGCTACAAACCATCCTTGATAGTGCGACGAATGTCTCCATTGTCGCCACCAATAACGAAGGAATCATTACCACCTTTAACACCGGCGCTGAGACGCTCCTCGGATACTCGGCCATGGAAATGGTCGGGCAACATTCGTTGGGATTCCTTCATCTGCGGGAGGAACTCGACCGTCGCGCCGACGAACTAAGCCACCTGCACCAGCGCCCCATTCAGAACGCCGCGGCTCTGTTCGAAGAGGCCCTTCATGGCGGAGTGGATCAACGGGAATGGACCTACCGCAGAAAAGACGGGGAGCACCTGACCGTCTTGGTGAGCATTACCGCGCTCCGTGACAGTACCGGCGCGATGACCGGATTCTTGGCGATCGGCAAAGATATCACCAGCCGAAAGGCTGCGGAGAATGCGCTCACACAAGCCGCCCGCGAGTTGGCACGCAAGAACATCGAACTTGCGCAAGCGCGGGATGAGGCCCTGCAGGCCGCTCAGCTTAAAGCGGACTTCCTGGCCACAATGAGCCATGAAATTCGCACCCCAATGAACGCGATTATCGGCATGACGGGTCTCTTGCTTAATACCGCGCTCACGACCGAACAGCATGAATATGCCGACACCGTACGCCGTTCCAGCGACGCCCTGCTGACTCTCGTAAACGACATTCTCGACTTCTCGAAGATTGAGGCCGGCAGACTCCATTTCGAACAGATTCCCTTCGATATGCGAATGACCGTGGAGGATTCAATCGACCTCCTCGCGGAACAGGCGCAGAGCAAAGGCCTCGAGTTGATCGGGCTGGTGGATGCTGCCGTGCCGGCCGGAGTGATCGGCGATCCTGGCCGCATCCGTCAGATCCTCGTCAATCTGGTCGGTAATGCCATCAAGTTCACCTCTGCAGGTGAAGTATTCCTCTACGTCACGCGGGACATACAGAGTGGAAGGGATTTCCTACGGTTCACCGTCACTGATACCGGCATCGGCATTCCCGAGGATGTGCAGACGCGATTGTTCCAAGCCTTCACGCAGGCCGACAGCTCCACCACTCGCCGCTTTGGCGGGACAGGTCTGGGGCTCGCCATCAGCCGACGACTGGTGGAGCAAATGCAGGGCCAAATCGGCGTCAAGAGCCAAGCCGGACAAGGCAGTACGTTCTGGTTCACGGCGAAACTCCCCGAGACGTCGATTGCGACTCCACCGTCGTCGTTTTCCTGGAGCCAAGTGCATGGCCGACGCATTCTCCTGGTAGATCCCTGCGATACCGCTCGGGAGGCAATGCACCAAGCCCTCGGGGCGAATGGACTCGTGTGCAGTGAAGCCCAAAATGGACTGAATGCCATAGAGCTAGCACGAAGGGCTGTTGCAGCCCAGAAGCCTTTCGACCTCGCATTGATCGAACGTCATCTATCCGGCCTGGACGGATTCGACACGGTCACACGGCTCAAGCAGGATCCGTCAACCGCCGGCATGCGATTAGTAATTCTCACCAAGGTCGGACGGAGAGGCGACGGGAACACCGCCCAAAAGCTCGGCATCGACGCCTACCTCACCAAACCGATCCGACTCACACAATTGCTCGAATGCTTCTGTCAGCTGCTGTGCCCGCCACAGGCCGCCGCGCCATCATCCATGCCGCCATTGATCACACGGCATACTCTGGCCGAAACCCATACGGCCACAACGCCCCGTCTGCTACTGGCGGAGGACAATCCCGTCAACCAAAAGGTGGCGTGCAAAATGCTGGAGAAACTTGGCTATCGGGTCGACGTGGCCAGCAATGGCCAGGAGGCGGTCGCCGCCCACGAACGGGCACCCTACCCGCTGATTTTCATGGACTGCCAAATGCCCGAAGTCGATGGATTCGAGGCCACGGCCTTGATCCGAAAGATGGAAGGTGAATCCGCCCATACACCCATCGTCGCCATGACTGCCAATGCCATGCAGGGAGACCGCGAACGCTGCCTGGCTGCTGGAATGGATGACTATGTGGCCAAACCGGTCAGACCCAAAGAACTGCAGACGGTGCTGGAGACCTGGCTCGGAGATCGCGCCGTCAAGAACGGCACCACGGGCTAGCGAAGGAATCCTTATCATGTCCGTCCATCCACTTCGTCCTAGGCAACGGCAGCCGGAACCGGCTCTGGACCCGAACATTCTGCATGTGTTGCCGGCCAACATCGCAGTCTTGGATGCCCGCGGCACGATTCTCGCGGTCAATGAAGCCTGGGAACGATTTGCTGCAGCCAACGGCTTCGTCGGCGATGCCTACGGTGTCGGCCTGAATTATCTACAGGTCTGTGATGCAGCTGCCCCCAACCCCGACGCCGTTCACGTCGCGCAGGGCATTCGTCACATCCTCGACGGCACCATTCGCGCCTTCTCGTACGAATACGAAAGCTCGAGCCCCTTCCTCCGCCGCTGGTTCCGCATCATCGTCACGCCCATGCAGGGGCACCAGAGCTATGGGGCCGTCGTCATGCACATCAACGTGTCGGACCTGAAGCAGGCCGAAGCCGCCATGCACCGCAGCGAGGCGAGGTTGCGCGCGATCGTCGACACAGCCGTGGACGGTATCGTCGTGATCAATGATCGAGGCATCATCGAATCCGTGAACCCCGCAGTGACCCGCATGTTCGGATACGCTCCGGAGCAACTCCTGGGGCAAAACGTCAAACTACTCATGCCCGACCCCTATCATACGGAGCACGACCAGTATCTCAACAACTACTTATCGTCCGGCCAGAAGAAAGTAATCGGCATCGGCCGCGAGGTGCTGGGGCTTCGCAGCAATGGGATTTCCTTCCCCATCGAACTCGCCGTGAGCGAGATGATCGTCGATGGCGCACAGAAATTCACCGGCATCGTGCGCGACATCTCCTCCCGCAAGCAGGCTGAAGCACAGTTCCAGCAGGTCGTGGAATCCGCGCCGAACGGCATGCTGATGATCGATCAACAGGGGAAAATGACTCTCGTCAACAAGCAAGTTGAACAGATGTTCGGCTACACGCGGGAGGAAATGCTGGGCAAGCCGGTCGAGATGTTGATCCCCGAACGGTTTCGCCACGGCCATCCCGCGCATCGCACCGGCTATTTCGCCGCGCCCTCCTCACGGATCATGGGAGCCGGGCGGGAATTGTTCGGCCTGCACAAAACCGGCACCGAGTTCCCCGTCGAACTCGGCCTGAATCCGATCGATACCCCTGCCGGCAAACTGGCGCTCGCATCGATCGTCGACATCACCCCGCGCAAACGTTCGGAGACGGCCCTGTCGAAAGTCACCCAGGATTTGGAATGGAAGAACTGGGAGTTATCGGAAGCCCGCGATCAGGCCGTGCGGGCGGGCCAGGCCAAAACCGACTTCCTGGCCACGATGAGCCATGAGATCCGCACCCCCATGAACGGGGTCATCGGCATGACGACGCTCCTGCTCGACACCGATTTGAACCCGGAACAAAAAAGCTATCTGGAGACGCTCAAGCATTCCGGAGAATCCCTGCTGCGGATCATCAACGATATTTTGGATTACTCGAAAATCGAGGCGGGCAAATTCACTATTGAACAAATCCCGTTCGATCTTCGCATGACTATTGAAGACACGTTGGACATCCTGGCTCCGACCGCGCAGGGACGGCAGTTGGAACTGGTCGGACTCATCGACGCGCAAACGCCTCGCACCGTCATCGGCGATCCCGGGCGCATTCGGCAAATTTTGACGAACCTGGTCGGCAATGCCATTAAGTTTACCGAGAAGGGCGAGGTCTTGATTCAAGTCCAGCAAACGGATGAAAGCGCAGGATCCGTCACACTGCGATTTGAGGTCATCGACACCGGGATCGGCCTCACCCCGGAAGCCCAGGCAAAGATGTTCCAAGCCTTCTCACAAGCCGATAGCTCGACTGCTCGCAAATACGGCGGCACCGGACTTGGCCTTTCGATCTGCAAACGACTGGTGGAATTGATGCAGGGACAGATCGGGCTGCAATCAGCACCGGGACTCGGAACCTGCATTTCGTTTACGGTGAAGTTCGGCACACCCAAAGAAGGCTCGGCCCCCGTAACCCCTCCGCTCCCGGTGAAGAGTCTCAGCGGCCTTCGAGTCTGCCTGGTGGACGACAATGCGACCAATCGCAGCCTGCTCCAGTACCATGTCTCTGCCTGGAACATGCATCACGAGAGTGCCGTGGATGGGCCGTCGGCATTGAGTTTGCTGCGCAGAGCAGCCCAGGAAGGCACGCCCTTCGACATCGCCATCGTCGATGTCCACATGCCGGATATGAGTGGACTCGAACTCTGCCGCCTGATCAAAGAGGACCCGCAGATACGCCACACCCACGTCATCTTGCTCACAGCCTCCGGGCAGCGCGGTGACAGCGTGCTCGCGAAAGAGGTGGGGGCCGCCGCCTATTTGACCAAACCGATTCGCGAGCGTCATCTGGCGGATTGCATGCGCTTAGCACTTGGACGAAACGGGCAGGAAGATGACAAGACGCAGTTGATTACGCGTCACACCCTCACGGAAGCAAAAGCCTGCACGATCCAGCGGGTATTGGTGGTGGACGACAACCCCGTGAATCAGCGCGTGGCCGTAAAAATGCTCGAGAAGCTGGGTTGTCGTGTGGATCTCGCCGGCACTGGCATGGAGGCATTGGCCGCCATCTGTCGACATCCCTACCCCTTGGTGTTCATGGACTGTCAGATGCCGGAGCTCGACGGATTCGAAACAACCCGGTTGATTCGCTCTCAGGAGCAACCGGGCACGCATCTGCTCATCATTGCCATGACCGCCAATGCCATGGCCGGCGACCGCGAAGCCTGTATCAAAGCAGGCATGGATGACTTCATCAGTAAGCCGATCATCGCCTCCGAATTGCGAGCCAAGGTCGCGCATTGGCTGCCCGATGCCATATCGGAAGAACCGAAGGCTTCCGGCCATGGTGACACCACAAGAACCGGCTAGTCGACACTCGTCAGCACACCTCACCACCAGCCCCAATCACAGCGGCTCGGCTTCCTCCGCCGCATCCTTCCATCCGGCCGCCACCATGCATATGACCCGCGATCTCCCGATTGACAGAAGTCCACGCGCCCACTAGGATACCCCCTCAACAAGGAGGGTCCGTACACGCGTGAGTCATCCGTCTCCATCCCATACTTCGACCCCACCGTCTACTTCGGTCCATCGCGTCGAGCAGCTTTTCGAAACCCTGATCTTCGGCAGCCGCTGGATTCAGGCGCCTCTCTACGGTGGACTGATTGTCGCCGAATTGCTCTATGCCGCCAAGTTCCTAACGGAACTCTGGCACATGGTCGTCCATTTCCGTGAGGAGACCGAAACGCTATTCATGCTGGGTGTCTTGTCGTTGATCGACGTCACCATGGTCGCCAACTTGTTGACCATGGTCATCATCGGCGGCTACGCGACCTTCGTCAGCAAGCTCGACTTGGACACCCACCCGGATCGTCCCGAATGGCTGACCCACGTGGACCCCGGCACCATCAAGATCAAGCTCGCCGCGTCACTCGTCGGAATCTCCAGCATTCATCTCCTCAAGGCCTTTGTGGACGTCACGAACGAAAATCCCGAACACATCAAGTGGAAAATTTTCATCCACCTGACGTTCCTGGGTTCGGCCATCTTCCTGGCCTATACCGATAAATTGATGCAGCGGGACCGCAAACACTGACCACATCCTGTCGAAGGTGAGCGGGACCTGACAGCCCCGAACTCTCTCGACGCATCGACGAGCCCCTCGCGTATCATTTGAGATACGCGCTGTATCGATTTCGATAAGCCCTTCCCATACCGCTCTACGCATTCACTCGTAGCCATGGCCGTTTCCTACAGCAACAGCGCCGTCGTGTTTTCCACAATGGCGCCGGTCCCGCGTGACACATGCGGCATGTGCCTTGCCTTTTCTCATCCGATGGTCCCGAACTGAGGCTCACCACTGCGCAGATGAGTGTCCACCCGATTTCCTGAGAGGCCTGGAGTCGCCATGACCAAACACAGCCCGACATCCGGTCCCCCGCTCTCGCTCGCCGACATTCTCGTCGAGGAGGCCGAACTGCTGGACGGCCCCTTCCCGGACGACCACTCGGTTAAGGTCCTCGCCAGGAAGAATACGGACGGTACGCTGGACAACGAGGTGATCGAGGAACTCCGTCGATATATCCACGGTCGCCACCCGAAACAGGCAGGGCTGTGCTTCTCCGGGGGTGGCATACGGAGTGCGACCTTCGGGCTAGGGGTTCTGCAATCGCTGGCCAGGTTGCAACTCCTGGACAAGTTCGACTATCTATCCACCGTCTCAGGCGGCGGATACATCGGCAGTTGGCTGACAGCCTGGGCCCATCGCCACCCGCGCGGCCTGCAGGGCGTGATGGAAGACCTCAACCACACGCCACCTACCGGCGCAGCCGAAGCCTCGCCACCGGTCCGCTGGCTTCGGAACTACAGCAACTACCTCAGTCCTCGTCTGGGGTTCTTTTCTGCAGACTCCTGGACCCTTCTGGGGATCTACCTGCGCAACCTGGCCTTGAATTGGATGGTGCTGATTCCCCTCCTCATGGTCCCGCTCCTCGGCCCACGCTGGATCATCGCCTTCACACAACTCAATCTCGAAAAGGCACCCCTCCCCGGCTGGGCCAATCCGGCCCTGTTCATGGTCGGTCTCGGGCTCGCCGTCATCGCGTTGATCTATCTGCACCTCTGCCGTCCTACGCTACGCGAATACCGGCGTGATAGCTGGCTGCAAACGCTGGAGACACAAGCGTGGTTTCTCCGCGCATGCCTGGCACCCTTGATCCTCTCAGTCGGCTGCCTCACCACCGCCTGGGCCTGGTTTCGCAATAACGGCGGCACCCTCGACCAAATCACCGTCGGCCAAACGGTCCTCGGCGGCGCCTTCCTGCACACCGGGAGCTGGCTCTTTTCCGCCATCACGCTCACACGATTCAAAGCCATGACGAAGTGGCTGGTCTGGGAAACCCTCGCAGTGGCCGCCACCGGTGCGTTGGGCGGATTCTTCCTGCGCGGAGCCCTGGCCAAGCTGCCGGGCGACTCAGGGGTGGCACAATATGCCGAATGGTTCGCCTTCCTCGCGGTGCCTGGGGTCCTGGCTGTCTTCTTGCTGACCGCCACGATCTTCATCGGCCTCGCCAGCCGATTCACGGAAGAGCAGGATCGTGAGTGGTGGGGGCGCACCGGTTCCTGGATCCTGATCGTGATGATTATGTGGATGGGACTGTCCGGCATCGTGATCTTCGGACCAGGACTGATTCACTGGATGACACCACAGGTCGCCGCCTCGGTCGGCGGTTTGTCCGGCCTTCTTACATTGATTCTGGGATTCAGTTCACGAACCACGGCTCAGCAACAGGAAGAACGGTCACACGTCACCACAATCACCGATATGGCGGTGCGCGCGGCCGCACCCTTGTTCATGCTCTGCGTCCTCATCGCCTTGGCGCTCGGCACCAGTTGGCAATTAGACCTGTTCGCTCACCAGTATGGAACACATCTGAACGATCTCGCAGAACCGAAACTGACAGGACTCGGAATCTGGACCGATCCCTGGGGCCACGACCAAGTCCTCCATAATACGCCTCAATGGCTGCTGTTCCGGTTCACGGCGACCGTGATCGTGCTCGGGTTGCTGATGTCCGTCTTTATCAACATCAACCGGTTCTCGCTCCATGCGATGTATCGTAACCGTCTCATTCGAGCCTATCTCGGCGCGTCCCGCGTACACACCGAGCGCGATCAGACCTTCAATCCCTTTACCGGATTCGACAACCTCGATAACCCGGCCATGAGCGACATGCGATTCGACGAGGTGCGCCTCGCCCGGTGGTTCCTCACGCAGGAGACACGGCAGCAGACGATGCAGGCCCTGGCCCGCTACCTCCAACTGCCACACCCGACACCCGATCAACAGCAGATGCTGCGGGAACAACTACCCCAGGATCTGACGCAGACACCAGTTCGCAAACGTCTGAGCGAGGCCGCGCAACAACTCCGGCTCGGCCCGGCCTGCCTGGCTCGCCTCACCGCCTTGCAGTTGCCGGACACCCCTGCGGGTCGGGACGCGATCAGCTGGTTTGCCGCTCTGTTCGTGAATCGACTCTACGAACAGAGTCCCGGCCCTTTGCACATGATCAACATCGCCCTCAATCTCGTGAAAGGCGACAACCTGGCCTGGCAGCAGCGGAAGGCTCAGTCGTTCACCATCAGTCCTCTCCACAGCGGCAGTTGGAATCTGGGGTATCGTCGTTCAGAAGAATATGGAGCCAACCGCTACATCGGCCAGCCTCTATCGCTCGGGACGGCGCTGGCCATCTCAGGCGCCGCCGCCAGCCCCAACATGGGCTACCATTCCTCTTCCGCCGTGACGTTCCTTCTGGCCCTCTTCAATATTCGCCTCGGCTGGTGGCTGGGCAATCCAGGACCAGCCGGCATGACGACCTACCATCAAGCCTCACCCACGCTCTCGATCCGTCCGCTGCTGGCGGAAGCGTTCGGGCTCACCGATGCCTGCCATCCCTACGTCTATCTGTCAGACGGAGGCCATTTCGAAAATCTCGGACTCTATGAAATGGTGCGCCGCCGGTGCCATTGCATCCTTGTCGTGGATGCCGGCTGCGACCCCCGCCTGGCCTTCGAGGATTTCGGCAACGCCATCCGCAAAATCCGGATCGACCTGGGGATCGATATCGAGATCGCCCTCGACCAGATCACGCGCTCGGCCGACACCGGAACCAGCGCCCGCCACCATGCGATCGGCACGATCCGTTACGATAAGGTCGATGACAATGCCACCGCCGGTACGCTGGTCTACCTCAAGCCGTCATTGACCGGCAGCGAACCCACGGATGTGCAGGACTATGCGGCACGCCATCCGGCCTTCCCCCACGAGTCGACCTCCGATCAGTTCTTCGACGAGGCGCAATTCGAATCCTATCGACGCCTCGGGGAGCATGTCGCCCAACAGGTCTTGCGACCGGCACTCCAACAACGCGAGCAGGAGTTTTCACACCTCTGTCATGCGCTGCGCTCCCACTGGATGACGACCCCATCGGGCATGCAGGAGTCTTTCCTGGGCGAAACGGACGATCTCAAAGACCTCGAACGACTGTTGCGGGACGATCCGGACTTGCTGCGCTACGATCTGGAGATGTACCCGGAGCTCTGCTCCGTGTTTGGGATGGATCCGGGAACGATCACGGCGAATCCCCGTGCGGCCTTACATACCTGCAATCTACAAATTCAGCTCATGGAGCAGGTCTATCTCGCGGTGAAGTTGGAGGAGTTCCACGGGCACGCGCTGAACCGCGGATGGATGAACCTGTTCCGTCGATGGACCTCTTCGGCGACATTCCGCCTCTTCTGGCCCGCCTTGTGCGGCATGTACAGTCAGCAATTCGTGCGGTTCGCGGAGCAGCATCTCAATCTCTCGATCGACGAGGTCGCCCGGCTGGAACCACTCGGGAAGACCGACGATCTGACGTCACTGTTTCGGGAACTCACGATCGAGTGGGCATCCGTACCGGACTATGTACAATCCTTCATCCACGTCCTCACGCAGCCCCTCCCCCTGGAGGAGGTCACGGAACAACCTCCGCGACGTGCCGCCTGGCAAATGCGTCTCCCGGCACTCGACTCGCAGGCAGGACCGGTCGGCCCCGGCGAGATCCTGGCGATTGTCACAGCTACCCGCCTGTCTGTGTCAGGGCACCGGCTTGGATTGTACGGGTGGGTTCGCCCGGCCTACCGCGGACTGGGACTTGGACACCGGCTGTTCGGCACCGCCATCACCGAACTGACTGCAGCCTACCAAGGCCACAGCCTGAGCGTCGATTTGGGCCCTGACAATCCCTCCTGGGCCGGCACGTCGATTCGCAATATCGGATGGCTGCGGTTCTACGAACAACTGGGATTTACACGGGATCGTTCGGATCCGAGCCGCTTCCAAATGACAAGAATCTTGCGATAGCACGAGAACCCCTCACCCCGCTGAGGAGAGACGAATCCATCGTCAGGGTTCAATCGCGCCCAGCTCAACCGGCATGCCAGGGAAGTGGGGAACTGGCAGACGACGTCACGCCACGCGGTGCTGTGCCGGGCCAATCAACGCCCGGACTCCGAGCAGCAACCGATCCACGCTAAAGGGTTTTTCCAACGTGCCATGCGCGCCGAAGATCGCCGCAATTTTGAGGATGTCGTAGCCCTGCACCGCCTGCCCGGATATGGCCAGGACCTTCACGGGTATCTGTTGGCTGTGCACGCGGAGAATGGTTTCCAACCCATCCTGGACCGGCAAGTAGACGTCGAGAATGACGAGATCGGGAGACTGGCTCTGAATGGTCCGAAGTGCCTGCCGTCCATCCGCGGCCTCGATGACCTGATACCCTTCCATTTCGAGTACGGTCCGCAGCCACCGACACACTTTCTCATCATCGTCCGCAACTAGAATCAGCGCCACCAACACCTCGCTTCCGCGTCAGGCACAGTCTTCGGCTGAAATCCCCCCGCTCGGCAATGTTCTCGCATAGAGCGTTGCCACCTGCGAACGTCGCGTGATGCCTAACTTGGAATACATGTTGGAGATGTAATTCTTCACCGTCTTATCGGAGAGCGACAGGGCAACGGCGATCTCTTTGTTCGTCTTGCCTTCTGCCACCAGGGGGAACAGGCGTCGCTCTTGCGGTGAGAGTTCGGCCATGCAGGCTGTCGACAGCCCGCTGGCCATATCCCGCACTTCCATCATGACGGTACCGAGCAACTGCGGCCCCAGCGCCGTCCGGCCACCGGCCACCCGTCGCATCGTCTCCCGCCACATCGCCACCGGCGTATCCTTCAACACGTACCCTTGAGCGCCGGCTGCGACCGCTTCGCGAATGACGGTGGGGTCGTCGTAGACGCTGAGGATGAGCACCCGTGTATCCGGATTCCCAGCCAACAGCCTCCGGCATGCGTGCACCCCCGAGCCATCGGGCAAACTAATATCCAGCAACACCAGATCAGGCGTCAGTTTCTCCACCAATGCGAGGCCCTCTGCCATCAAGCCGGCCTCGCCAACGAGCCGGAACTCCGCCGTACGATTCAGCTGCTCCCTCAGCCCAAGGCGGGCCATGCGGCTATCATCAATCAAAACAATGCGGTACAGGTGCTGCGCGTCCATCACCCTCTCTCCGATCGCCAATCGTTCGGCAATTTTTTCGGATATAGTCTCGGCGGATGACGCGCGTAGGAATATCGGCAGAAGATGGATTCGCCTGTCAGCATTCGGCTGACAGGCAAGAGACAGGCCCCTCAGCCAGACTGAAGGGAGGTGTCGAGACTAGTCGATCAGTCGGGCTTCAATCGCGTAGCGGATCAGCTCACCGGTGCTTTCACACGACAGTTTTTGCAGAATCCTGGCCCGATAGGTACTAATGGTTTTCACGCTGAGGCGAAGCTCCTCCGCGATCATGGAGACCGATTTGCCCTGCCCCAGCAATCGAAGCACCTGCAGTTCACGATCCGACAAGCTGGCGTGTAAGGATTCATCCGCGCCGGTTTCGATCGCGCTCGCCATCTGTTCGGCCAAGGCCGCCGTAATGTACCGACCTCCTTGTAACACCCGCAGAACGGCCGCCAGCAGCTCGGAGGGCGCACTCTGCTTCGTCAAATACCCCGAGGCTCCTGCTTTGATCGCACGCATCGCGAATTCTTTTTCCGGATAGAGACTTAACATGAGCACCGGGAGGCGAGGCTGCAGAAGCTTGGCCTCCTTCAACACCTCCAGCCCGTGCTTGTCAGGAAGAGCGATGTCCAGAATCATCAGATCCCAGGGCAGACGCCGAACGGCATCCAAGGCCTCCTCGCCGGTGCGTACTTCACAGATCTCTGAGCACAGTTGCTCCTCCTCCAACAATTCTCGCACTCCCCTGCGTACGATCGGATGATCATCCGCAATCAGGCATCGACAGCTATTCATGAACCGGTTTCCTCCGTCGTGGAGCCGGAGCTGACGTCACGTCGCTTCCGGCAGATTCGTCGGGCACGGCACCGACTGGAATACACACTTCGACCGTCGTGCCGGAATCCATTCGCGAGTGAATCTCAACCCGGCCCGCAAGAATCTCCACGCGCTCCCGTATGCCCCGTAGCCCGAATCCGGCCATCGGAGACAGACCCTCAACATCAAATCCGACACCATCGTCTGTGACGGTCAACCGCCATTCCCGCCGACTCCGCTGAACCAGGATGGACACGGTCGTGGCATGTGCATGGCGAGTCACATTGGTCAGTAGTTCCTGAACAATCCGATAGAAGGCCGTCTCCAGTGTGGGCAGGCGCCCTGCACGACGGTGCGCCTGCTCAAACACCAGCGAACAGCGCAGGCCGGTCCGCGCCTGCACGTCCGCGATCATCGCTTCCAGACCGGCCTTGAGCCCCAGTTCTTCTAGGACCGGAGGGCGAAGGACCCGAACAATCTGGCGCAGGCGCGCAAACAAAAGATCTGTCGTCTCCAGCGCGCGAGCCAAGCGATCTTGGCCACGCCCGGCCGCCGCAGTCGATCGACCCGCGACGCTGCGCTTGACCGACGCCAGATCGAACTTGAGCGAGGTCAGCAATTGACCGACTTCATCGTGCAATTCGCGTGACAATCGTCGGCGTTCGTTGGACTCCACCATATGCAATTCCTGAGACATGGCCTGGAATCGTCGATACGCCTCTTCCAGGGAGGCATAGGCTCGCCGAGGGGCCGTGACATCGATCATCGCTCCGATCATACGTACGCCGACGCCAGCCTCGTTCCGTACGATATGGGCCCGATCCAGGAAGTTTCCATACGTGCCGTCGGCCAGGAGAAAACGGTATTCAGCAACGAACGTTCTGACATCTGTTTGGATGGCCTGACTCACCATGCCGAGAATCCGTTCTTTGTCTTCCGGGTGCAACCGGTTGCTCCACGCGTCGATGCTTGTCTCCGTTCGCGGATCATACCCGAACTTGTCGCAGGCGTTGGGACTCCACCAATGACCACCCGTGAGCAAATCCCAATCCCACAAGATGTCGTTGGTAGCCTCAGCGACCAGACGGAACCGCTCCTCACTGGACCGGAGCAGGGCTTCGGTCTGCTTTCGGTCGGTGATGTCCCGACCAACCCCGGTAATCCCGACCACCCGGCCGTGTAAATCCGTGAAGGGGGCGCCATTCCAGTGATACAAAATCGCACGGCCGTCTTTGGTGAGCAGATGGCCCTCCAACTCCGCATAGCCGGCCTCGAACGCCTGTTGAATGGCCGCGCTGGTCGGTTCCGCCTCCGACGTGGGCACCATCTCCAATGCCGATTTTCCCAACAACTCCTCATGCGTATACCCGGTGACCGTTTCCAATCGACGGTTCCATTTGCTGAGACGGCCTTCCAGATCCAGCACAAAAATCACATCGGGAACGGTTTCCATAATGGTCTGCAAATTACTCAAGGCTTCCGCCAGTTCCCGCTCCGCCTGTTTGCGCTCAGTGATATCGGCAATGGTACCGACCATGCGCAAGGGCTGCCCGTCAATGTCTCTGGCGACAACTTTGCCTCGGTCGAGATACCATCGATATTCCCCGGACTTGTGGCGTAATCGAACTTCGAGTTCCTTCACGGGCGTGCGGCCATCCAGATGCGCCTGGAGCACCTCTGTCATGCGTGGGGTGTCCTCCGGATGCAGAATCTCGTAGAAGAAAACCGTCGACCCGGTAACCTCCTCGGGTCGATACCCGAGCAAGCGGATCCACTGAGGACTGAAGTAGACGGCATTGGTCTTGACGTTCCAGTCCCACAGCCCCTCATTGGTCGCCTCGATGGCGAAGTGGAATCGCTCTTCACTGGTGCGTAGTGCACCTTCGGCCCGCTTCCGCTCAGTCACATCACGAACGAAGGCGCAATGGCATTCCCGTCCGTTGTAGTACATGAAATTCACATCGACTTCGATCGGAATGAGCCGGCCGTCCTTGGTGCGATGACGACTCTCAAACGACACGTTCCCCTGAGCCCTGGTTTCTTCCCAATAGCTCGGCCAGGCCTCGGTTGGGAAGTCTGAGTTCAGGTCATGCACCGTCATCCCGAGAAGTTCCTCCCGCGAATACCCCAGCATCACCGTCGCGGCATCGTTGACATCCAACAGCTCAGCGTTTGACCCGACCCAGTAGATCGCCTCCGTCGCATGATCGACAGTGTACTTGGCTAACTGCAGGGCCTCCTCGGTCCGCTTTCGTTCTGTGATGTCCTGCACCATCGCCAATACGTGCAGCGCATGCCCCGCCTCGTCCCGGATGACCGAGAGTCCCACGTGGGCCCAAATGATGCGCCCGTCTTTTCGGATGTACCGTTTTTCAAATACATCACAGGCCAGTTCTCCCGACAAAAGATTCCGCACCCGTTCGAGATTCTGGCCCAAGTCATCCGGATGCGTCAGGGACTGATAGGTACGCGTGAGGAGTTCCTCCTCGGAATAACCGAGAATTGTGCAGAGGGTTTGATTGACCTCCCATAACCGTCCGGTGACATCCGCGATCGACATCCCAATCGTCGCATTCCGATAGGCGGCGCGAAAGCGTTCCTCGCTACGACGGAGCGCATTTTCCACCCGCTTCCGCTCCGTAATATTCAATAAGACGCCGATGGCACGAGTGACCCGCCCCTGGCGGTCCGGAAGCCCTCGCCCCTTCGCCAACACCCATCGTTCCTCCCCCGTGGGAAGCCTGAGCCGATACTCCGCCTCGTAGTCGCGATGCATCCTGAGGCAATCTTCGAATCGTTGTGCCACCCATTCACGGTCTTCCGGGTGAATACGCTCGAGACAGGCCGCATACGACGTAAGATCACCTGGGCGGAAGCCGACAATCTCCATCCCCCTGGGAGAAAAGATGGTGCGATCCTCTGCCACATTCCAATCAAAGGTACCTTCTCCTGCCGCGGCCAGCGCGAGACTGAGGTGCGTCTCCCCTTCCTGCCGCTTCGCCTCCACCTGTTTCAGCTCGGTGAGGTCCTTCACATAGGCGACACGCGAATGGGGCCGTCCATGCGCATCCCTGATGAGCATGGCCTCGACCAAGACCGGAAACACCGAGCCGTCCTTACGCTGTTGAACGGACTCGAAGAGGAGATGCCCCTCCTGGCCGATGAGCGTGCAATGCTCCTGAACCGCCGCGCGTGCCTCGGGAGCGTAGACTGACAGAACGGGCCGACCGATCAGTTCCTCCACCGTGTATCCGGATTGCCGGGCAAACGCTCGATTGACCGCCAGGAAGGTCTCCGAAACCAAATCGGCATGGGCGAGCCCGAACTCCGCCTGTTCAAACACCTGTTGCCAGCGTCGCGCATCTTCCTCGGCTTGTTTCCGCTCGGTAATGTCGGTCGTCGCCCCGACCATGCGATAGGGACGGCCCTGTTCATCCCACAGCGCCTGCGCACGCGATTGAAGCCATCGATAACTTCCATCCTTGTGACGCACCCGGCATTGCACATCAAAGGGCACCCGACGTTCGAAATGGTTCTGGGTCTCGGTCCGCACGCGCGCCAGGTCATCCGGATGCACCCGATCGAAGAATGAAGACGCGAGATCCGGCAATTCATCCTCAGCAAACCCCAACAAGGCTTTCCAACGGGCGGAATGCACCGCCTCTCCGGTGAGCACATTCCAATCCCAGATCCCGTCGGAGGTGCCTCGCACGGCCAGGGCATAGCGCTCTTCGCTTGCTTTGAGTTGCTGCTCGGCGAGGAATCGCCCCAACTCACTGCCGGCGCGGCCGGCAGCCATGCGCAACAGCGATTCCGCCCAGACGGGATCCTTCAACGGTTTGCTGGCGAGCACGGCAAGCCACCCGATGGGCTCGTCGCTCGGTGAGGGAAGCATCAAGGCCATATAGGACTCGATGGAGAGATGACGAAGCAGATCATCCTGAGGGAATGTGGCTTGCACGTCGGCCGGATA